>SMTZ1_10007651_pt1 | contig 10815 bp, 11 predicted proteins | sample DeeMarSWOR136_30_FD_25667 | JGI IMG/M metagenome (IMG submission 25667) | reverse complement strand
CTTCTAAGCCCCTCAGGAAGACTGTCCAAGGTCGAAAAGGAGGGCAAGATTTTTCAAATTCAGACTGAGTTTTACCACCGGCCCAGGCCGAAAATCACCAGCACCGTGATTCTCAATGGGGAAACAATGAATAAGGTAGATACTCCCTGGGAAGAGCAGCTTATCACGGATGAGGATCTGAAAAGAGTAGAAAAGGCGCTAAGGAAACAGCACCAGAATGTATCTCAGATGATGGAAAATCAAGTGGCAAAGGCTGGCAAAACTCATTCTGAGGAACCGCCTTTCATGAAATCGTGCAAAAAGCTTACTCAAGTTGAGGGGGTTGAGAATGCAGCGGTGGTGGATGCTCAGGGCAGGGTTTTATATATGGATTCTGATTCCCTCCGGATGAAAGCGGTGCTTGAGCTCCTGTCCTCGGTTGCCAAGCTGGCCACGTTCTTATCCCAGTCTACCCGTTTGGGTAATCTTGTGGGCGGTCAACTCAAGCTCAACAAGGAGAGGGTAGCCTGGGTTTATCAGAAGGATCATCTCTGGGGAGCTTTGGTGAACCAGGAGATCGATCTTGATTCATTTTTGGAGAAAGCAAAAGAGATAGGAATGGAGCAGGAAATTGGATAAGGTCTTAGAAGAGCTAAAAGCTGTTCAGGGGGTTAGCGGGGTTCTGATTCTGGATCTGCAGAGATTGGTCACCTATCAGCTCTTACCGGCCCACTTTGAAAAGAGTCTGCTTCACAACTTGGCGATGAATCTTTTGACCCTTTGCAGAAAAATAGACGAACCCATTAGAATAGACCTTAAATTCGATAAAGGTGTGGCATTTATTGCCAGGCTAAATCACAGTGCCATTTTAATATACGGAAGACCGAGCCTTAACCCTTCACTGCTCAAATTGGTTTTGAAATCCTCGGTCCGTACCATTGAGAGAAGATTAGAAAGAGAAAGAGAGCAAGCAAAGCAAAGGTTTGAAGACAATCCCCAAATTCAGGTATATGTTAAGCCTCTGGTTGAAGCCCTGAATCAAATAACTTCTGTTTACAGAAAGTATATCGGGACCTATCCACTAACCCAGAATCTCCGAGAAGCTAAAGAGAGACTCTCCGGGGAGTTCCCTGTTTTGACAAATTTCTTTGTGGATAACAACGGGAGTCTATCAGTAATAAAAGGCAGAGAGAGCTTAATAAGAGAGGATGCGACCTTATCTTTCTCTCGCTGGGTTTCTCTTTTAACTGAACTTTGTCAGAAAATCTCTCCGGAGATAAGGGAGCTTAAGATAAGGGACCTAACTAAAGACTCAGTGGATCAACTTGAAAAGATGGGCTTTTATGAATTATGTGAAAAATAAAAAAACCGAGAATAAGATTCTCGGTTTTTAGAAAGGGCATTCAATGAAAAAACTCTTCTTAACCAACACGATAAAGGGTTTTTACAGCTACCTTTTGTATTTTGCTATCGCTCACCCAAAAGTGGGGTCATCGCGTACGCGCAACAGCAGGGAACAACCTTCATCAGTCCATTGTTAAAGGTTTTTCAATGAGCCCTTTCCACTTATAAATTAATAAGATAAAAACAAAAAAGCAAGTCTTTTTTCAAAAAAATGAACGATTCTTTAGGAACTGATTTAATTCAGGTCAAAAGGATAAAAAAGGCTCTAAACCGATGGGGGGACAGGTTTTTGAATCGGGTCTTTACACCGAACGAGATAGGATACTGCCAAAGAAAGAAAGCTCCGGAGATCTCCCTGGCTGCCCGTTTTGCTGCAAAAGAAGCGGCTATGAAGGCTTTAGGCACGGGTCTATCCGATAAGGTAAGCTGGAAAGATTTCGAAGTAATTCGAGGGCCAAGAGGAAAACCGGAGATGAGACTATCAGATTCAATCAGAAAAAGATTACAAAACAAAATAATCTTGATCAGTTTGACTCATACCCAGGAATATGCTTTAGCAGTAGCTTTACTCACGAAAAGGAAATAATCTCATATCAGTTCTTCATCTATCAGAGATAGGATTAAAAAATTAAATGATCTAACCTCTAAAAAAAGGAGTCTTTATGTCAGATCAGGAACAAACCCTTAAAATCTTTGAGGAGTCTGAAGCTCTTATAAAGGGTCATTTTCTCCTCTCATCCGGGCTTCACTCAGACATCTATTTTGAGAAATTTCAGGTTCTGCAGTACCCGCACCACGTGGAAACTCTATGCCATTTGTTAGCCCAAAGATTCGAAAAGGAAAAAATAGATGTAGTAGCAGGACCCACTACGGGCGGAATCATCATCTCCTATCAAATGGGGAAGAATCTTGGCAAAAGAGCCATTTTCGCAGAAAGGGAAAATGACAAAAGGATCTTCAAAAGAGGATTTCAATTGGCTCCTGGGGAGAGGGTCTTGGTGGTGGATGATGTTATGACCACCGGCGGGTCGGTCAAAGAGGTAGTTGATTTAGTTGAAAAGCTGCAGGGGAAAATAGTAGGTATTGGTCTTCTTCTGGATAGGAGCGGAGGAGAGATCCATTTTAAATACAGACTTGAGGCATTAGCCACGGTGACAGCCGAAACGTTCGATCCTTCTGATTGTCCCCTGTGCAAAAAGAATCTTCCCTTGATCAAACCCGGAAGCAGAAAATTGTCCGTTAGGTGAGATTCTATTTCCAGTTGATCGTCAAATCAAGCTCATTTTATCTGGATTAATCAGGCAGTTTATTCCTTTAAAGTCCTTCTAACCTGACTGTTTCAATGGCAGGGTATTGTTCTTTTTTGTTTTTCTAAATAAAAACCTTCTTCAGGATACAAAGGCTAACCAGCAGGAAAAATACTAAAGAATGAAAGTATTATTTATCCGCAACCACTCTGTTTTGTTCTGGGTTTTTCATCTTGATTCCGGTGGTCTCGTCTTTTCCTTCCAGAAGGATTCTCATCAGCTCGTCTATTTTTTCCACCCGGAAAGGTTTGGATAGATAGCCATCTGCGCCTTCCTGCATGGCTTTTTGAGCGGGATAAACCTGGGGATATGCTGTAATCATTACCACTGGAATCTTTTTACCCATCTTTCTCAATTCTTTCAGCAGGGATATACCATCCATTCTGGGCATCTTGACGTCGGTTATCAAAAGGTCGAAATTCTCAGTTTTTATTTTCTCCAGAGCCTTGTCTCCGCTTGCCACCCCCTGAGAAAGATAATCCAGGCTGTTTAGTGTCTCCACCAATATGCGGCGAAGCTTTTCGTTATCTTCTGCTACCAGAACCTTTTTGGGAATCTCCATCTTTTTCTCGTCGATTTCGGATCTTTTTCCCAGGACGTTCATCATCAGTTCCTCGATCTTTCCGATTCTGAAGGGTTTGGCCAAAAATCCATCTGCACCGGCCTCCATGGCCTGATCCATAGCATAGTTGTAATCGTATCCGGTGATGATTAAAACTGGGAGCGTAGGTTGGCTATTTTTTATGGCTTTCAAAAGGTCGATTCCATTCATGGTTGGCATTCGGATATCAGCAATCACCAGATCTATCTTCCTCTTCTTAAGAATGGATAGAGCTTCATTTCCATTGGGAGCTCCAATGGTATTGTAACCCAGGGCGGATAGGGTGTCCATCAAAAGCTGTCGAATCTTCTCATCATCATCCACCACCAAGACGTATATATTCTCTGGCATATTCACCTCTTTAGGTTATATGACTATATTAATTATCGAAATTTTTCTTGATTACTTGAGTGTTAAAGGAAAAAGAGTCTCGGAGAAAAAGGTCCTTTTTTTTAAGGTTTTCAGAGAATTTAACCTGTAATCAGCTTGTGAAGCTCTCTTTAAATTAGACCAGTGGCGGAGGCCACTGGTCTACCCAGCGTCTTTGCGAGGAGTCACCCCGCCAAAGGTGGGGGAGACGACGAAGCCCCGCTCAGAGCGGGGCTTCGCTCGGCTCGCAATTACTGCAAACCCTGAGTAACCCTTCTCAAGACCCTGTGGGTCTCAAGATCCTGTGGACTGGCCTCTGCCAGAGGGACTTATTCTGAGACCTTTTGACAATTGCTTAACGAGATTATATAGATACTTATATTTGCAATTTTAATTTTGTGTGAAACATTAAGGTCTTTTGCGTTGTATCAATCTTCATGAAAACGGTTTTGCAGGTAAGTAACGCAGTTAGGCATAGAAAAAGGAGGATAAGTGCAATGAAGAAATGTAGTTATATTATCATCCTGCTACTTTCAACTTTCTCAATTTTATTCGGACGGGATAAACAGCCTTCTATTGATGAGGCTGAAAAAAAAAGCAGTCATTGACTCGATCTGTGCAAATCTTGAACGGGAATATATTTTCCCGGAAATCACCCAAAAATATATTGATAAATTGAAAGAATATTTACTATCTGGAAAATATGACAGTATAAAGGAGCCGGAAGAGTTTGCTGCAAAAATAACAGAAGATCTGGCAGCCATACATAGGGATGAACATCTACATATCTGGTATAATCCGGAATGGATTAAAAATGAGAAGCTAAGAGCCGCACTTGATGAAGAGGCTATTTTGCGGAAAAAAAGAGAAGAGCGAAACGCCAATTATGGTTTTAGAGAAATCAAGATTTTCCCCGGTAATATTGGGTATTTGAAATTGAATAGTTTTAGTTATAATCCAGACGCATTCGACGTTGCCATCGGAGCCATGAATTTTCTTTCCAATTCAGATGCTTTAATTATTGATCTGAGAGAAAATGGAGGCGGTTCACCAGAAATGGTTCAATTCCTCTGCAGTTATTTTCTTGAGAATCCCCGAAAACACCTCAATTCCTTTTATTACAAAGAGAAAGACAAAACCACTCAATACTGGAGTTACACTTACCTTCCCGGAAAGAGATTGGATAAGGTTGATTTATATTTATTAACAAGCAAAAACACTTTTTCAGCTGCCGAAGAGTTCTCATATAATCTGAAGCATATGAAGCGGGCAACAGTTATTGGAGAAACCACCGGAGGCGGTGCACATGACAATAAATTTGTCATTCTCAACGATAATTTTGAGATGAATCTGCCTTTTGCCAGAGCCGTAAATCCAATTACTAAAACAAATTGGGAGGGAGTTGGTGTTGAGCCAGACGTTGAAGTAACAAGTGATAGAGCCCTGGAAACCGCACAAGTGTTGGCAATAAAAAAAATGAGTGAACAGGAAGAAGATCCGGAATTCAAAAAGTATTATTTATGGATGTATGAAGGGTATAAATCCAGGTTAAATCCTGTGACTATCAGTTTGGATGTTTTAAAGTCATATGTGGGGACTTATGGCCCGAGAAAGATTACCTTTAAGGATGGTTTTTTGTTTTACCAGAGAGAGGGGCGGGTAAAGATGAAGATGATTCCAATATCCGAAGATTATTTTATGTTTAATGAAATTGATTATTTCAGGCTAAAAATTTTGAAGGAAGATAATAAGGTTATTGGTGTGGAAGGTTATACTGCTGATGGCCCTACTGACAGACATTTAAAAGAAAAATAGATTGGCCTTGGGCTGGATCAGAGAATTCGTCAGATCATGCAAATTTTAGTAATGTTGATTTTTTATTTTGCAATTTTTTTATTGCCTTCTTTAATTAATTAAAATTTATTTAAAAAGATTATTTAAAAATTATTTTACGATTTATTTATAAGAACATATAGTCAGGAGCACAGGGCTCCTGACCCACTAACTAACTTACCTACTAACTTGAAATAATATTAAATGTGCGGAGATGAAAGAAAATGCTAGAGTCTATAATCTCAAAGATAGAAGAACTCATGCAAGCAGCTCGCGATAATTATGGCGTCAATCCAGTTATATTTCTGATCATTTATCTGGGTTGTGCACCATTATTCTATTATTCATTGTTTCGCACGTTTCGGGCTCTGGCAAAAAAGATAGGAAAAGAAGTAATGCTCTGGAGCGCAATCTTTCTGTGTTCGACCGTAGCACCATTTATCTATGTGCTTTTCTTCGGTCGTAACATACCCTGGTGGGTGTACGGCATCATTGCCCTATTAATAGGACAAGGTATTTTATCTTTTGTGATGAAGCTACGAAGAAATACAACAGGTGGTGAATAGATAAGTAAGAATTAAGGGGATTACAAATTATGCGAAAACCATATAAAACGCAGAAGTATAACCAGCGTGGCCCACAGCTGCGCTGTGGGATAGTTATTTGAGGTAATCAAGTTTCATGACCAAGAATCCTGTCGAGTTTGAACCGTCCAGGAGCGAAGGAAATCCTGATTCAGTCAGGAGCACAGGACTCCTGACCTACTGTTTGTTTAACCTATCAGCTTAAAAAGCTCTTTCTTTTTTTGATCAAGAAGCTGGGGGGTGGAGGATTCGATGTTTAACCTGATTAAAGGTTCGGTGTTGGAGGGTCTTAAATTGAACCACCAGTCCTCAAATTCCACGGTCAAGCCATCCAGATGGTCTATTTTGCCTTCTGAAAAGTGATCTTCCGCCTGTTTCATCTTTTGTAGTTGGTCTTCTACCCTGAAGTTGATTTCACCAGATCTGTAAAATTTGTCTATGGATTTAATCAGAGCTGATAAGGGCCTGTTCTCCTCTGAGATTAACTCCAGACAGATCAAAAGTGCAATCAAACCTGAATCAGCAAACCAGTTGTTCCGGAAATAGAAATGCCAAAGTGATTTCCCCTAACATTGTTAAGGATTGGAAAGCTTTGCCTGTAAAATCAAGCAGGGATGATTAGGTAATCAATGCTTGTGCCTATTAACAGCTTATTCCTCATCAACGATTACATCAATAATTTTATCACATGTTAGAGGTAAACCTTTCCTGAGCGTTATGTTTTCAGAGGATAAAGGATTTAATCCGAATTTGAATACTTCTTCTATAGATTCTTTTCCCCTTAATGTGACCTTTACGATGCCTAAAGGATAATCCTTGGAAACATTCTCCACATTGGCTTTACAAACAAGAATCCTTTCAGTTTCTAGAATAACTTCCACTGATTGCCATTTTATCCACCCAGTCTGGAAATCTATTAATGATTTCTTATCAAATGCCATTTAGAGTTCCTCACTTCCTGAATAATTCCACATCCTCTCAAATTCCTTTCGGTATGCTTCGCAAACCGGACTACTTTTCAGAACAAATACCGGACTCCCTCTTCCGGTTTGATGTAAATAATCAACCACCACTATTTTCTCATCAATGATAATAATTGAATCTAAAATATATGTCCACTCTATGTATTTGACTTCTATCTTTCTCTTAAGTTTCAAGTTCAGGTTTTGAATTTTGACCAAGGTTCTGCAAATCTCAGCATTCATTCTTTCTATATTCTCTTTCCCCGTTTGTTCAACATCTTTGACATTGTTGTGCTGTCTGCCAATTCGATAGTTTGTGATCTCATCTGAAGCTCTCATTCTTAGGTACTGATTGTTCGGTTTATATAGACAGATTTTTATTTCGAAATCATCATTTGCTCTCTCCTCTAATATTTTGTTGAACTTTTCTTCTCCAAAAAGATCCCGATACAATATGTTTCCCACTATATGTATTGATTTAGCAGACTTTAGATCCTTTTTTATAACCTCAAATATTATCCCTGCTTCCCGCAACATAACTTTAATTACCCCTCGAATGGCTTTTTGCCTGCTTCGATAATCATACAAAAGAAGGATGACGCTTGACAAAAAGGGAACCACTCCTCCTATTAATAAAGCTAACCCTGTCTGGCGCTGATGCGCACAAATTAGAGTAGCGCCTATAAGAACCGGAATCGCAGCCGAGCCTGCAGTAACAAATAACGTTATTCTATCCGGCTTATGCATAGGGTTACTTCTCGAATATTTGTATTAAATACTTGATGGCTTTGCCCGGTTCAGAAAATTCTGAATAATTGGTACTTGGAATATGTACGTTAATCCCACTATTCATGTATCGTCCCTTTTTAATTCTTATGATGTGTACCTTTTCCCCGTACAATCTCCATAGTGGATCCACATCCTTATCGATCCTGTCACCAAACATGATCAGTTTATCAAATGCATGGTCAGATGGCTCCAATAAGTCTGTTGAACTCCATGTTTTCAGGATGGTTTCCGGATTCTCAGGATCTTGATAGATTGCATTTAGTATTGAAACATAGTAAAAACACTTTTCCTTCCTTTTCAGGAGCCAAAAGTTGCTTATGTTTTCGTCGGCCTCCGAAAGCTCCTTAGAGTGATACATTTTCCAATACATTCCCTGGGTAATTGCATTTCTGATAAGAGTCAAGCTATCTCGATAGAATCGATTGTGCTCGAAAATTTCGGAAGCCAAAATTCTGTTAAGAAAGTGGTGCAAGATAGATAGTTTTTTCAATTTTACCACTTGCCTCTCATAACTCCCTTCTGTAGCAATGTAACACTTTGTTCCCATTTCCTTTAGTACCTTTATCCCCTCCTTTACGTGTGGGTATACCTCGAGTTTCAAACCCGTCTCATAATCAAGAGCTACTTTTCTAACAAACCGGCTTTCAGACAATTCGTTGATGTAAATGAGCAAATTTTGAAATTTGTCTTCTTCTTTCAAGGCTTCATCGGCTTTCGCAATGAAAGCGCCGGGTCTTGGATATCTATAACTGATTAGAGAAAGTTTATTCTCTAATCTTCTCAGAATAGACAGAATTTCCTTGGGATCTAGATCCTTCTTAATGATACCGAACAATAATGCCACTAATTCTGACGGCAGCCAATAATGGTGAAAACTGCTCCCTGGGTAGACGAGATCAAAAACCCGATATTTTTCTCTAATTGCGAAATAGATGGACCATGGGAAGCGTGCTAAGTCAAAGTGTTTCCTAAAAATGTTCCTAATCTGTGCTTTTCTGCTTTCGAATGCTTCGTATAAAGTGTGATCGAGATCGAAAAACACAAATTCATTCTTCCCAGTCAACGGCCAGCACCTCCCCGATATCTTCAAACATCTGGTTTATCTCCTTTTCAATCTTCTTTCGACACTGCTTTAAGTTTTCTGGTGTCACCTCTTTATTGCGTAGCTGAATGTGAAACCTGAGGCTTTGCGAAGTACCAGAAGGTCGCAATGTCAGGTGATTGAAATCATTCTCAAAAAAGAATCTGACCCCTTCATCGGGGAACCAGAAAGTCGATCTATCATTGGGATTGAAGCCTGTCTCTTGTGTATGCCCGTGTTGTATGTCGTACTTACCAGTCCTGTAAATTTCAGCTCTTGACACACGCCTTCCTGAAAAGGAAACATTTTCTCCTGCTTTTACCCGCTCAGCTAATGATAGAGCTTTTTTTATTATGTTTATCTTCTTAGACCTTCCTTCTAAGCCCTCATACTGGCCGTACTGAGGTGCCGCTCTATAGCCTGTCCTTATGAGACCTATATCTTCATCCAGATAGAGGTTCTCATTTATCAATTCCAACACACTCCTGCGTACGCTTTTTGCATAAGCTATGACTTCCAGAAATAATATTGCTGCGTAAGTCCCATCCTTGTCTCTGACATGGCCAAATTCTCCGAGTTTCATGGGATTGCTGGGCTTGGCACCCAGAATGCTAAATCCATTTGACTGCTCCAAGGCAGAGAAATTATAGATCATTTGAGAGGCCATATTTCCATAGTCATAAATAGTACGGTAATCCTCTTTGGTAATAGGTTCGCCTTGCCACACCTTTTCCACTCCTGCAGCTAGCTGCGAAAATCCCACCCATGTTTTAATCCAACCCATTCCGTTTTTTTTCGCAAGAAGAGGAAGCATATCTGTTGTAGTATGGGACTGAACTATGAAACACTCACCCAATTTAATTTTCAGTTTTTTTTGTCTGATGAATTCCTTCCAACTTTTTATCCTGTACCAAAGCAGAATGGCCCAGGCACTGTCAGCGTCCAGTAAAACGAAATCCGCGCCGGAATAGACATCTTTTTCAGAATCAGGTACCGGTACAGAAATTCCAGCTCGGTCAGCGTCAGGATCTGTGCCAATCAGAGTATCTACAAATGTTAAACGTTCTTTTTTATATTCCTTTATATACTCTTGTAGTGCCTTAGCAGCAGCTCTTGGCTCGCCTGGATCTGGCTGCTGATAGACTTTTTTGCCCTGGGGCGTCCTTAGATCTTCAAATGCCGGGAACATTCCGTCAATCTTGTGTAGAGAGGCAATTGCATCAAAGTTCTCAATTCCGATGGAGGTAGTTAATCTTTTCATTGATTTCGCACCAGCGCCATTATAAGCTGAGTAGGCCACATGAATGTTCTCTTTCTCAATCAGTTTCGGCTTTATTATGAAGTTTTTTACCTGTTCCAAGTGTTCAGTATGAACGTCAATAGGATTCCCTACCGTATTGAAATATTCTTTATTTCTTAATCTAACTCCGCCGCCAAGAAAGACGAGATTATCTTTCGTTGCGGAAGATAATGGTTTGCGCTGAATCTCTGAAAATTCAGTCCCTCTAATATAACTTAAGATTATTTCTCTTTCAGGTATTGAGAACTGAGAACCGTTGCCACAAGACAATTTGTAACCGTTATATCTCCTATCATTGTGACTTGCAGATATTAGGATTCCTAATCCAGCGTCCAAGAAAGGTATGGCAAAGGTTACTTCAGGATATGGAATGACGTCATCAAATAGAAAAATCTTGAACCCGAAATATTGGAATAATTCTGCGATGAGATATGCAAATTCTTTGCCTTTTATCCGACTATCATATCCTATTATAACACTTGAGAGTCCCTTGTCTTTCGCGAATTTTGCTACTGCTGTTGACACGTGCAACAAGACTATATCATTGATTGTATTCGGTCCTCTGAGGAAAGGGGCGTGTATACCATCCTTGCGGTTCCTTAACAT
>SMTZ1_10019307_pt1 | contig 10816 bp, 11 predicted proteins | sample DeeMarSWOR136_30_FD_25667 | JGI IMG/M metagenome (IMG submission 25667) | reverse complement strand
AGGCGTTGACGGCGAGGACGCAGTCACCGCGCCGCGTCAGATTTCGTTCAGTGGTGAATTCGAAGGTCGTCCGGTGGGTCCCCACAATATTGGGGTGGCCCCACGCCTCCACTTCTTCAACAACCCTCATATAGAAGCCGCCGCTTAATCACATCCGTATAATCCACTAGGTATGCTCGCCTAAAAGGTTTGGCCGAGGATGGACGACAGAACAGAGGGCTTCCGCGGGGCACGGGAGCAAGCGGTTGACCGCCTCATCACGGCAGGATACCTTTCGTCGCACGCAGTCATCCGCGCCATGAGGACCGTGCCACGGGAAGCGTTTCTTCCCGCATCCTTACGGACGAGCGCCTACGTCGATACACCGCTTCCCATCGGCCACCAACAGACTATCTCCGCCCTCCACATGGTGGCCATGATGGCAGAGGCCCTGAACTTGGAGAAGGGGCAGGAAGTTCTGGAAATCGGCTGCGGAAGCGGGTATCATGCAGCGGTCGTCGCCGAGGTGGTGGCGCAACGGACCGGGAAACGGCGGGGCCACGTGTACAGCATCGAGTTCGTGCCCGAACTCGCCCGCTCGGCGCGGGACAAGCTGCAGCGAGCCGGCTACGAGGAGTGGGTGACCGTGATTCAGGGCGATGGCTCCGTAGGCTATGCGGAACACGCCCCCTATGACCGGATTTTAGTCACGGCGGCGGCGCCCAGCATTCCCCGCCCCCTGATCGAACAGCTGAAAGACGGCGGCGTCCTCGTCATCCCCGTGGGCGACCGATACTACTTCCAAGAGCTGGTACGGATTAAGAAGGCGGGCGGCCAACTGGTGCGCGAGAGCCTCGGTGGCGTCGCCTTCGTCCCGTTGAGGGGAGAACACGGCTGGGCCATCTAGGTTCGGCGAGGAGGTGAAAGTCGTGTCCAAAAATCGACGTCGAGGGCCTGACGGCGGGTTGAACCCCCGCTTCTGGGACGTCCTCCTCAAGCTGGCAGAGTTGGGGGCGTTGCACGCGCGGATACTGGTCTCCACCATCGCGCTGTCGGCGGACTTGGGGGTATCGCAGCAGACAGCGTCGCGGCGCTTGATCGAGTTAGATGCGGCGGGCTACATCGAGCGGCAGGCATCGTTTCAGGGAAACCACGTCACACTCACGGAGCGGGGGCGAAAGGCGCTGGAGGATACGTACCAGACCCTACGCGGCGTCTTCGAAGAACGCCCCCACACGCTGACCTTCGAGGGCACAGTCGTCACGGGGATGGGGGAGGGCGCCTACTACATGCGGCGGAAAGGATACCGCGAACAATTCCTGCAGAAACTGGGCTTCAACCCCTTCCCGGGCACCTTAAACCTGCGGCTGGCCCCTGCGCAGGCGGGAGTGCGACGGGAACTCGAAACCTATCCCGCCATCACCATCAAGGGGTTTACGCGGGAACAGCGATCCTTCGGCGACGTCAAGTGTTTTCCCGCCATCATCAACGACCGGATTGACGGCGCCGTGACGCTGATCAATCGCACCCATCACTCGGATCTTGTCCTCGAAGTCATCGCCCCCGTGCATTTACGAAGTGAACTCGGCCTCAGCGAAGGAAGCCACGTCAAAGTCACACTCAAGATCCCGCGGTAAGCGCGTCGTCAGCGCGCGTAAAGTGGTACATCCCGCCCACGGCTCGCTGCGTAGCGTGACGACTACGTGAACCCTCTATGCCTAAAACCAGGCTTCGAGCGCGGTCTTACCCGCTCGTTTTTTGACAGCCGCCTCCATTTTGTCCATGGTTTTTCGCACGCGTGTCTCCGAGAAATCCCGTTCGCCACAGAGAAAGGCGATGGTTCCCTCTACGTCAGGGGTATTCCACGAGAGCGTGTAGTCCGAGGTCACCGCGGGCTTCAGAAAGATGTCCCGGATCCGCTGGGGATCCGCGGGGAAGCTGGAGGCGTCAAACTGGGCCACCGCCTCGTCGAACGTTGGATGTTGTTTCACGAGGGCGAGGGCGGTTTTGGGCCCGACGCCCTTGATCCCCTTCGGATTGAAGTCGGTGCCCACCAGGATGGCTAAGGTCACGAGCTGCTCGCGGCCGATCTCCAGCTCCTGTAACACCTGGTTCAGGAGGACGAGTTCTGGCTCCACTTCGATGTACGTCTTCTTGCGTGGGAGCTTCCTCCTGCCGGTGATGGTGATGTTCCGTACGAGGCGGGATGCCCCGAAGAGGAGGGCGTCGTAGTCTTGGCTTGCCGCGGCCCAGACCGTGCCTGACGCGGCCATGTAGGCGGTTTGGGCTTCGCCCTCTGAGGGGGCTTGCAGCCAGGGGATGCCCAGTAAGGTCAAGAGCCGCTGGGCGTCCTCCACCATGGACTGGTTGACTCGGGAGGTGGCTTGCGCGTACCGTCGGGCTTCTTCCAGTCGTCCCTTCTTCAGCGCCGCCCGGTACTTTTTTGTGGCGGCGGCCTTGGCTTGCAGTCGGTGGGTGAGTTCGACCGTTTTTAACTGGGGCGGCTGCCCGTCGAAGACGTAGACGGGTTTGATGCCGATCTCGACCAGATTGGAGGTTCGATACAGTAAGCCGCTGAGATGACTGGTCACATGGCCTGCACGGTCCATCAGGGGCCGTCCATCAAAGCTGCGTATGATGGACAGGAATTGGTAGAGGGTATTATGCGCGTCGATCGCCACGCTCCTGCCCGTCAAGGCTTGCAGACTGATCGTCTTTCGCGTGACCAAGTCGCCGATTTGCACGCCCAAGACCTATCACCCAGCACACGCACTACCTGTCATAGGGAGGGGATCGAGAAGACGGGGGAAAGGACTATCGTAGCTGTCTAATTTCAACCCGCTTCTTATTCTTCGTCAAGTTGAAGACTTGGATGACGCCTTCCACTTCCAGCATCATCAACGTCTTATTCAGCTCTCGGAGACTTAAGTCTTTATGCGTCTTCTTGAGGGCGGTGTAGATCTCGGTGTCGGTTGCGTTTCCATTCTTCTTCAGCAGCGTCTCAACGACGGATGTGTAGAGGGGCTGGACATCCCAGTACTTTGACAAGGCGTTCCCTCGATTACGCGACGGGCGTCGCGACCTTCACGGGCTTTCGGAACTGTTTGGCGACGGTTCGATACCAGTTCTCCATTTCGGGCGTGATGGTGGGCCCGATCACGTCCATGGCCCGCTTAAAGTCGGCCGTGGTGACCCGTTCGTCGTCCCCGCTTCGCCTCATCACCTGCATCCCCGCCTCGCGGCACAGCGCGGAGATGTCGGCCCCCGAGTAGCCTTTACTGCTCCGGGCCAACGCCGTGACCTCAATGTCGTCGGCGAGGGGCATGCCCTTGGTGTAGATTTTCAAGATCTCCAGCCGGCTCTCTTCGTCGGGGGGTGGAACGTAAATCAGGCGGTCAAAGCGGCCCGGTCGGAGCATGGCAGGGTCGAGAATGTCAGGCCGGTTCGTGGCCGCGATCACAATCACGTTTTTGAGGGACTCCAAGCCATCCATCTCCGTGAGGAGCTGGCTGATCACCCGCTCCGTGACGCCAGAATCCGAGTAGCCCCCACCCCGCCGGGGCACGAGGGAATCCGCTTCGTCGATGAAGATGACGGCGGGGGCCGCCATCCGGCCCTTGCGAAAGGTCTCCCGAATGGCCTTCTCCGACTCCCCGACCCACTTGCTGAAGACCTCGGGGCCCTTGATGCTGATGAAGTTCATCTCGCTCTCCGTTGCCACGGCCTTGGCCAGGAGGGTCTTGCCGCAGCCCGGCGGACCGTACATGAGGACGCCCCGGGGAGGCTCAATGCCCACCTGCTCGAATTTTTCCGAGCGCTTAATGGGCCACTCCACCGACTCGATGAGGCTCTGTTTGACCTCGTCTAAGCCGCCGACATCGGTCCATCGCACGGACGGAATCTCGATGAAGACCTCCCGCATAGCGGTAGGCGTGATCTCCCGGAAGGCCATCAAGAAGTCGTCGGCGTTCACCTCCATCTTCTCCAAGAGCGCAGGTGGGATGTGCTCCTCTTCCAGATTGATTTCGGGGAGATAGCGGCGTAGGGCCTTCATCGCCGCTTCACGGCAGAGCGCCGCGATGTCGGCGCCGGTATAGCCGTGGGTGATGGAGCTTAAGTCCGTGAGGTTGATGTCCTTGGCGAGGGGCATGCCGCGGGTATGAATCTGGAGAATTTCCCGATCTCCCGATCAAACCGTCCCGGCCGTCGTAGGGCGGGGTCGATGGCGTTCACCCGATTGGTGGCGCCGATGACGATCACGTTCCCCCGCGCTTCCAGGCCGTCCATCAAGGACAGGAGCTGGGCGACCACCCGCCGCTCCACCTCGCCCGTGACCTCCTCCCGCTTGGGCGCGATGGCGTCGAGCTCGTCGACGAAGATGATGCTGGGCGCGTTTTTCTGGCCCTTCTCAAAGATCTCGCGGAGCCGTTTTTCGGATTCGCCATAGAACTTGCTCATGATTTCGGGGCCGTTGATGGATAAGAAGTTGGCTTCCGACTCATTGGCCACGGCCTTGGCCAGGAGGGTCTTCCCGCAGCCCGGTGGGCCATAGAGGAGCACGCCCTTGGGGGGCTCGATGCCCAGGCGTTGGAAGAGCTCGGGGTGTCGGAGGGGCAGTTCAATCATCTCCCGCGTCCGCCGGATCTCCTCGTGGAGGCCGCCGATGTCCTCGTACGTCACCCGTGGGATGCCCTTGGCGCTGACCGTGGGCTCGCCTAAGACCTGAAGGTTCGTGGATTGATTGATTTTCACGATCCCGTGGGGCCGGGTGCGAACCACGGTGAAGGGGATGGCGCTGCCCAAGATCACCACGAAGATGGAGTCGCCTTCCACCATGGGAAACTCGAGGAGGCGGCTCTTCACGAAGTTCTTAAAGTCCTTGTCCACGTTGAGCCGCATGTCCACGGGCGCCAGCGTCACGGAATTCGCTTCTTCGACGTCGGCCTTCGTGACCACGACGTAGTCGTTGATGGCCATGCCGGCGTTCTTCCGCAGCAAGCCATCGATACGAATAATATTGCGATCCTGATCTTCTTGGTAGGCGGGCCACGCCACAGCCGCCGTGATTCGTTTTCCCTTGATCGAGATGATGTCGCCCGCTACAATGTTGAGGGCAAGCATTGCCTTATCGTCTATCCTGGCTTTGCCGCGTCCCGCATCACGCTGCTTGGCTTCAGCAACCCTCACCCGAATCTCTTTGGCCATAAATCACGCCTCTCCATCATTCGTTTCTATACATACCCGTCTTGAAGCTGTTAAACAAATTGCGCTTGCTACGTGACTTCAGAAGGATGTCAATACGTTCTCATTACGTCATGGAAATCAACTGTTACGCAATATTTAAACTTAATTTTTCTGAGGCGAAGGGGGGAAAAGGCGTACGCAGCTGGACCACGCCCCATCCCCCGCCCGTTGGATGCGGTAAACAGCGCCAGGTCAGATTCTTCGAACCATTTGAACCTCGATCTGGCCCACGCCTTTCACGCTCTTGAGGATGGTTTCCACCTGGTCTATTTGGCCTTCCGTCTCCGGAAGGATTAAATGGGCGATTAAGGCCACCAGCCCATAGGCGATGGGTTCTTCAACGAACTTGTAGACTTCCACGTCCTTTGGAAGCGCCTTCACGACGGCCTCCTTGACCTCGTTGACGCCGATAATGACGTCTTCGGGGTACAGCTTGATGGTGGCTATGACGCGGTCCATGGAAGCCCCTCCGTTCCCGGTACCGCAGGTTTATGCAGGTTCACTACGGCATCCCCTCACGTTTCTCCCTCTCTTGACGGGTACATTATTTAAGTGTTTGGATTACGACACCGTTTCAGAGCGGCCTGAGCATTCACGTCGAATAGGGTGGCGGCGCGTTTTCGTGCCCAACACCAGGGCGTCACGTGTTAAATGGCAATCTTATAAGCCTCAAGTAAGATATAGTATTCTCGTAATGGAACGGAAAACAGGTCAAAGCACCATGCCCCTCCCCACCAAAGAGGAGATTCGAACGCAGGCTGAGCGGGGAGCCTACGACCGGAACCCCTTATTAGCCACACGCCACGAAGTCGTGTGCCAGACCTGCGGACAGAAATGCAGCATCGTCTTCCTCGACTACCTGAAAGCTGGCGCGTTCGAGCTGGAACAGACCAAGATGGTGGAGGTGGTGCACGCAGCCCCCACCATAACGGGCCTGGAGCAAACCATGGAACAGATGACGCCCATTACCTTCACGATTCACTGCAAGCGATGTGGAGCTGAAACACCCCATAGTCCCCTAACCCTTGAATACTTGGTGTTCACAACGAGGAGGAGCGCAAGTGCGGGCTTTTATATTTGATTCTTGAAGGAGGTATAGGAACCCTGTTCCACAGTGGCTCAAACCATGTTCGAAGAAGCCCGCATCCGAGGAGACGACCCTTCCTTCGTCTCGTACGGTTTGGAAGGAATTCGTCGCTTCAAGGCGTCATGAAGCACAAAACAGGGACAACGCGGCATGTTTTGTTTGCTTAACCTCTAGTCAACGAATTTTAACAATGTTTTGGGCGAGAGGATGTGTATGAAGATAACGGATATCCGAACCAAGCTCTACGCCTTTGAGCTGACCCGCCCCATCGGCGACGCCAATTTTCCGGAAGGACGCAAACGTGGGATGGGGCTAGCGGTTTTCATCGACACCGACGCAGATGTGACGGGGGTCTCCATCGGAGGCCCCGCGGCAAGGCAGCCCATTGCAGCGCTGACGCCGCTCCTCGTGGGAGAGGATCCGCGAGGTGTGCGGGGCCTCTGGCAGAAAATGGTGGATCGGGTGTTCAAGGGCGGGAACCGGGGGGCGGTGTCCGAGGGGGTCTCAGCCCTCGATCTCGCCCTCTGGGATCTGAAGGCCAAGGCTAACGACGAGCCGCTGTGGCGGACCTTGGGGGCGTCTCGGCCACGAGTGAAGGCCTATGCCAGCGGGATTGATCTGTGTTTGTCCGATGACGAGCTTCGCGTCTTCTATGAGGGAATGGCGGACTTGGGTATTGGTGCGGGAAAGCTCAAAGTAGGCTTGGAGCTGGACGCTGACATCCGTCGAATCGGGATCATGCAGGAAGCCCTGAGTAAGGCTGCGAAGCAACCGGTTATAGCCATCGACTCCAACGAGTACTGGTCTCCGAAACAGGCCATAAGGAGAGTCCGGGCGATCGAGGAACGCTTCGATGTAACCTGGTGTGAGGAACCCGCCCGACGATGGGATTACCGCGGGCTGCGGAAGGTATCGCAAAGCGTGAAGGCCGCTGTCGCGACGGGTGAAAATCTGGATAACGTGAGCGACTTTATGCCCCTCGTCGCCCACGAAGCCGCGGACATCCTGGAGGTGGGCGCGGGCACCTCCGGCATCACGGGCGCGATGCAGGTAGCGCACCTCGCCTACGCCTTCGAGCTTCCCGTCTGCATGATGAATTGTCCCGGGAACTTCATGGCACACCTAGCTGCAGCGCTCCCCAACCACATGATGATGGAGGTGTTGGCCGCGGGACGCGACGTCTGCTTCACAACCGATATGCGGATCGAGGACGGGTGGATCGTCCTCGGCGACGCCCCGGGGTTCGGCATCACCTTCGACGAGGAGAAGCTGGAGGCCCTGTCGGTGGACCACGCGTCGCCCGAGGCCCAGCTTTTTCCAGGACGGCGTGAGGGCGCAGGACTGTATGAAGTCCCGCCCTGATGACAGCCTGTGAGGGAGGATGCGCGAAGAGGCTGACTCGTGAGCCAGCACAAATAGGGCAGAGGCAGTGCCCTCGCCTCTAGTTCGATGAACCTGTCTTCGTGGAGGGGGGTGGACGTCTATTTTTCACATATTCTCTCTTTTTTTCAGGATAGACTGCGCCAGTTACCTTCGTAGCTAGCTAAACGGCTCCATTGTTGGTGAGGAAAAGAGTAATTAGCAACCCCCATCGTTGAGTGATGAAGATACGGTTACGGCTGAGAACAGGAGAGCGACGCGATGCCCCGCGAGGCGACTAGGCGAAGGCGGCCCCTCTACTATGGGTGGATCATCTTCCTCATGAGTGTGGTCACCTACTTCTTCATGTATGGCCTCCGCTACGCCATGGGCGTCTTCTTCGTCCCCCTCCAAGCCGACTTCGGCTGGACCAAGGCGATGACGACGGGGGCGGTCACGGTCTTCTTCTGGGTGTACGGCGTCTTCGGCGTCTTCGTTGGGCGATTACTGGACGCCATTGGCGTGCGGAAGGCCATCCTTGTGGGCGGGCTGCTCTTAGGCGTGGGGGGCATGCTCTCATCCTTCGTGCAGGACTTATGGCAATTATACGTGACGTGGGGCGTGATCGCGGCGACCGGGGCATCTATCCTGTACATCCTGCCCAACATGATCCTCACGAAGTTCTTCCTGAGGGATCGAGGGAAGGCAGTGGGCTGGTCGAGCATCGGGATCAGCCTAGGGCAAGCCGTCCTAGTGCCCCTGGCGGCCTGGTTCATCGCGGGGTATGGCTGGCGCGTGACCTACCTCGTGTTAGGGGGCCTCGTCACCGTCTTTGTCTGTGGTCTCGGGTACTTCATCTTCCGCGAAAGCCCCGAAGCCATGGGGCTGGAGGTAGACGGCGGCAAGCTCCCGCCGCTTGACCCAGCCGTGACGCCGACGAAGGATTGGACCGTGCGCGAGGCCGCCGCGACCCGGGTCTACAAGCTCATCAATCTCTCCTACTTTTTCACCGTGGGCGTCATCATCTCCCTTCTCACCTTCGTGGTCCCCCACATCATTGGGCTGGGGATCGATCCCTTGCTCGCCTCCTCGGCCTTCGGCATCATCGGGCTGATGAGCGCCGCGGGAAGCTTTATCTTCGGCGTTGTCTCGGATCGCATCGGCCGCAAGCGGACGATCATCGTCTGCGCCACGGGCATCGCCGCCTCCATCTTCGTCTCCACCAGCCTCCCGCCCAACATCCTCCTGCTCTACGCGTGGGCGACGATGTACGGCTTGACCTACGGCGGCCTCCCCGAGCAGTACACCGCCATCGTCGCGGACTACTTTGGAGTCAAGTATGGGCCCTCGCTCTTTGGGATCATCTTCTTCGCGGGAGCCCTCGGCGGCGGACTTCTCCCCCTCATCGGCGGCTACCTCGCGGACCTCACAGGAAACTATTACACGACCCTCCTCTTTCTCGGAGTGGGCATGTGCATGGCCATCGCAACCATGCTGCCCGTCCAGTCCCCAACGCCGCAGGACGCCTCGACGCCGGCCTCCCACGCCGACGCGCAACACCCCTCTTCAGACGCGAACGACGCCACGGATCGAAATCCCGACGACATGCACGTGAGCCGCGAGAAGCAACAAACATAGGAAGGGCTGGCGCGCGACGCAGAGCGCCCACGCCGGCGAGGATCAGCGACCATCAACCGCCCGCCTCAACCGAACACTATTCGAGACGACCACGCAGCCACCACCAGTATCACCGTTCACCTCGACGTGAAGGGGAGAGATACGTGGACGGCCTCGGGGTAAGGACGGCAGAAAAAAGGAGAGGAGGGGAAACAGGGTGGATCCTCGTTGGATGACTGCTAGTTAGCTACTAGGCTATCGGTTCCACGGTTATGGCTTGCGCCGGACAGGCTTCCGCGGTTTGCTCAACGCAGTCTTGGAGGTCCGCGGGCACGACGCCCACCGATAACTCGTCCGAGAGTGATTCGCTGTACGCATCTACCACTCGATTCTTTCCGTTGTCCGCAAGAACGAAGACCTGGGGACACATGTTCGGGGCGATCCCGCAGCCAATACACAGGGCGCGGTCGACGGTGACTTTGTATCTCGCCATCATAATCCTCTCAAACCACTGTAGTACGCGTATGACTTAATCAAATTTTCGCTAGCTTCTGGAGCAGAGCGTCTCGCTAGCTAGAAGCGAGCAAGCTCCGACGCACTCAGCCTCGCTCCAATTATTATCAGGTTGGTTGATGCGTGCAGTGTAGCGAGCTAGTTAGCTGAGACAATACGCCTCGCGCCCGAGCGATCGGGCGCTTTCCTGTGGTGTGTCTTCACGCAAATTGATCGGAGTAGGGATCCCATCCAGAAGTTCTGAGGCCTTCGTTAAACCCGTTTAACGCGTCCATGTCGTCACGTGTTATGCTGAAATCAAATACCTGAGCGTTCTCTGCGAGGTGATCCCGCTGCTCGGATTTTGGGATAACGACGGCCTGCTGCTGGAGGCCCCAGCGAAGCAGGATCTGGGCGGGGGATTTCTCGTATTTGTCAGCAATGGTTACGAGTTTCGGGTCGCCGAGTTTTAATCCCCGGGTCAAAGGGCTCCACGCCTCGATCTTGATCCCCTTACCCTCACAATAACTTTGCAACGCTTTTTGATAGAGGTACGGCGTGAATTCGATCTGATTCACCGCAGGAACCACATCAGTTTCCTCGACGAGTTCCTGGATGTGGCGGGGGGTAAAGTTACTGACGCCGATAGCTCGGGCTTTGCCCTGTTCCAGAATCCGTTCCATGGCCCTCCAGGTCTCAACCCGGCGTCCAGATACGGGCCAGTGAATGAGGTAGAGATCCACGTAGTCTAATCCAAGCTTTCCAAGACTTCGATCCACCGCCTTAAGGGCGTTGTCAAAGCCGTGATCATCATTCCACAGTTTGGTCGTGACAAACACGTCGTCACGGGGCAGCCCACTCCTCTCCACCGCGCTACCCACATCCCTTTCATTTCCATATGCTTTCGCCGTGTCGATGTGGCGGTAGCCCGCGTCCAGCGCCCAGAGAATCGCGTTTTGAACCCGTTCCCCCTGAGCACGGAGGGTCCCGAGGCCAAGAACGGGAATCTCAACACCGTTATTGAGCTTATACGTTGAG
>SMTZ1_10007649_pt1 | contig 10816 bp, 10 predicted proteins | sample DeeMarSWOR136_30_FD_25667 | JGI IMG/M metagenome (IMG submission 25667) | reverse complement strand
GTAGTCAATGACTTTCTTCATGCTTTTTGGTGCCTTTTTCCTTACGGTCAACTGTTTGAGTATCTTGATCATCTGGGGTTGAAAGCGGGCTATGTCTGTCAACGAGACTAAACCGACTAGGCGTTTCCCATCAACTACAGGCAGCTTTTTGATCTTCATCTGAAACATCATTCTTACAGCTTCTTCCAAGTCTGTGTCAGGTTTAACAATGACTAGTGGGCTGCTCATTACATCTTTCACTGTGGTCTTGGCTGAACTCTTGGATTCAGCAACAACTCTTTTCAGCAAGTCTCTCTCTGTGACTATGCCTATTGCCTTTCTATTCCGGACTGCGATTAGGGATCCTATCTCAAACTTGTTCATCACTTCTGCTGCCTCCTTTACGGTTGAGTTTTCGTCTATTGTTATTACTTCTTTGACCATTATATCTTCAACTTTAAGTGACAGTGCGTCTTCCTCGCTCTCTTCATGTTGCATGCGAACCACCAATTACCTAGTTTCAGACTTTCTATATATGAGTTCGTGCGGACACGAATTGGCATTCACTCATTCAACAGGTTTTTTGCTATGCTAGTTACGTGCTCTGTTGCCGGAATACACGCGCGTACAAATCTCGCTTCAGGTTTCGTCAATGGACGAGTGGCATCGATGCCCATTTTTGTTGTGAGGCCTGTCTCCTGGTCGCTGGAGGAGTCAAGCGTTGATCCTCTCACGTTTTCTATGACCATTAGGTCTTCATCAGCTTGAAATCTTGTTGCGATGGCCCATTCCACGTCTGAAATGCTGTACGGACTAATATCCGAGTCCACTACTACTGCATGTTTCAGACTTGGATGTGCTGCAAATGCGGCTAGCAGGGCATTCTTGCTGTCTCCGTCAAGCTGCTTTTCTATAGAAATGATGGCGTGGAGCCATCCACTGCCTCCAATCGAGAGGTTGACATTATTGACGTTTGGTACGACCTGTGACACGGCTTCCCATATCAAGGCCTCGCGCGGCAGACCCATTAGAAGCCTATGTTCAGAGCCAGATGGCAAAATTGCTTGGTACCAGTAGTCAGTCCTGTGCATTAAGCCTGTGATCTCCACGATAGGTTGTTTTCGTGCGATGTCACAGGTTCCAGTTATATCGACAAACGGGCCCTCAACAACCTCTTCAGTGGTTGACATCCTGCCCTCTAGGACCAGTTCAGCTTCTGCTGGAGCAAATACATCAGAGTTTTCGCAATGTATCAGACTGAGCTTTTTCTCCATGAGCGTATTTGCCACATCAAACTCATTGACGCCTAATGGGACGGGTGAGGCTGCGGCCAGTATCACTGCCGGGTGAACTCCAATGGAAATCGAAATATCCAGATTCTGGCCTGCAGCTTTTGCTGTAGACCATAGTCTGTGTAGGTGTCTAGGCACTAGCCGTATAGCAAGATGTTTCCTGTCAAGGACTTGCAAGCGATGTACTGAAACGTTTTCAATTCTGCCGTCTAAGCTCTTGGCATAGACTACAGCTGCGGTTATGTAGGGTGCAGGATCATTCTCAAAATGCGTCAAGACTGGGATCTTTGACAGGTCTACCTTCTCTCTGACTCCCTTCACTGGACCATCCTCAACGATTTTGGGCTTCTGCGGAGACCTCCAAGACTCCAGAAGCCTGTGATAGAGGTCTTTCTCGTACACATTCAGTGCGTTGAGAATTCTCTTTCTGGTTCCACATACGTTTGCGACAACTTTGACCCTAGTTCCTATTGTCTTCTCAAAGAAAAGCAACGAGCCTTTTTTGTCGAACTCCTTGATAAGGTATGGGACCTCAAATTGCGTAGATACTTCGTCCTTTACGCGCAGAATTTCGGCTTTTCTGTCCATCACTTGAATGAAGTCTCTTAAGCTCAAGCTGTTGTTTCCTCTTTTTCTTGACTACTTTGTGTGACTTTGCTTATGAGTTTCATAAAAAACGATCGAGCCTGCACCTCATCTACACTTTTCAGATAGACCGAGACTAGGGCTATCTTGTTTTTTTTCGAGGCTAAGTACTCTGCAAACGTGCGAGCTGAAATCACATTTCTATCGCCTAGTATGACAGATGAGGAGACGGAGCCAACTGTATTTTGAAGGGTCGGGACAGCTACGGCTAGTGTTCCAAGTCTTTCTTCACTCTCACTCAGGAAGACCAGACACGAATTCTTCATTTCAAGGTATATTGCTAGGAAATGCGTGCTCTCTAGAGTTATCTCCTCTTTGACAACTCTGGCGCGTTCCATGAAACAAGACCTTGGCTATCTATACCATCACCCATCACTATTTATCACTTTCAATGACCACTTGACGAGTGAGAGAAGTAGTTCAGAAGCTTCTTACCGTCTCGTTGCCTTTGCCTGAGGGTTGATTCAGCCTAGAGCCAGTCCTTGCCTGTCATTATTTGCACAATCATTCTGCCGAGTAAATCTCAATTGTAGTAGCCTGAATACGAAACCCTTCAGGGCAGAGTGATCTGTCTCGATGTCCCAATCTGCCGTTGTCTTTCATCAGGGGGTTTTCTGGGAGCTCATGGTTTGCCAATGCCGCTCTTGCAGACCACGTGAGAGTAGAGTTCTTATGTTGCGATTCTCCCATCCAATTTTCGGGACAGCCCAAATGTCTCCGGCTGGACTAGAAGACCATATCCTGTTCGATCAAGTAGCATCTTCAGACAGATTACGAAATGTCTTCAATTCCAGCAAGATCAGTCTGGTCTTCAGCGAGAAGTGGAGTCTCTCTAAGATTGTCGTCGAGCTTGACCTTCCCGACAACTACCAAGGATATTTCGTCTTGGACTGGCGTCAGTATTTTCAGGTTCTTCCTCCGATAGTCAATCTCGCGTAAAGCTCCTATCCCAAGGAATCTCCTTTCAGAATTATATAAAGCCACGAGTGTGCCTTCTTCCTCACCCTTTCGGACCACCACTGCCTTCTTCCCTGTGATCTCTTCAACCTTCCTTATCCCCACCGGGTCTATCCAGCGTCTCCGGCCGATGATTATCGATATTCTATCTCGCTGTTCTCCCAAATGTAACGGTTTCATTCCTAGATTTTGATAGATGTTGCCTATATGTTTCATGTCACCTCGGTTATTGGCCAGTCCGAACAACTCATCCTCTTCCACAGTCACCCAATTCAGTGGCACTGACCTGACTTTTGCTTCGCGCAGATACTTCATGTAGGCTAGCTCACGAAGTCTCTTGCGCTTTTCCTGATTCCTCTGTTTCACTGATACGGGCGAATCAACAACAGTTGTTGATTCTCCAAGAGTCTTCACCAATGAGGCCAATTCGTCTTCCTGCTGCAGGCATAAGATGATGTTGGGCTTCAGCTCTTCAACCAGTTGAGACTTGTAGTTGGCAGCTTCTTCTTCGACCCAACCGTCAGTGTTGACGATGACGAAATCCGGGTTGTGAGCAAGAATCTCTTGCATCAACATGAGCAGACCCTCTATCACCTTGTGAGCAACACTACTAGGGGATGTCACTCCGACGAAGAACGCGTCGTCGGCATAGAGGTTGAACAGATCGGTCAGAGGCTTCTGAGCAAAAGCGTAGGAAAGCGTGCATGGAGGGCCTATGTCAGATTGCCCAATGTCTCCATCCAAGATTGCCACCTTTCGTCCTTCCTCAATTAGTCTGTTCGTCAGATATGTCGAAAGACTTGTCTTTCCGGAATCAACAGCCCCAATAATAACCAAAACAAAAGGTTTGAGCGTGGAGGCAGAGAGTTCCTCAGACACTTTGATCCATGACAATGGAATGGTACCCTGATGGACTTCTTCAGCGTTTGCGTCTTTTCCCAGAGAAAGCGTGAGAGTAGCCTCCTCTTTGACAGTGAAAGGCAGCCTCTTTCCCTCCCGCACTACTATTCTCTCAAGATTCCTAATCGAAGCGCCGAAGACCACTACGCGGCCTGACGTAATCGTGACTGACGCCGGACCATCAACCAGCAATGTGTTTCCTGTCTTGACCATCCGATTCATTAACATTCCTCCTTGCTAAGCTCGTACCAGCTCTTCCCGCTATCATTATTGCCGATGTAATGTCTCTTAGGCCTCTTCTGTGCTTCGCGTCGCCTGTCTGACTCGTGGTTCCCGCCTCTGTCACCGTTTCAAGTCTTACTTTGGGAGGCAGGGCATTATCTAAGGCCCTCAGAAGAATGTCTCTGCATTCAGGAACTCCATCTCCTATTCTCACCAGAACAGTGGCTTGATGTTCATTATCGACTTCCTCTATCACGCTCTTCAATTTTTCGGCTGCTTCCTCTGTATCAAGGCAATTATCTGTGTCAATGACTTTGCCATCGGCCAAAACTGCCAAGCCAATGACAGAGCCGGGATCTACGCCGATAAGGATTTTCCTGCAAGATTCGCATCCTTGGAGAATGCGTATCGCTTGGTTGACAACTGCTGCTGGATCTATCGGCTCCTTAACTGTCAAGACTCTCCGGTGATGTATAAGATGTTGTTCATTCTCAGTGGTTATGACAACCTTGACTTCTGAGGAGATTCCTTCCCCAGGAATCAGACTTGTGAAGGTTATCTTTCTCTTTTTCAACTCGTTGATCAGTAAGTAGTAAGCTTTTCCTGAAACTGTTGCTACTGCTATTTTCGTCTTCATTGCACTCCTGCCTTCATGATGTTCATTCGATAAAATAAGTTATTAGCTTGACTCGTAATTATGCTCGTGTGCGTGGTTGTGCTCGAAAGCTTGTCTACAGGTTGCAGGAAGATTGATGAATCCCTAGGAGGCGGTATTCCTGCCGGCAAGATCGGCCTAGTATATGGAGAAGCGGAATCTGGAAAGACGACTTTGGCCATGCAATTCGCGGTGGACTGTGCCCGACAAGGCTATAAGACGCTATATGTAGATTGCGATGAGGCCTTCTCTACACGCAGATTCTCCCAGATTGCCTCAGACCACCTTGCAGAGATTGCCGATCAAATAGTCCTGATGAGACCCAAGAGCTTTACGGAGCAATCGACATTGGTAGATCAACTTCCAGAGTGCCTCGTGGGGCGCTTTGGCCTACTAGCTATAGACACTGTTACATCCTTCTACCGTGCTGAGACCGGTTCTCCGAGTCGTGTCTTTGATTTGAACCGTGAACTGAATAGGCAAATGGCAGTATTGGCCCAGATTGCCAAGACTCGCAGGGTCCTCGTTCTAGTCTTGAGTCAGGTCCGTTTCGCCTTTAGTGAGTCTCTTGAAGGAGTTGAGCCTGTGGCGCCTAGAGTGTTGAGATTCTGGGCAGATGTGATCATGGTGTTGAAGCCCACAGGGAATCGGCAGATAGTCAGGGTCATCTTGGAGAAGGGTGGTCATGGACCAGAGCCTGTTAGATGCTACCTAAGGATGGATGATACTGGTATACATGAGCATAAACGGAAGAGGGTCTAATTGGTGGAGCCTTTAGGACTAATCGCAGAGTCGCTAACTTTCATCTTTCCGGCATATTGTGCAAATGCTATTCCAGTGCTCGCAGGGGGAGGTCGTCCTCTGGACTTTGGGAGAGAGTTTATCGATGGAAGACCGATTCTTGGGAAGAATAAGACTTTTCGTGGCTTCATTTCAGGGCTGATTGCTGGTACAACTGTTGGTCTGATTGAGAGTTGGCTCCTCAACTACCCTCCTCTCTTCGGTTTTTTCATGTCTATAGGGGCCTTGATGGGCGACCTGACTGGGGCGTTTGCAAAGAGAAGAATTGGACTATCTTCTGGCGAGCCTTTGCCGGTAGTTGATCAGCTTAGCTTCTTGATTGGTGCAATCCTCTTCTCCTTTCCCATATTCTGGAACAGACTGTCGTGGGAACTTGTTGCCGTGGCGATTTCTGTGACTCTTCCTATACATGTTCTGACGAACTTTGCAGCATACAAGGTGGGCCTAAAAAGTCATCCTTGGTAGTCTTCTTATTGACTCAGCTTGATTTGCAGTGCAACCTCTAGGAAGATATAAGCTATTACCAGTAAAGAGAAGCCTATCATGAAAGTAAGATAGGCTTGCCTAGGCTTGTAGGCGTATTTGGTACTCTGATACATGGATATTGCTCCAATTATGCCTAGCGAGTAAAGTATTGTAGCTATCATACTGTCAGTTACGAACTGTTCTGACAGCTGAGGGTAGAGGAAAAGAAAGCGGCCCCCACCTGGGACTTCAACATAGGCAGAGGGAAGCGGTCTCCTTATCACATTGTAGAGACCGCCTCCGAAGAGAAAGATGGCGAAAGCCATGACTATCGATGAGAGGACTAGCGACGATGGTTTTGCTGTTAAAATTCCTCTGTAGACCTTGCTCAACGAAAAGGATAAGGAGGATACTCTTCTTCTAACTCTCTGCGACACTTTCCTTCTCACCCAGTCTCATTAAATGCTCAGCCATTTCCTTAGCCCATTCGCCAGTGAACTGATTCTCAGCGATCTCATTTAAATATTCTTGCCAAGAGATCTTCCGAGCCTTTCTCCATGATTCAAATTTCTTGACAAGGTTTCTGTAGGCTTGGGAGTGTAGTGTACAATAGTCTTTCTTATCAACTATTCTGTCACATAGAGGGCATTTCAAGACGTCTTCTCCTCACTTTCGATGGACAATCTGGGTTGAAACACAGGGTCCAAAAGCGTCTCCGCTTGACACGAATCTGTATTTTCGGCCAACCGCATATGCGACAGCTTCTGTTAAGACTTCTCACGGAGCCTTTCTGAGGAAGCGGAAACGACGTGGTGCACTTTGCTTTGAAATAGTTTGTGCATCCTAAGAACCGTTTACGGGTCTTCTTCGAGTGCAATATTATCAGCTTGCCAGAGCTGCAGGTTGGGCAGGATCCGACTATTCTCCTTTCTAGCTTTGCCTTAAGTATGGGACTGCTCAGTCTTTCGCCGATTGTCTTGTCTTTTTCTTTGAGTTTCTCTGTTGCAGATTTGAGTGTCTCTACGGCATCTAGGAGTACTGTTTCTTTTCTTTCCTTTCGGGCTTGTATCATGTTCATTTTTTCTTCGAGCTCACTCGTGAATTCTACCGAGACAACTCGGGGACAGTGTTTTTCCAGAGTCTCGAGGACCTGGAAGCCCAAATCTGCTGCTATCATTCTTTCGTCTTGAATGTACTTCCTGTCGTACAGCGCTTGAATTATGTTTGCCCTTGTGGCTTTAGTTCCTATTCCTGCCTGTTCCATCTTCCTGAGTAGGCTTCCAGGATTATATCTTGCAGGAGGTCTGGTGAATTTTCCCTCTACAATTATCTTTCTCACTATTGCTGATTGTTTTTCGCTGATTTCGGGTATGATAACTTCCTGTGACTTTGCGTATGGCTCATAGAAGCGTTGCCAACCATCTTCCAAATTCCGTTTTCCGTGCATGTAGAAGTTGTGGCCATTGACATTGATCGATATTTTCATGCTCTCTTTTACTGCTGGCTCACCGAATGTGGATATGAATCTTCTTGTGACAAGATCAAGGATCCTTGCCTCCATAAAATCTAGATCTCTCTCTGCCATTTTTCCAGTTGGATATATTGCTGGGTGTGCGGGATCACTCTCTCTTCCTTCTCTAGGTCTAACCACTGGACTTGATAGGATTGACTGCGTGAACTCTCTATATTTGTGATTCCTGGACAGATTCTTCAGTATTGACCTATAGTCTATTTCATGTGGAAGCCTCTGGCTACTGGTCCTTGGATAGGAGATCAAGGCCTCAAGATATAGACGCTGGGCTATGTTCAATGTGCGTCTCGGTGCATACCTGAAGAATATGTAAGCTTCACGTTGGAGAGAACCTAGATCGTATGGGACTGGTGGGTCCACTTGATACCGCTTAACTTCTATCTTCTCAACCTTTGCGTCGACTCCTTGGCATGACCTCTGGATGGCATGTGCTTCGGCCTCGGTCTCTATCCTTGCCTTCTCGTATTCTGCTTCAAATGTGTATCTGCCGATCTTGATTTTTGCTCTGATTTCCCAGAAAGGTGTGGGTACAAAGCTCCTGATTGCCTTTTCACGGTTGACTATGAACTTCAGGCTTGGGCCTTGCACCCTTCCTGTAGTGAGAGTGGTGTATCCTCCACTCCAGTTTTTCGCCGATATGGTTAGTGCTCTTGAAAGGTTTACTCCATAAAGCCAGTCAACTTCGTGTCTGGCTTTGCCTGCCTCTATGAGAGCAAAATTTAAGTGTGGCAATGGTTCTACATAGGATTTCTCCAATTCCTCCTTTGTGAGAGTGGAATACTTCATGCGTTTTGACTTCCTTTCTTTGTTGCCGCATGCATATTTCAGTATACAATAGCCGATCACGCTTCCTTCGATGTCATAGTCACATGCGTCGATATAGGTTTCTGCATTCTTTGCCAACTTCGAGATAGTTGCAATCCAGTCTCGGATTCTCTTTGCGTTTCTTTCTGTGGAATGTCTGGGAACCCATCTGAAATTAAAAACTGGGTAGTAGTCTCTGCCTCTTCTTTCTTCGGCGATCGTGTACAGGTGTCCCAATGAAGGAGCAACAACAATGTCTCTGTCTCTTGTAGCTATGTAGTAGGGTACTCCTCCCTCTTCTCTTCTTTCTATCTTGCCTTGCGTGTTGAGTGCTAAGGCTATTCTCTGTGCAGCGTCCGGTTTTTCCGTGATAATCAGGGTGTAATTCTTCATTATGCCACACGTGCTTGGCAGACGGAAACGTCCATTTTAAGAATTCCTCCTTTAAGAAGTTAAGAGTTGCTGCCGAACGCGGACCGTAAATTTGACAATGGGCAATCAATAAATACGCCATGGTCGTTAACCTCTTCTGAACAAGGAGCGGCTTGCTGTGCCTCAATGTGTTATGTGTCAACAGTGCGGGTGTATCCTGTATGAGGGCCCGGAACTGAAGCCGCCTGACGAGATTCTCATGCAACACGATGGCAAATGTCCTAGGTGTGGCAAGAAGCTTGCTCTGATACCGCAAGATGTTGATGTCAAACCAGCGAGATGATCTGAGGGACATCTGAGGGAAAGAATTGTCAGAAGATCTACGTAGAACTCAGCTCTACGAACTGCACCGTGAGACGGCTAGAATAACCAGTTTCGCTGGCTTTGAGATGCCTTTGTGGTACGAGGGAATCATCCCCGAACATCTTTCCGTGCGTCGGAATGTTGGTCTCTTCGATATTTCGCACATGGGTCGGGTTCTAGTGGAGGGTACTGATTCTGAAAGATTTCTGAACTACATCATAACTAACAACGTATCCAAACTTCGGCGGAACGATGCCCAATATTCAGTGATGTGCAACGAGCACGGCGGGATAATCGATGACTTCGTCGTTTACAGGTTGGATTTCAACAAGTTTCTTGTAGTCTTCAATGCAAGCAACAGGGAGACGGATTACAATTGGCTTCTTTCCCATACTCAGGCTTTCGAGGTGATGATCTCGGATATCTCTGATGATGTTGCAATGTTTGCAGCTCAAGGTCCAAGAGCTGCAGGAATGCTTCAGAAGATCTCCACTGCAGACCTGACTAAGATTGAACGATTCAGATGTACCGATTCAAAGCTAGCAGACGTAGATGTTTTCATGTCGAGAACTGGGTACACTGGTGAGGATGGTTTTGAGATTTTCGTGTGGAACGCCTCGTTGTCAAAGCCTGAAAGTGCAATCAGACTATGGCGTGAAATCCTTAAGGCTGGTGAACCCTATGCGATCAAGCCCTGCGGGCTTGGTGCAAGAGATACTCTGAGGCTTGAAGCAGGATTGTGCTTGTATGGGAACGACATAGACGAGAGTACAACTCCTTTAGAAGCGAGGCTGAGCTTTGTTGTAGACTTTGAGAAGGAGAGTTTCATAGGGAAGGATTCACTGACAAAGCAGAAGAGCGGAGAAATCGAGCGCAGACGTGTAGGGATAAAAATGATCGGACGGGGTATTCCTCGTCCGGGTTTCGACATATGCAGTGATGACGACGTGAAGATTGGGTATGTGACCAGTGGATCTTTTTCACCGTTGCTCGAATACGGTATTGGGATTGGTTACATCCGAACGGCTCAGATGCCCGAAGATGAATTAGTGTACGTGAAGATCCGAAACAGTTTGGTCGAGGGCAGAGTAGTCTCATTCCCAGTATATGACACCAAAGAATACGGCTACAAACGTCTTCTTCTTCCAAGTTAGTGGAAACAGTGGTAAGGATTAGGTCTTGACCGTAAGAGAAATAAAACACCTGAGCAATCTGTGTTAGAGAGCTGGTTAGATGAGGGTTGGGAATCTGCTTTCGAGAGAGCGTCTCTTGAGTGGTGTTAAAAGCTTTGGAAGACTCCGCATCAGTACTGGGCATGATTCTTTGCTTGCCTTATCAGCATTGATCCTCATACTAATCGTTGCTTTCGCGATCCGCCTGTTTCCCTTACGTTGGGAGATTGACCTAGGGGCTGACCCAGTACAGCTCCACCTATCCGAGTTCGACCCCTACTTCCAATTCAGGTTCACCGAGTACATGCTGAAAAATGGCTTCATTTCTTGGGCTTGGCCGGAGCAATGGATTGATACGTACAGGTGGTACCCCGGTGGGATAAACGTGGCCACAGCAGGTTTCCCTGGTTTGCCCATGACAGCTGCATCTCTCTACACCATAGTCTCTGCATTGGGTGTGAACGTCGGTCTCATGGATTTCTGCGCGGTTTTTCCTGCATTCATGGGTATGCTTGCCAGTCTGGTCATCTACTTCTTCGGCAAAGATATCGGAGGAAGATCCACAGGTCTCTTGGCGGCGCTATTTCTAGCGTTGAGTCCTTCGTATATCCAGAGGACCCAAGTTGGGTTCTTCGATGACGAAACCGTGGGAGTGCTA
>SMTZ1_10035723_pt1 | contig 10819 bp, 8 predicted proteins | sample DeeMarSWOR136_30_FD_25667 | JGI IMG/M metagenome (IMG submission 25667) | reverse complement strand
GACCGAGAGCTTTTAATGGATGGATTTACACTTTGCCCTTTAAGCTCCAAAGGGATATAATGTCCGCAAGACGTGAGAGAGATTTGAAATAATGTCGGTCAAGTTTTGAGAAACCGGAGGTTTTATAATGAAGGATATGAAGATCAACCGTCGTGGATTCCTAAGACGGATGTTTGTCGCTGTCGCGGGGACGGGGAGTTTTCCGTATTTTGTGTCTCCATCGGCTTTGGGCAAGGCCGGCCATGTGCCTCCAAGCGGCCGGATTGCGATGGGCTTCATCGGCGTCGGCGGCATGGGCACGAATAATATGAGGGCGTTTCTGACTCAGCCTGATGTGCAGGTCGTTGCTGTCTGCGATGTGACGAAGGCCAGCGATGAATACGGCCACTGGTATAAGAAGGGGTGGCAGGGGGCGTGGTTCGGCCGGGAGCCCGCCCGCAAAATCGTCGATGATTACTATGCTCGAAAGAATCCGTCCGGCCAATATGAGGGCTGTGCCGCGTACAATGATTTTCGAGAATCACTGGCGCGCGATGATATCGATGCCGTTTGCATCACGACGCCCGACCACTGGCACGCCATCCCGGTCATCAGGGCCGCCGCGACCGGCAGGCACATCTACTGTGAAAAGCCTCTGAGCCTGACGGTCGCCGAAGGCCGGGCGATGATTGAAGCCGTTCGGCGGCATGGTGTCATCTTCCAGACGGGGACGCAGCGGCGATCCAGCCAACAGTATAGGTTCGTCTGTGAGCTGATCCGCAACGGCCGAATCGGCCGGCTCAAGAAAGTCATTGCACCCATCGGGGCGAACAACAAAGAGGCTCCCGCCAAGGATTGGAAGCCAATGCCCGTGCCGGGGTGGCTGGACTACGACCTGTGGTTGGGCCCGGCGCCTTGGGTTCCCTATCACAAGGACCGTTGCCTTTACACATTCCGGTTCGGCCTGGATTATTCCGGCGGCCAGACGACCAATTTGGGAGCCCATGCGATCGACATTGTCCAATGGGCCAACGGCACGGACGATACGGGGCCGGTCGAAGTAGAAGATCTGGGCGGCGAGTTTCCTAAAGACGGTCTGTTCACGACCGCCACGAAGGTACATTTCCGCGCCCGGTATGCCAACGGTGCCGAGCTGATCTGTAAAACTCAGCCTGGAGGTCCGTTGCGTTTTGAGGGGACGGAAGGTTGGATTCAAATTCAGAATGATAAGCCCACGTACTATCCTGAGTCGCTGGGAACCTCCGTGATCGGCCCGAATGAGATCCACCTTTACCAAAGCAACGATCATCATCGCAACTTCATCGACTGCGTGAAGGCCCATCGGGAAACGGCTGCGCCGGTTGAGATCGGTCACCGTTCCGTGACGATCTGTCACCTTGGAAATATCGCGATGACACTCAAGCGCAAGCTCCGCTGGGACCCCGACAGGGAGCGTTTCATCGACGACGCCCCGGCCAATCGAATGCTCGAACGCTCTATGCGCAGCCCCTGGCATCTCTAAAAGGACAATTTACGCGGAATTTCATTTGAGAGGATAAAAAACTGGGAGATCTGGTCATACAGAAAAGCGAGGTCAATCATGGTACATGTGCAGAATAGAAATAGGTTAAGGAACACGTTATTCGCATTGGCAATGGCATTTTTTCCCCTTCTGGCGGGCTGTCAGGACGCATCCGTTCATCATTACAATCGCGGCATGGATTATTTGAAGCAAGACCAATATGACCAGGCGATCTTAGAGTTCACGAAGGCTATTGAGATTAATCCGAGACTGGTTGACGCATATTTCCACCGCGGGAATATCTATAGTGTCATCAAAGGTGATTACGATTTGGGGATTCTGGATTTCGACAAAGCCCTTGAGATCGATGCGGATTCAGCGACAGTGTACTATATCCGTGGATATGCATATTCGCAGAAAGGGCAATACAACCAAGCTATCTCGGATTATACCAAGGCCCTTGAGATTAATCCAAGGTTCGCTGAAGTCTATTGTGATCGTGGAGTGGAGTACTACAACAGAGATGAGTATGAGCGGGCCATCTCTGATTTTACGGAGGCCATTAAGATAGATCCGAAGGACTCCTGCATTTACTACAATCGCGGGTTGGCCTACGAAGACAAAAGTGAATATGGCCAAGCCATTTCGGATTACACGAAGGCCATTGAATTCAATCCGTACTACACTGATGCTTACGATAATCGCGGGCGCATCTACTTTGACGAAGGCAGTTTTGATCTTGCCATCGCTGACTGTACCAGGATTATCGAGATAGACCCGAATTCAGAAAGAGCCTACTACAATCGTGGCCGCGCGTATGCGAAGAAAGGCTTGAGCGGTCTGGCGATCGCCGACTACACAACGGCTATAGAGATAAGCCCAGGATATGCTTCAGCTTACATGCGACGTGGGTTTGCCTTTGCCGACAAGGGCCAACACGATCAGGCCATCGCAGATTGTGACAAGGTCATTGAGCTTTATCCAAGAAATGTCAATGCTTACAGTAAACGTGGGGAGGTCTACACGGCGATAGGCGACTATGATTTGGCCATCTCCAGCTACACCAAAGCTATTGAGATCGATCCAAATTCTAATATGCTCTACTGTAATCGCGGGATGCTCTACTGTCAGAGCGGGCAGTATGACTTGGCTATATCTGACTACACCATAGCTCTTGGGATAGAGCCGAACGATGCGGGCGCTTACAATAATCGGGCGATGGCGTACATTGGAAGGGGTGAATACAATCGAGCCATTACAGACTGCAATAACGCGATTGCGATTGATCCACAATACGATAAACCTCACCACAATCGGGGTCTGGCCTATCTTCGAAAACGTGAGTTTGACCGGGCCATTATAGACTGCAATAGTGCTATCGCGTTGAATCCAGACCTTGCTCAATCCTACTGCAATCGGGCGATTGCCTACCGCTACAAGGGCGAATATGACAAGGCGTGGGAGGATGTACACAAGGCGGGGAGTTTTGGTTTCCAGGTTCAGCCCGAATTTATCGAGGAGCTTCGCGACGTTTCGGGACGGAAAGAATAAATCGAGGCAGGCCAGAGCCTGCCTCGCGCAAATGAGAGGGGGAGCCTACGATCACTTTTGTTCGACCCATGTCCCGCCTTCGGTCGTCTCTCGTTTTAGTGCCAGTGGCCCGGTGTCCAGATCCAAACGGGCCCTCTTCGCCTTGCGTGGCCCCGCACCCAGACCACGTTTTTGCGTGGAGGCCGTTCCCAGTGCCCACGGACCCAGACCCACGCGCCCAAACGTACAACATGGTGTCCCTCAATCCAGATATGGAATCTGCTTGGGCGGGGCGGCCGGGTGACGACGACCGTTGGTGGTGGCGGCGGGGCACAGCCGATCTCAATCTCCTCAACAACAACAGGGCCGGTCCCGTCAGATACAACAATACAGCCGGACACGAGGGCGACCATAAGAAGGCAAGTGCCGCTGAAGAGATATTTTATGTCGTTCATAACCTACTGCTCCCTTCTACGCAAGAACGCATTCAACAACCACCTGCAACCTCCGCCTGCCGGGCCGATCACATTCGGCCCTCATCTATTAGCTCAGTGCCCGACGGATCGACGGATGATGATGACGCTATCGACTGCTCATTCGAATTCACGCACGGCTTTGAGCAATTCTCTCTCGACCGGCTTCTCGCCCATCCAGTGCCCCGCGCCCTCGGCCAATACCAATTTGGCATGAGGAAGTTTCTGCTTCAGTCTGAAGGCATTGACGGGCGGGCAAATCACGTCATATCGACCATTGACCATAGTGATGGGAATCTCTTTGAGCCTGGATGCGTTCCTGAGCAATTGTCCCTCTTCCAGAAAGCAGCTATTGGCCATGTAGTAGTTTTCGAGCCGGGCGAACGCATAGGGATTCATGTTGGCGTGGCTCCGGACAATTACAGCCAGACGCCGGCGGCAAAAAAGGGGATCGAGAAGATACGTAAGTACTTCAGGAACAATCCACCTGCGAACATGCACCATCGGGCCATGAAGATGCTGGCCTCGCTGCATGTTGATGGAATAATGACAGGCGCCGAGCGCCGGAAAGTTATCAAGGATCTTCTGGCTCTGCAGAAAAGCGATGGCGGCTGGGGGCTGGCTACTCTGGGTCATTGGGAGAGGTCCGACGGCAAAGAGCAGGACTACGAATCGAGCGATGGATACGGCACCGGCTTTGCCATCTATGTCCTGCGATGTGCTGGCGTGCCGGCGGAAGACGCGAGAATCCGCAAGGGAATTGCGTGGCTCAAGACGCATCAACGCGCCAGTGGACGCTGGTTCACGCGATCGATGAAAAAGGACAACAAGCATTACATAACGTACTCCGGGACCGCCTATGCGATCCTCGCACTGGCCGCATGTGGTGAAACGGAGGCGCTCGTCCGGACAAAGTGATGTTATCAACGCTCAGCCGCATTCTTTGGGCAGGGGCAGGCATTCACGAATTTTAGCGCCTCTTCGATGAAGATCTCCCCGGTCATTTCGCCCAGGCACGTTCTCGTTATGTAATCGTAGCGGTCGAAGCTGTTCTTCTCGCCGTGCATTTTGCGCTTGAGATAGTAGCCCATGTTCGGCAGGGCCTCACCGGGAATGGTAAGCATCTGGGCGTTGCCAAGATTCACGACGTTGACCTGTGTACCGATACATCCGCTCTCATCCAATTCAAAACCCAACGGTGACATCTGCACAACGGCGCGCAGGGCGTCATTTTCCACGGGAAACTTGATGGTGGTATGGCCGCAAAATAGTCTCGGATTGGGTTGGACTGGGGCAGAAGCCACAATGCGAAGCGCCTCGTCGGCGAGCAGGCGGCCGATGCGGACGCACTCGCTCCATGTCTGGATATCTTTGCCGTCCGGCCCCCGACAGTCGGCCGTTACCATCCCGCCCAATGCGCCGTTCATAAAGATGCCGGTGCCGCCGTTTCGTTCTCGGATGCGTTCGTACAGCGGACCGACGAAGTCCGGGCAGAGGATCCCTTGATCCGGCCCGATGACCTCGGGATGACAAGCGTAGTTAACAAGAGTGGCGACGGGCTCGCGTTGGCCGTCGAGAATCTGGATCACGTCGCAGCGTGGATCGTACAACTGCTCGGCGTAGTAGTTGTAGGCGATCTTGCCTCGGGCCTTTCCGGTGGCGATCTTAACGAGCGAAGGGCTCAGCTTCTCAACCGTCTCGTTGATCGCGTCGGCCAACTTTTTGCACACGCCATCTAAGTATTGTATATCGGCAGTCGTCTTGCCGGTCTGGTCGGGGAAACCGTAGCAATCCGGCGCGCTGTGGTTATGCGTGGCGCCAATGAGAATGTTCGCCAGCGGGATGCCCCGTACGCGCTGGCGCACCTTGTTGCATAGGACGCCGGGGAACCCAATCGGTGCTACAGATGGAGACGCGGACTCCGTTGTTTTCGAGAGTTAGCGCGCGCACGGTTAATGTGCCGATGCTCCGGTTGACGGGGTGCGTCGGGCCCACGCCCCCCGATACGGGCAGAAGGGGATCGGGAGTCACATCACGTACCGCTATGGCGGCGCGAAATTCTGCACGAGCGTCATTGGGCTGGATAAGGCATAGTCCTACGATAGCACACAGCCCGAATATCGCGTAAATGTCGCTCCTCATTCAGTCAGCCAGTGGAGTGAAAATGCGGCGAACACGATCTGCTTATATCCGTCAACCTCGAAAAGACAGCCTATCCGGCCATCCGGCAGCACCGTGAGGTCCGAATACGCGCTGGACTCTTTCTGCAGCACCTTCGCTACTGGCCAGGTTTTCCCCTCGTTGGAAGACAGCCGGATGGTCATGTTCTCGCGCCTGTCCGGCTGCCACGAGTATCGATGTATACTCGCCTGGCACGTGGGGCAGTAAACCTGCTCGTGGTGCTGCGGCGAGGACCAGGTAGTTCCTCCGTCTTTGCTCACGGCAAAAGCCCGTTGCTTGGGGCCTCGATAGTTTCTCATGCTCAAGAGCAGAGAACCGTCGGCGAGTTCCACAACCTCGCATTCATTCATACCCTTTTCCGTAACGCCCCCGCGGGTCCAGCTTTGACCGTGATCGTCGCTGTAGATGACCAGGGAGCGGCCTTTCTTATCCCAGTCGCCCCAGCCTTTGCTGTCGCCGCAGTCGCAGGGCAAGACCAGCCGGCCCTTATGCTTTCCACGTTTCAACTGGATTCCGTGGCCGGGCCCCGTGGCGTACCAGCCCCATTCCGGCTCCTTCACCTTTTCGGTGATTTCCTTGGGCTTGGCCCAATTCTCTCCTCCGTCGGCGCTGTGCGTGATGAATACGCGGTCGTTGTCCCGACAGAAGGCCAGCCACACGATTCCAGTCTCCTCGTCCACCACAGCGCACGGATTGCCTATCGTGATTTTCTCCGTGCCCCCCTCCTCGTGGATCATTCTCTGCTGGTCCCACGTTCGTCCAGCGTCGCTCGACCGCCGCAGCATCAGGTCGATATCTCCGTGATCGCCCCTGCCGGTCTTGCGCCCCTCACAGAAGGCCAGAAGTATCCCCTTGCGAGTGACCACCAATGCAGGAATGCGATAGGTATGATAGCCCTGCTTGCCGCTTTCGTAGACGATGGTCTTTGACGGTCCTTCCCCATTACCTTCAGTTGCACCACGAGCCAGCGCAACCAGAAAACTCTACTCGAACAGTCTTCTTATGTCCTCATCCGTGATCCGTTCATCCGGCCGGATGGGTTCCCCTCGTCGTCGCCTCAGATGCTCAAAGAATTCCTTTACATTTCCGGGCGCCGATTTGATAGCCAGCCCCAAGGAATATCGCATCAACGAGATATCCGCTCCCTCGAGGACGCCCTTTATCAAACCTGTTTCTGCGTCTTCTTGACTTTCCATTTCCTTGTCAAACTTGTCCAGGACGCTTTGTACGCTGCCGTATTCTATCTCTTCCGTGGCAATGGGCTTGTTGCTTATCTGAGAATAGGGGACCTGCATGGCCCTCAGAAGGTACAAGGCTTCCGGGGGGATGGCGTTGCCATGCTCGAAGCCTTCTGTGAACTCCGGTCCGGCGAAGTGGGGGGGTAATACGATTTGCGGCCTTTGAAGCACAACGAGGCCCTTCATCACAACGGCCCTATCACTGAACCGGTCGTGTTCGGCGACCAGCACGTAGGGCAATTCCATCGCCCCGAAGGTGAAAAGCATCCTTTGGTATTCACGGATGACTTCGGTCGCACTCCAGTATTTGTTAAAGCTCTCTCTGTCTAAATCGGACATTATGGTCTTTTCAAGATCGAAGGCAAATCCTTCGGACCAACCTCCACTCCGGTAACGATTGGAACAAAAAACGTCGGCATTGTCAAGGCATCATTGCCGGCCGGGATCCTGTCTTTGCTTTTTTGTGAGCTCCTGAGGATTTTATTCGACCATTTGACGTAATTTGTAATGCCTTACTCTCTTAGCCAGCGTTTTGGCGTCGCCGCCGACGGCCTTATCCAGCTCCGCCCAGAACTCTTTGCTGTGGTTCTTGATCCGCGTATGGACGAGTTCGTGCAGCATGACGTAGTCCCTTAACGGGCCGGGCAGTCGGACCAGATTTATGTTCAGGCTGATATTATTCTTGGCGGAGCAACTGCCCCATCTCGTCTTCTGTTTCCTGATCGTTACCTTCGCGTAATGAAAACCGTGCATGTCCGCGATTTCGTTCAAGCGCCCGATCAGTGCCCGTCTGGCCTCCGCCTCATTGACTGTCTGGCGCGGGGGAGATTCTTGTTCGCTCTCGAGCTCTTTGAATCGGCGCAGATGCTTTTCAATCCAGGGGATTCTGGAATGCAGGAATTGCCTCGCCGTCCTCATGGACACGCCTCTGGGCACGGTTAACCGGACGGTCTGGTCGCGCTTTACCGTGATGCAGAGGCGCTTGGCTCTTTTAGATTTGGCGAGAACCACCGGGCCGATGCTGGGGATATCAATGGTTGCAGCGTTCATCTCGTCAGGTTATTGAAGTGCAATTGTCGTGTGGTTTTCATGCGACTGCAGGGCGGCTGTGAACAGACGGTGCCACAGAGTGGTCTCCTCAGGGGTCACACAGCCGGCGAATTTAGTGAAAGGCTTGCCGTTATCGAACTCATAGAGAAACGCCGCCCACATCTGAAGGATCGCATCGGAGATGCCAAACTGAAAGATATTGTGGGTGATGGATTCGAATGGGACCTCCTGGCCCATATCTATCCTCTGCCATCTCTGCTCTCCACCGGAGTACTCCAGTATTGCAAGCGTGTTGGCATCGTTTGTGCTATACCGTGCACAGCCTTTGGTGCCCAGTATCTCGATGTACCAGTTGTTCTTCTGCCCGGGGCAGATCCGTTGTGTTCTAAGCGTGAATGGAAACATGTCCCCGGAGCTGGTATCCCTGGCTTCGCAGAGAAGTGTCGCGTTATCCCATGTCTCGCAGGGCACGAGCCTGCCTTCCGCGTTCGGACGCTCCGGCATGATGCTGGAGAGCACGGCACGGGCGTTCACAGGAATCCAGCCGGCTCGAAAGGGAACGGAACAGACGTGGGGTCCCAGATCACCCATACACCCGTACTCGCCATTGTATTCGACCATTCGCTTCCAGTTGATGGGTTTGGCGGGATCGAGATCGCTGCAATGCAGAAAACCGACGTTGACCTCGATAATCGTGCCGAAAGCTTTGGCTTCTATCATCTGCCCGATTGAGCATCGCACGAAGCAGTCGGGGTGCTTCTTGATGCAGGCCATGATCGCATCATTTGCCGTCTTATCTATCCCAAACGGCTTTTCTCCCATCAGGTGCTTGCCGGCTTCCAGAGCCGCACAATAGAATTCCTGATGCAAATTGTGAGGAACCGAGATGTAAACCGCGTCAACCTCACGGTTGTCGAGAAGCTCACGATAATCAGCCGTAACCTGCTTGATAGAGGGTATGTTATCCCTGAACCAATTGACCTTCTCGGCGGAGAGATCGCGCCGGCAGATTGCGACGATCTCAGGGCGCACGTGCGTCTGAGGCAGATGAAACCAGCGCGCGGCGGCGCTGGCGAATTCGCGCCCCATCATGCCGCAGCCGATCAGTCCAAAGCGAAGCGTCTCCATATCGCGCCACTCATCCCTTCCCTGCCATTACCGCCTGCCGGTTTCGGTTGTTTTGACGGAGTCTATCATCACTTGGTGACGATCGGTCAGGTAAAGCGTTTCATCTCGGGCCGCAAGCCGACCGCTGAAATCACCGACAACAAACAGAGCCTGGCCGCCGGTGGGGGGCGTGTTCCGGGAGCGAAAGGCCACACGGTTGGCGGCGACGTAGATCGTCCCGTCTGCGGGAATGACCGTGCCGCCTCGGAACGTAAAGAGAAGGTCGTTGGGATCCTGCCCGCGACTAAGGGTCCAACCGGAGATATCCACCGCAAGACGATTGAGATTCCGGAGTTGGATGTACTGCTCATGGAGGTTGCCGCTGAACGGATTGGTGTCAATAGTGCCGAAGTTGATGACCGCGCGGGCTGGTTGGGGATAGGGCAATTCATGGGCCCCGGAGACCGAGCGGTTGAATAATTGCCGCCGGCGCTCGGGCAGATAATAGGACTTGAGCTCTTCGGCGGCTTCCCACAGCGATTGGGGGCAACAGGCAGCCGTAGAGCCGTTGCCCCATGCGTCCGAGCCCCATTTGGCGGCGTCCAGGGCCGCATCCGGGGCAATAAGAGCCGCCAACACATCAATACGGGGCTCGAAATACAGTTCCTCCTCCGGCGTGCCCGGCGCCATGAGAAATTCGTCCATGAGCGTTCGTATGCGACGCAAATACATCTGTCGTGTTTCCGACGTGTTGAAAATGGCGTCCGGCAAACGGTTACCCTGGCCGACAAACAGCCCGGTATTGGGAAGAAGGTCTTCGTTCCAGTACGTCTCTGCGGAATTCCACACGCGCCCGAAACTCAGGTCCACGTCCCACGGCCACATCTGCCATTCATTGCTGAAGCCCGTATCGCGGTAAAGGTAGTAGTTTTTGTGACAGCAATCGACGTCTCCCGTAATGATACGTACCGCCAGGAAGTTGACGACCTGCGCGACGTCCACGTTATCATAGAGAAATTGGCGGCGTGCATCACCCGAGAGACTGAGGCCGTCATAGAGTGCCAACAAATCCGCATTATCTTCGTACCTGCGTGTCTTCTTTTCGGCACCGGTGGTAGCGTGACTGGCGCTGTTGAATCTGTTGTACATCTTGTAGAGGGCCCCCTCGGCATTCAAGCCCATTCGAATCAGCCAGTCCTCATCGCCGTTCTCCATCACATGGGCGGTGCCCCAGAAGGCCCCGTTTTGCTGGACGCGCACCGGAAAGACCCAGTGGTAAGGGCAATCCGCATCTCGATAGATCTCATAGGCCAATATGTTACGCATGTGCGCCTTATCCGGATAGGTTGTCATCAGGTTGATGTCATCGGCGCGCGGTTGTCCCGGCTCCCATTTGAAGTTATACCTGGGATGGAAGTCGATGTCGTAGCTCTTCTTTGGAAAACTCCGGCTGGATTGGCCGTGAATGTTGATCCGGACGTTATCGTAGAACTCGCCGTCGTGGAAGAGGGTGCAGCGGGTTCCTGCATCGCTATTGGCGGCTCCCGGGTTGTCGATAAACCAGTGCAGGACGGGCAGGGGATTCACGAGGCCCGGATCGTGCACCACGGTGCCGCAGTATTCGGGGGAATTGTCCGGATCGAGAGACGCCGGGAAGCGGGATTCCCGTCCGGCCGTATCCGTGGCCGTGATCGACCAGCGGACCATATGTCCCGCTCGGGCTCTGGTGGTCCTGGCGG
>SMTZ1_10026229_pt1 | contig 10821 bp, 7 predicted proteins | sample DeeMarSWOR136_30_FD_25667 | JGI IMG/M metagenome (IMG submission 25667) | reverse complement strand
CATCAAAAGAATCTCCTGCTTGGTTATTGTTACAGAAGTTGTTTGAGTTGATGGCGTTGTTTGAGGAAGAATATGACCAAATTCCACTCCAATTATTTAAATTTCCGGTGTTGCTTGTTAAAGTGTTGTTGTTTGAGGAAGAACTTAAAAATATTCCATGCTTACCATTTGAACTTAATATGTTGTTGGTTAATGTGTTGTTTGAGGACCTCCATAAAAAGATCCCATGCCAAATATTTGAACTTACATTATTGTTGGTCAGGATAGTATCGTTTGAGGAAGAATCTAAATAAATACCATAGACAAAATTAGTAACCACACAATTTTTTATTGCATTATTTATTTTTCCATCCAAGTAAATTCCATAACCTGTTCCAGTTCCATTAATAGTATGATCTTGACAGTCAAAAACTTTGTTGTTTGCGGGAAAGTTGATGCAAGTTCCAGGATGGTTTGAAATGTTTGTGTCCAGCAGGACTTCATCACAATTACTGTCACTCAATCTCTCCTCGCAGTCATCACAGTTGGAGCAGTAGCAAATGTTGTCGCTTTCAGTTGTGCAGGTGTATGTGCATCCTGTTGTTCCAGTATCATTCCAGTTGCTTGTCGTGTCGCAGGTGTTATTGTCTCCTGCGTTGGTCGTATTTTGATTATAAATGTCATCATAAGTGTTATTACAGAATGTGTTTGAGATGATGATGTTGTCGCCTGAGATGGTACCTAAATGAATCCCATAAAAACTATTTGAATTTGCTGTATTGTTTACTATAACATTGTCGTAATTTTGTGAAGATTGCAAGTAAATCCCATCTTGGGAATTTAAATTCGCAGTGTTGTTGGTTAGGGTGTTGTTTGTTGAATCGACTAAAGAAATTCCATAGTAATTTAAATTCGCAGTGTTGTTAGTTAGGATATTATCATTTGAAGAGGATAGACGAATTCCCTCTGTGAAATCGGTAATTGCACAGTTTCTTACAGTATTATTTTCTTTTCCATTTAAATAGACCCCATACCACTGATCCGCTCTGACGACTGTTATACTATAATTGTTTCTACCGCAATTCGAACAGCCACACCCATTATAGCTTAATCCCCCATGTATATGAATGCTTTTTCCATCGGGTGCTATCTGGTAATATGCTCCCTCACTGGTCCTTCCTATACTCCCCTCTAAACTTATGATTTTCCATTCATCACTCACATTTATGTCAACATCATACCACCAACTTCCACCAGATATCCCCCCAGTCCCCTGAATTACATACATGTCATCAGATACCCTTATCCTTGACAATGATATCCTGTTGTATTCAGAACTGTCACAACAACCCCAACCTGTGCACCATGGTGTTGTATAATCAGAATAATCATCATTTAATTCACCACAAACAACTTCACCTTTACTTACACTATTATTCCAGATGTACCATGCATTTGGGTCTTTGCTGCTGTAGGTTACTACCGCGCAAATTTCTGAATCTCCAGAATTAATGGTGTGATTATCATCTCCATCGATCATATACCCCTGGCAGTCAAAGACTTTATTGCTGAAGTTCTCTGGGTCGTCGATGCAGGTTCCAGAGTGGTTGGTTATATTTGCATTTAAAGTAACAACCGAACACGCAGTATCATTTAGTTTATCCATACAATCAGAACAATTTGAGCAGTTGCAATCTGTTAGCGGAGAGGTTACATTGATCTCGGTGTCCACCGCATTATTGCTTTCATTTAACTCATCAATCTCATCCAAAGGATCAACCTCTATCGTTATATTATGCAAACCTCCTTCAGCGATCCATGTGAAATTTACCTCTTTTTCATTAACATTTGTTAGATTTAAAATTTTTGAATTTTCATAACTATCGTCAATGAATAAGGAAACATTAACTTCGTCTAAACCCGAAGCATTAACATTTCCTGTATTTGCGATGGTGGCATTTATAAGCACCTCGTCATTAACCATTGGATTTTCTGGTGTGTAGGTTATATTCGTTACTATCAGATCTGGCTCGCATCCCTCATCTATTTCTCCATCGCAATTATCATCCACTCCGTTGCAGATTTCAGTTGCTTCGGGATTTATTGACGCATCTGAATCATTACAGTCGTTTCCAATACAAATTGATTTTACATAGTAATCATCATCGAAATCACATGCTGTGCCATCACACCTAAAAGTGCAAGCATTTTCAATTCCATCATCGTTCCAGTTCCAAGTTGTGTTGCAGGTATTGTTGTCGCCTGTGTTTCCAGTACCACCAACCCTAGCAATATCCTCCCAAATCGTGGTGTTACAAGCGGTGTTGCTCGTGAGGTTGTTGTAGTCTGCATTGTTCAGAATGATCCCATTCTGTATGTTATTGTTTGCGGTGTTGCTCGTGAGATTGTTGTATTCTGCATGGGAGAGGTAAATTCCATAATCGTTATTGTTTGCAGTGTTGTTTGCGATGGTGCTGTGGTCACAACTACTACTCATGTAAATTCCACACAGTATGTTATCATTTGCAGTGTTGTCTGTAAGGGTACTGTATTCACCATTCACGTAAATTCCATACGAGTTACCAGTTGCGGTGTTGTCTGTAAGGGTACTACTGTATTCACCATTCACGTAAATTCCATACGAGTTACCAGTTGCGGTGTTGTTTGCGAGGCTATTGTACTGGAATCGGTACGGGTATCCTCTATCCAAGCGAATTCCACTATTTGGGTTATTGTTTGCAGTGTTGTCTGTAAGGGTGTTCTTGATTGAATCGAAGAGGAGAATTCCAGCATCCGAGTTATTATTTGCTGTGTTGCTCGTGAGGTTGTTATATTCTGACAACCATAGATGAATTCCTCTAAAATTTCTACTTAGATTACTGTTTCTTATTGTATTGTTGTCAGAATAAACAAGGAGGATTCCATCACTCATTGTTACAGGATTGGAGACTATGACATTGTTAATTTCAGATTCAGTAACATTACAGAAGATTATCTCCGAGTATTCATCTGTGTTTGCTATTGTGATATGAGCTGTGTCACGCTCGTATCTGATGGGTTTTCCATCCCCACCAGTATTGTTTTCTGCATAATTGCACCCAATTTCAGAATAACCTCCAGGAGCACCAATAGGTCTATAATGTTCTCTGCCATCATCGAATAATGAATACTCTTCATTATTAGTCCGGTCGTTATCTGTAATATTGTTGTTGGTTGAAGAGACCAGATCAATTCCATGCCCTGAATTGTTGGTTATCGTGTTAGATTTTATTGTGTTGTTGTATATCCGGGCAGCACAATCGTCCCACAGTCTAGCTGTTGAAAAGCTTATGCCCCCGCCATTACCTGAGATGTTATTGTTGCTAATTACACTATGAGCTGCATAAGCCTGACCTTTCCCAAACATAGTTGCCTCGGATGTAATACTGACACCAAATCCGCCGTTATCCCGGATGGAATTATCTGATATATTCTGTCGATAACCGTATGTATAACTAGAAACATATCCGCTTCCCTCCCCCTGTAAATAGAACTTAATGCCTTCATTGGTATTAAATCGTAGAATATTATTTTTTATTTTATACTCATTCATATAAGTTTTCCAACCTTGGGGATTGCCAATAATAGAGTAGTAGGACTCACCATATACATATATTCCAATTGTGTTATTTTCTATCGCATTATTAAATATATTAATATTACTAACATTAGGAGAGTAAGTGCAATGAGTGCAGCCGTATGCATAAATTCCATAATTAAAATCAGTAATCACACAATTTCTAATTGTAATATCACGATTGCTAAAGAAAATTCCATCTCCAGAATCATTTCCATCAATAATATTCCTCTGGCAGTCAAAGACTTTATTGCTGAAGTTCGCCGGGTTGTTGATGCAGGTTCCAGAGTGGTTGGTTATATTCTCGGTCAGATAAACAATCGAACATGCAGGATCATTTAGTTTATCCATACAATCGGAACAGTTTGAGCAGTTGCAGTCCGTCACGGCACTTATGGTAAAGTAAACGGTAGACGAATCGGTCACCTCCCCGCGGGAATTATTGCAATAAAATTTAATGCTGTGCTGTTCATTTGATAACGAAGAGATATCATAATACCAGTGTTTTGGAGCATCAGTATCCATGGTTTGATTTTCATTGCCATCCAGGGAATACCCGCACCAGTCAGCATCTTCATTCAATGTTACATTTGCCCAGACCCGGTCCTGATTATAGGTTGTATTTTCCGGTGAATCCACTGTTATTGCCATTCCAGGGGGACAGGCAAAGGTGCATTTTGTTGTTCCGGTATCATTCATTCCAGTTGTGGGTTGTGCTGCAGGTGTTGTTGTCGCCTGAATTTCCGGGCTCATCTTTCCCATGTACCTGTGCTTTTTTAAACTTAGACAGATTATATACAACTTTGTTGGAAGTCATCCCGGGTTGGATGGGGGGGATCAGCACAGCATGTCTTGGAGCCAAAATTTTATAAAAGTTCTTTGGTTTGAGTTCCATTTTTTAATGAATGTCATATAAGCCTTGTGAATGAAGCCTTAAAATCCTTTAAATCCGATTTAACGCCCTATACGGCGATATCCGGGCTCATTTCCCGGGGATTCGCCCTTTTCGGCATATTAAGGGGGTCAAATTTCCGGCATTATTTTAGAAAATGCGGTTGGCGACCTTATCAAATCACCTCTACCCATACGCATAGCTGTGTAAGCAGTGAGTAACATGGTTATGCCTGTTATTGCCACATATGCAGCAGCATTATCCATCCCCTTATTTGGCATCCTCCGTCTATCATACACCCACTTCATACGTGAGAAGTTCCGTTCACTTTCCAGCCGCAGCGTTAGTAATTTATCCAGATAATGAATATCATATACAGCAGTGCGATTTTCCCTGATGTATTTTCCCGGTTTGATTTGAATGAGATTTTTTCTCCTCTTATCACGAATCGTCACATACAGATCGATTCCTTGCACATCACAGAGTGCGTGAAGATTAGATGAATCCATAATTGAGTCAGCTATTATTGTGTCGGGGTATGTCCCATGCCAGAAATAGTGTCCCTGCAACAATGGAGGAAGCATGGTGGATTCATTCTGACTTCCCTTAAAGACATCAAAACAACATGGGAGGCCGTACTCTAGATCAGTCATAAAAAACTGGTTATACCCGACCCCTTTGATGTAGTTGCCTCTGATGTATATGCCCGCATCAGCATCATTGTACAAACCATCCCCATTTTTGTAGGGCCTGCAATTTGACTCAAGAAGACTCCCGTCAACACCAACAATTCTGCAGGGAAGGATGCCCATCTCCTTACATTTGTAAACCAGATTATAAAACTCAAGATAGAATGGCATCAGGCCAACTTTGTCAATTACCCGGCTAAACATCGTCCTATCAGGGATGTCATACGGCTCCAGAAGACATAACTCAGCCAGCCGAGAATTTTCCTGTTTATGATAAGTGCCCGAATAAATGCCCTGGGATCATACTCCAGTCTGTCAGTATCCTTAATGTTTCTCCTATACCATGCATCCCATATTCTGAAATCATGGAAATAGAAAAGCCGGTCAAGGAATCCCTTACATGAGGGGTTTTGGATGGATAACCTCTCAACCGGCGGCAATGTTGACGGGGGCTCACTGATCTTAGGCACCCTGATTCTCAAAAAATTACTCAGCTTCTTGAATTTATTGGCCGCTCTTCTGGCTCCCTCATCAAGATATTCGATAATCGTTCTCTGCACTCCTGTTTTCAGATCTATTTTTAGCCCTTTCAATATATTGGATCGCTTCTTTCTTTTTGAACCCATGCGCTTTAGTTCCTCTATGGTTATCCTGATCACTGAAATTACAACACCAATGAAATCCGTGATTTGACACTGGACGTATCTGATCCCCTTACCCATTACTATGAACATGGTTAATCGCCAACTCTTAGATTCTCTTTGTCTTCATCTGTCAGTATAATATCCCGAGTGTAGATCTCTGCATCGTATTCCTCAAGGAAGGATATAACTTTTTCTGCGTTGTTCTTCCATACAATCAAAAGGGATCTGATGGGGTTTAAATGCGGTATCTCATCCAGAAATCCTTTTCTCCTGTAGAGGTATTTACCCTTGTTTGATCTGTCGGTGTATCCATAAAACTCCCGACAGAATTTATTCAGCCTGGTTTGGCTTATCTTCCCGTGCATTTTAAATGCAATCATTGTTCCTTCTGTCATTTTTGCTACTAATATTATGTATTAGTAGTATGTATATAAAAAGGCAAATATAGAAGAGAGGAGAATCATCGGGAAAACAGTATTTTAAAGCCCAATTAGGTCCTTATAGGCAAAAAGAAGGGAAATCCTGCCTCATTCACAAGGCTTATATAACGATCTATATGCAGATATTTATATCAGAGGCAATTACATCAAAGGAGTCGGCTATAACCAATTTTTTATGACCGATTTGGAGTACGGTCTCCCATGCTGTTTCGATGTCTTCAAGGGGAGTCGGAATGAATCTACAATGCTCCCTCCATTATTGGAAGATTACTACTTCTGGTATGGAGCCTATCCAGAGACGATGATAGCCGACTCAATCATGGATTCATCTGACCTTCATGCACTCTGTGATGTACGGGGAATCAAATTGTATGTGATAATCCGTGATAAAAGAAAGAAGAACCTTATTCAAATCAAACCCGGGAAATATATTAGGGAAAACCGCACTGACATATATGATATTTATTATCTTGATAGATTACTAGCGTTGCGATTAGAATGTGAAAGAAACTTCTCGCGTATGAATTGGGTGTATGATAGACGAAGAATGCCAAATAAGGGCATAGATAATGCTGCCGCATATGTGGCGATAACAGGCATAACTATGCTGCTCACTGCTTACACAGCCATGCGCATGGGCAGAGGGGATTTGATAAGGTCTCCAACAGCATTTTCTAAACTAAAGCCAATTCTTTAGCCCCGTTATAGGCAAAAAAGGAGAATCGCCGGGAAATAAGCGCTTTAAAGCCCAATTTAGCCTTTATAGGCGAAAAGAAGGGAAATTACGCCTCATTCACGATGCTTAAATAAGATGTGTTTCATTATTTACTCCTGAGACATTCTCCTTTGCATATATAAATGCCGGAAAGATGTCAACATAAACATCTTCATTTGGTAAACTGTTTAGAATTTTGGTTGAGTTCGCATCTGAAAAGTTTAGCCATGAAACTTGGTTAAATGATTGTTTCATTGTAAACTCCTCATTTATATCTATTTCTCTGACCGATGTTGATACATTCCCGCTATCTAAAATAGCAGTAGCCTGGTACCAATAGCCACCGGGACAATAAATACCATTAATCTTAAAGTTGATAATTCCACCTGGATTTGTTCTACTTTTCATTGTTAAAACAGTAGCTGTAGAGTTCCACACTTTTAACTCCACCGTTGCATTTTCTATTGGTTGTGATGAATCAGTTACATTAACACCAATAATTGATATAAAAGTATGCGAATTATTTATCCAATATGACCTTACTAGCTCTCCTGCTTGCGGATTTGTTTCATTGTATTGATCTGTATCATATTCAGAAATGTAAGATATTGTATCTGCCGATGCACAACCAATACCAACCAACGATACTAATGCTACAACAACATAGGTTTTCGCTAATCTATCACCAATCCTCTGATTTTCTTTAGAGGTATAAATCGCAATTAAACCAATAACATGGCACACACCTAAATCTAAAAATCTTGTAAATAGTCTAACAAACGTTTGAAAAATTGAGGGATGAACACCCACTTCATTAACAACTTTAATTCCTAATATTCTTTTTCCGATTGTTTGTCCCTTACCAACACCATTTTCTAATAAGATAAAATACAATAGAGGGAATATAATCATAATAATTAATGTATAAAGAATAGCAAAAACTATGCCGTGTGGGACATTAAAACTAATTTCTTGTGAAACAAGAAATTTTGGGAGTGCTATAAGTAGTACATACATAATAGTCCCGACTATAATATAATCAATCACTGCAGCCACCGCTCTTCTTGGTATACTCGCATATTTCATTTCCTTTGATTCCACTTCGTTATTTTCCTTTTCCATTTTTGTAGTTTTTATCGTAAACTTAATTTCATTTGTTTAATCTCCATCCAAATCCACTTATTTTATTATTGCGTTACATTCGTTGCATTAACTTTCGCACCTATCTCTGCATCCGTCACATTCATTGCGCTCACATTAACCTTCGCCTCTATCTTCTCCCCAACCTTCTCAGTCGCATTCTCATCCTTATGATGCTTTCCAGGAACATAAACACTAACCTTCCCTCCAAAACCAACTTTATCTGGTTTTTCTTTATGATCAACGGCATTAACCGATTCATTTGCATCCTCACTTGGCTGGTGGTTAATTACAATCGAAGCAACTCCAATGCCAAGAACAATTAACGCAACAATTGCTATCGCAGTCAGTTTGTATTTAACACCTTCGGTGTTAAATTCTCGGAAAATTTTCTTTTTCATTGTATTACCTATCTTTCAAAGATATTAGATTTTTGAGTTAATAAATTGTTTCTATGCCTCTTGCGGATATTGATTTGCTCTATTTTACTTTTCAATTTTTCTTGCCGCCAATAAAATTTAATTAAAATAGCTATGTATAAACCATATTTTTCTAAATCCTTGCCACTAATTCATTTATATATAAATCTAATATATAACATGGCAAAATCAAAAATGGATATGGCGGATATCATGAAAATACGACCTTATGTCGAGAAAAAGAAGAGTAATGGGAATACATATTATCAATTAGCAAGGAAGGCGTGGATAAATGGGAGGTCTGAAAGGGTGTGGAGCAAATATCTCGGTACAGCAGAAAAAATCGAAAAAGTTTATGATGAACATGAAAACTGCACATCATTGAAACTAAAAAGTTATGAATACGGCAGAACCGCAGCATTAATGAAAATAGCAGAAGAATTAAACTTTGTTGAGATCGTGAATAAACACACATCTAAAAAGAAGATGGGGGGTTTAACCGTTGGTGAATATATGTTGCTGGTTATTCTCAGCAGAGCAGATGAACCGGTGAGCAAAAATGGAATTTCCGATTGGTTTGATGAATCTTTTCTCAGTTTGATATGGTCGTTTTCGCACAAACTGAACACCCAAAATTTTACAAACCATATGGAATATCTCACAGATGATGTAATGCGAAAAATCGGGGATGATATTGGGAAAATACTTGTTGAGTTGGGATTGGTGCCAACGAAACTATATATTGACATGAGCAATGTTTTTACCTATATTGAGAATGGCGAGAAACTACCTAAAAAAGGCAAGAGTAAAGAGAAAAGATATGATAAAAATATAATTGGCATAGGAATAGCAACGAGTGATGAAAACATCCCGATACTTCATGAATCGTATCCCGGGAACAAGCACGATTCAAAAGTGTTTGGCGAAATTTTTATGAAAATTGTTGATCGGCTGAATAAAATTAATGTGCCCTGTAAAGGCATTGTTGCGGTCTGGGATAAGGGTTGTAATTCTGAAGAGAATATTGGAATGGTAAAGGACTCTGAAATGAATGTCGTTGGTGCTCTAAGGAAAGATCAGGTTCCTGAATTATACGACATTCCATTGGACAAATATGATTACCTTTACACCAACAAAAAGAAGCATGAAGTGAAGGGTTACAGGATAACAAAAGAAGTATTTGGGCATGAATATACCATTGTCATGAGCTACAATGAAGGAAGTTATAAAAAGCAAAGCAACACTTATGAAAAGAAGAAGGTAAAAATTCTTGAAGAGCTTGAAAAGATAAAACAATCCGTTGAGCGAGTTGGCAAAGGAAGGAAAAAGAGCATAAAGAATGCTTTAATTGATGCTTCAAAAGTTGTGAGAAATTATGAAGGCGCGTTCAAGTATGATGGTTATGAAAAAGACAGCAGGCAAGTATTCGAATACAGCGTTGACGCTGATGGTGAAAAAGAGTTGCGCGCGACTTTTGGCAAAAACCCGATATTCACCGATAAACACGAGTGGGATTCGGAAAAAATTGTTAAAACATACAACCAAAAGGATTTCGTGGAAAAGGATTTTAAGTGGTTGAAGAGCACAAGATTTATTTGCATCAAGCCAATATATCTCAGCGATGATGATCACATCAAAGTCCATATATTCCTCTGTGTTGCCGGATTAGTGTTTTACAGGTATATGATGTGGAAATTAAGAAAACAGAATGAGACACTTTCAGAAACCAAAATCATTGATAGGTTAGAAAAAATAAGGATTGCAGTGGTGAAAAAGAATGATGGAAACCCAAAACTTAAATATGAGGATATGGACTTGGATCAAATGAGATTGTTTTCAACTTTTGAACTTGAAAGTGTTTTAAAAAATGTAAACTTTTAATAACTTTGAAGTTTAATTAATTAAATAACATTGGTGGCAAGAATAAAGAGAGTGCGAAGCACTCATTTTTTAATAACTTTGAAAGATAGGTATTATAAAGTATATTCCTGATTTCTCTGCTTATGAAAATAAGCACCCCTATTTATATAGGGGTACTTGCATATCAATTGTATACCCCAAGATATGCAAGAATTAATTACCCTCCCAAATATAAATACTCAACAAACAGAGAATAGGATTACCATTAACCACATATTTACTCATAATTCCAACTGGGAGGTATACAAGCACAAACACTTAGATGAACTCAGGGAAGTAGAGATCAAGGAAATAGAGAAGATGCTTCAGTGTCAAAATAACCCAAGAGGTTATTTCGTTTATGCATGTCCCAATTGTGGCGAGGTCA
>SMTZ1_10013660_pt1 | contig 10821 bp, 9 predicted proteins | sample DeeMarSWOR136_30_FD_25667 | JGI IMG/M metagenome (IMG submission 25667) | reverse complement strand
TGGTCTCCATCGACGAGATAGCTCTCCACGACTTCAACTTCATAGACATAGGGGAGCCGACCGGTGACAGGGGCTTCATCCCGGTGGTGATAAAGTCCCTCGTCTTCCCGAACAAGATTTAACGATCAATCTCACCCCAGAGTACCGAAGGCCATCAACCTCGTGGAGGATAACAACTCTCTTCCATCTTCGGAGTCGCTTTAAATTAATGCCTTCCACTATTTTACGCGCTTGATCTGGAACTCTTGGGTCCCACTCCCGCTTCCGAGAAGCTGGTTGAACAGTACAGCTTGAGACTTTTATGGATTCAACCAACCCCTCGATTGGCCGCCTCTGGAGGAGTCGAATGTGTGTTCCTATCGATCAACGTCGAGAGGGGCTTGAGGCGAACAAGCTGGACATTCCAGCATGTGGGCTGCGCACCGGTTAAATCAAGCCCTAATCATAGTTCTGTTGAGAAGGTTGAGGATAGCTATCGTCCGTGTCGGGGATGTAGAAGGGGGAATCCTGGAGAGGATACGGTTCAGCCTTTCAGAGGTCTTCCTCGAAACGAACGCCTTCGTTGTCAGCGGCATCATGCCCCTTCCCGACGACGCCTTTGACCCCAGGAGGCGGCAGTACCATTCGAGCAGGATATTGTCGTGCATCAGAGCCTGGTATCAGCCGGCTCACGGCGATAGGGTTCTCGGTATAACAGAGGCCGACCTCTACGTCCCGAGCCTAAATTTCGTATTCGGCGAGGCTTGTCGCGACGGCTCAGCCATTATTTCGCTTTTAAGACTTAGGCCCGAGTTCTACGGCGAGCCTCAGAACGGGGGGCTCTTCCTTGAGAGGGCGTCCAAGGAGGCGGTCCACGAGATTGGGCACACGCTCGGCCTGGGCCACTGCACCGACCCCGGGTGCGTCATGTTCTTCTCCAACTCTATCATGGACACCGACAGGAAGAACTTCACCTTCTGCAAAGCATGCCATCCGAGGGTCCTCTAAAATGTGGAAAAGCTCGGATGAAAGTGGGTTCAACGGAGATCGACGGGGTCTAGCATGAAAATTAAAAGCAAACCAACGGAGGATTCAGGTGTCGAATCCCTACTTTCGATGCTCAAGAGCTACTCTGAGGAGCTGGGCCTCGACCTACGAAAACCCGAGGACAGGTTCAAGTGGTTCCTGGCCTCGGTGCTGTTCGCGAAGAGGATATCCTCAGAGATCGCGAAGAGGACCTATGGGAGGTTCGAGGAGGAGGGGCTGACTACGCCTGGGAAGATCCTCGAGGCGGGGTGGGACAGGCTAGTCGAGGTCCTGGACTCCGGCGGGTACGTCAGATACGACTTCTCCACAGCGTCGAGCCTCCTCGAGTCGATGGGGAGGCTCCTAGCGGATTACGGCGACCTGGACAGACTGCACGAGGCCTCCGAAGGCTCCTTGGACCTGGAGAGACGGTTGATGGAGCTGAAGGGTGTCGGACCCGTCTGCGCTAATATCTTCCTGAGGGAGATGAGGGGGATCTGGGAGAAGGCAGATCCGCATCCCTCCGAGATGGCCAAGTCAACCGGCCAAAGGCTCGGCCTCGAGGACGTAAGGCCCCACGAGTCCGCCCTGGTGAGGCTGAACCTGGAGTACTGCAAGAGGCGGGCTTGCGGAGAATGCATGTTCAAAGACCTCTGCCTGGAAGCAGTGGAAAAGGGCGCTAAACCGCGGATCTAAAAGGGCTGAAGACATGCAGAGCGTAAATCTCGAATTCTTAATGAATTCACTGGCTTAACACGTCAATTCATGCCATGATCTGTTTGATCTTCCTGAAGACACCCATCCACATTTCCCAGGTCAGCCTTCCCGTCTGGGTGTTCTGCCTGCTAGGGTGGTACGAAGTGATGAGGGAGGGTAGATCCCCGAACTCGTAAAGCCGTCCGTGCATGAAACGCGGTCTCTGAACGGTTCTTGGTAATACGTATCTGACGTAGGCGTCGAAGGCTATCCTGCCGAGGGTCAGAACAGTCTCGACTTCGGTCAGAATCCGCGCTTCCTCCCTCAGATACTCGGAGCAGTTCATCAATTCCTCGGCGAGGGGTTTGTTCCCGGGTGGAGCGCACCTGACCGCAGCGGTGATATAGGCGGACCTCAATCTGAGCCCATCGTCCACGCTGACGCTCTCGGACTGGTTTGCGAAACCGGTTTCGTGCAGGGCCCTCATCAGCCAGTCCCCAGAGCTGTCCCCCGTGAACATCCTCCCAGTCCTGTTGCCACCGTGCGCCGCAGGCGCCAGGCCGATCACCAGAAGCCTCGCCTCGGGGTCGCCGAAGCCGGGAAGGGGGTGCCCCCAGTAGCTCCACTCGCTGTACCTTCGAGCTTTCTCATTCGAGACCCTCGAAATGTAATCTATGAGCCTTGGGCACTTGCGACAAGAGATTATCCTGTTCCTCAGAGCTTCAAAAACCGTTTTTCTTTCCTCAGCCAGCTCCGTCAAGGCCCACGGAGGGTTATCTGCAGAGCCACTAAATAAACCGAGTTCACGCTCGGAAAAGGTGTTGATCGCTAATCCTGCGAATTCTCACTGCGAACCCATATTATCATGGGTCCGGGCTCCCGGTTTGCCCATGCGTAGTACGGGATGGCAGTGAACCCTAATCGACGCTTCTTCGAAGGTGTTTCAGACATCGGTCGGTACAGCTTCCCATCGAAGTCGGCTTCGATCGCGTTTGCTGCGCCTCTGAGGGTCACCACGCCGTTCAGCAAGTCGGGCCTGTGCGCCGCCTCTATCGGCTCCTTAGTGGAGATTGCGATGCTCCAGATGTCCGCATCAGGGTTGTCCACCTGCTCCAGGCAGTAGACGATGGGGCCGCGCTTCAGCGCCACGCGGCCGGCGTTCTCCAGGACCATGGGGTTCGAAAGGATCCTCTCGACGGGCATCGGCAGATCGAGTCGCACCTCGTCGCCCTTCTCCCACACCCTTTCTAGCCTCGCGTAGGATCCGGGCTCGACAGCCACCCCCGTTGGCTCACCATTGACGAGCAGTTCAGGTTCACGGCACCAGCCGGGGATGCGGAGATGGAGGGCGAAGGCCTCCTCGGCATCGGGCTCAAGGACCAGTTCGACTTCGCCTTCCCATGGGTAATCCGTCTCCTGAGTGACCCTCATGGCTGTTTTTTCCAACTTAATCCGGGACGTGCTGCAGGCGTAGAGGTGGACCCAGAGACCGTCTTCCGAGGCGCTGTAGAAGTAGCCGGGGAGGGAGGCAAGCGTCCTCGCCACGTTCGGCGGACAGCATGCGCAGGGGAACCAGGCCTGCCTCCTGTGGCCGCCTCGGTCGGCGAGGGGGTTGACATAGAAGTAGTACTCACCGTCCAATGATATCCCCGGCAGAACCCCGTTGTACAGCGCCAGTTCCATCACGTCCGCGTACTTCGCATCGCCGCTCGCCAGAAGCATGCGCCAGCTCCACATAACGCTCGCGATGGCCGCACAGGTCTTGGCGTACGCGTGGCGGCTCGGAAGCTCGTAATCCTCGCCGAAGGCCTCTCCGTCATGCCGGGCCCCCGCGCCCCCGGTCACATACATCCTCCGCTCGGTCATGTTCAGCCATAGGCGCTCTAGGGCCTCCCAGAGGGCCCTCTCGCCGGTCTCCATGTAGACGTCAGCGGCGCCGCAGTTTAGGTAGAGCGACCTCACGGCGTGGCCTGCCACCTCTTCGAGCTCCCTGAAGGGCTCGTGGTCTACGTGGTAGGCTCTGCCGCCTATGACCCCATATCCGCGTTGGTCGAGGAAGAAGCGGGCTAGGTTGAGATAGGACTCTTCCCCAGTCAATCTGTAAAGCTCCACGAGGGCCATCTCGATTTCTGGATGCCCCGGAGTCCCCGGCTGCTTACTAGGGCCGAATATACTAGCAATATTGTCTGCGAAGGAGGTAGCCGCGTCGAGGAGCTCGCGGTTCTCCGTTGCGCGGTAGAATGCGACGGCAGCTTGGATTAGGTGCCCGGCGCAGTAAAGCTCGTGAAGGTCCCTCAGGTTCCTCCACCGTTCGGGCCTCCTCTCTAAGGCGAAGTAGGTGTCGAGGTAACCGTCCGCGTCTTGAGCGGCCGAGACCACTTTTATAACGCCTTGCGCCGTGTCTCGCAGGCCCTTGTCGGGTGAGTAATCCAGGGCGAATCCCGCTGCCTCCAGCCATTTGTAGACATCAGAGTCGTTGAAGTAGAAGCCGCTGAACTCCCCCTCAGCCCTTCCCGAGGTGCGATGGAAGTTGAACATCCTTCCTGTCTCCTCCAAGAGCCTGCGCTGAGAAGGTAGAGTCGTCTCTCTCAGCAGCTCCAGCCTGGGAACCCAGAATCCGTCCTCCAGACGCGTCGCACTAACCGGCACTGGCCGTAGCTTCGCGTACGGGCTGCGCGAGGTGTCCGCGACCGTGGCCATCGCCAACTTCACACCCTCGATCACCACTTGGACGTTATTTCCTCTTAAGCCTCTTCGTGAGCCGCATAATTCGGGCACTCTAACCATGTGGCCGCGCGTGGTTGAAAGCCCATTATCTTCTCCCAAGACATAAATCCCCTGCGAGCCCCAAATTCTCCATACCATCATTGAGCGGAGGCATGACTTTGGCCAAGATCGTAATCATCGGAGCCGGGAGCCACGTCTTCACCAAGAACCTGTTCACAGACTTCCTCTCTTACCCGGAGTTGAGGGGCGGCGCGATATCACTGATGGATGTAGACGAGGGGCGCCTCGAATTGATAACGGCATTCGCCGAGAAGCTCGTTAGCCAGCACGGTTTTGAGACGAGGGTGGAGTCCACGACGGACAGGCGGGAGGCTCTCGAGGGCGCAGACTACGTCGTGCTCTCTATTAGGGTCGGGGGGCTCGAGGCGAACAGGCTTGACCTGGAGATCCCGGCGAAGTACGGGATCGTGCAGGGCGTCGGGGACACGATCGGGCCAGGAGGGGTCTTCTACGGCCTGCGGCACATACCCGTAATTCTGGACATATGCCGTGACATGGAGGACCTGTGCCCTGAGGCTTGGCTGCTGAACTACACGAACCCCATGGCTATGATCTGCTGGACCGTCAACGACTACTCGAGGGTGAAGAACACGGGGCTTTGCCACAGCGTCCAGGGGACGGCCTCGGAGCTCGCAAGGTACCTCAGAGCCCCCCTGGACGAACTCTCGTACTGGGTGGCGGGCATCAACCACATGGCCTGGTTCCTAGAGCTGAAATGGCGTGGGGAGGATGCCTACCCCCTCCTGAGGGAGAGGTTCAAGGACCCCAGCGTCTACTCGGGGCCTAAGGCCCACTGGGCCGGGCCGGACCTAGTGAGGGTCGAGATCTTCAGGGCTTTCGGCTACTTCGTCACAGAGTCGAGCCAGCACATGTCCGAGTACGTCCCCTACTTCAGGAAGAGGCCCGAGCTCCTGGAGAGGTTCAGGCTCGCGAACAGGCTGGACACGATCGAGGGGATGCTCGAGCGCCGCGCCAGGGCCGAGGATGAGATGAGGCGGATAATAGACGACGACGAGCCGATCCCCATCCGAAGGAGCACAGAGTACTGCTCGCAAATGATCCACTCCATGGAGGCAGGCGCCCAGAGGCGGGTAAACGTGAACGTCAGGAACGACGGGTTGATCACAAACCTGCCCCGGAGCTGCTGCGTCGAGGTCCCGTGCCTCGTGGACAGGAGCGGCGTGCACCCCTGCTTCGTGGGCGACCTCCCGCCGCAGTGCGCGGCGCTGAACAGGACGAACATAAACGTGCAGGAGCTCGGGGTCCGCGCCGCGGTCGAGAGGGACAGGGAGCTGGCATTCCAGGCGATACTTCTGGACCCGCTGACGAGCGCCATGCTGTCCATAGACGAGACCCGCAGCATGGTTGACGAGATGTTCGAGGCGGAGGCCAGATACCTGAGAGACTACAAGTAGACCGGTCTCTTCGCCCTCTCTCCCCCGGCATAGGAGGCTCATTCTAATACTGAGGGAGCCCAAGATTGGATCTCAAGGATGATTGCACAATGGATAAGCTAGAGGGCAGAGCCGCGGTCATCACCGGAGGGGCGAGCGGCATCGGCGCGGCCACGGCAAGGCTCTTCGCCGAGGAGGGATGCCGAGTCCTAATAGCCGACATCCAGGACGAAAAAGGCGAACGGCTGACCGACGAGCTCGGTGGAAAAGCCCTGTATCTGCACACGAACGTGAGCAGGGAAACCGACGTGGAGGCGGCTGTCGGCCTCGCGGTGGAGGCGTTCGGGCGCCTGGACTGCATGTTCAACAACGCGGGGATCCCCGGAGCCGTGGGGCCAATAGAGTCGGTCTCTGTGGAGGGGTTCGACGAGACCATAGGCGTCCTGTTCCGGGGAGTTTTCCTGGGGATCAAGCACGCGGCTCCGGTCATGAGGAGACAGGGCTCGGGGAGCATCATCAACACGGCGAGCGTCGCGGGCCTCAGGGCTGGCTACGGGAACCACGTATACAGCGCGGCGAAGGCGGCGGTCATCCAGCTGACCCGCTCCGTCGCCATGGAGCTGGGGGAAGACGGCGTTCGGGTGAACTGTATCTGTCCGGGCTACATAGCCACGCCAATGATCGGGAGGGCGAGGGGGCTGTCGGCCGAGGAAGCCAACGGTGCAGTCGAAGAGATCAGAGCCCTTTTCGAGGAGATGCAGCCCATCAGGCGCCCCGGGCTCCCCGAGGACGTGGCGAGGGCCGCCCTTTGGCTCGCCAGCGACGACTCCGGCTTCGTCAACGGCCACGCGCTGGTCGTCGACGGAGGGGTCACCGGAGGGCGGATGTGGTCGGACTACCAGAACACGATCAGGCGGCTGAGCTCTGCCATAGCACCGGGCCCGAACAAGACAGCTCAGGCGTAGAAAAAGCGTCTGTGGGTCTGACCGGGGCAGCAGGTCCCAAGCAACGAAAGTGCATCGTATCTCCTCCAAGATTCAACAGAAACGGGTTGAGAATTCGAAAGACGAAAGCAAGATAGAGACTTCAACTCTTATTCGAGGATCTTTAGGCTTCTACAGCCGGGCATCCGTCGCAGCCGTATCTATCCCGGAGCCCGCATTTAGCGCAGTCAGTGCCGTAAGGAGGTCTGTCCGATTTCGGGGTCTTATATTTGAGCTCTTCCGGGTAGGTCAGGTTCTCGACCACCTCCACGCTGTACTTCTCCTGCCCCGTCTCCTCGTTCAGGGTCTCGGGGTACTCCAGCCACCACCTCTTGTATTCTGGGACCATGTAGGCCGAGTAGACAATTCCCGCGGTGTACCACATGGCGACGAGGTACGGGCAGTTCCTCATCGTCTCCGTCGTCCTCCTCGCCTCCTCCTCAGAGCCCTCCATAAAGGTCATGATGCACTAGAGGAACTTCCTCATTTTCACACCATATGAACGGGCATTGGAGCTCGATATAACGGTGACGAGCCCGCAGATTCACTGTTCGGGCTCATGTGATGGCTCGGGAGCCCGTAACGGACTCTCTGTCGCCGCTCGAGGCTGCCCCGTCTCTCGACCGGAAAAAGGTGTAGTACAAGGTGCCGTTCGCGACCGTGAGGGCGGAGCCCAGAAGTAGGGGCATGGAAAGGCTGACGGCCTCGAACATGTAGCCTGCTATCGTGGGGGCGGCCGTGCGGACGCCCATCCTCGCGAAGCTGCTGATCCCTATCAGCGTGGCTGTCTCGTCCTGGTCGACGATACCGGTTGCGAATGACTGGCGGATAGGCATCGTGAACTCCATCAGGAGCCTGAAGACGACGAGGAGTCCCGCGGCGAGAGGGTACCAGTCCATGAACGCGAACGCGATTGTAGCCGCGGCCGAGCCCATGCGGGAAAGTACTATCGTACCGACGTCTCCGAGCCTGCCCACGACGATGGGTATGAAGGCGTAGGTCACTATGGATATCATCCTCGTTACGGCGTATATTGGGCCGGAGCCCACGCCGAACCTGAGGAAGAAGTAGAGGGGGAGAAGCGACTCTATGAGCCCCCAGCCGAGGCCGCTCATCGACCTCACCAGGGAGTACTTCAGAATCACCTCCCAGGACCGTATCTTGAACCCCTTTCTCTCCCCGGGGTCCTCGTCTCTCTCTACCTTCACCTCCCCGAGGGGTATGAGGAGAACCAAGCTGAGCGCCGAAAGGGCCGCGCCGAAGAGGAACAGGGGCCTGTGCGCAGCCACGAGGTCTAGACCCTGGAGGCTCGTGAGCCACTGGGGGAGCCCGGCTATCGCCGACCCGGCGGTGGCCGCCAGCGCGTTGATGACCGCAATGGTACTGAAGAAGGAGACCCTGTCCCTAAGCTCGATCTTGTCCGCGATGTATCCCGAGACGACAGGCTGACCCGCCCCAGCCCCCTCCCCCATCGCGCCGAGGCCCTGGCCTAGGACGAGGAGCCAGATGTTCCTGGTCGTGGCGAGGATGAGGAGCCTCATGGTGGCGAAGAGGGCTCCCAGGAGCAGGAACGGCTTGCGGCCATACCGGTCGGAGAGGATCCCGAAGGATATGTTGTGGAGGGCGGAGATGGCCGAGGAGAATGAGAGGAGCAGACCGATGGTGATGGGGCTGAGGCCTATCAGATTGTAGTATATGGTGACAACCACCGAGGTGAACCCCATCACGGCCCTCCTCGACATCATCGAGCAGAGCAGGAGCTTCAGATCCCTGTCGAACCCGCTCGGGAGGAGGAGAAAGGAGGGCCGCCGCAAGCCTCAGCCACCGGATTTTTCCTGAAGAATCTCTGCCTTTCCATATCTATCTTTCGATGGCTGGTCGGGGAAACGAGAAGGAGGATCAGTTTAGGAAAGAATGTATAGAAAAAATGTGTATGGATGCTCAAAGGGCAACGATGGTCATGATCTCGAGGATCTTGTCCGCGAGCTCCCCTTTCGCGAATTTGGGGCGGCCCCTCTGGCTCCTGGGCTTCTCCTGCCCGAGCTCTATAGGGTGGAGCCTCAGCTCCTTCAGCCCGTCCCCCTCGAAGTCCATGTGGGGTACGACACTTATCCAGTACTTCTGGTCGTCCGCGAACCACTTGGACTCCGGGGCTCCCGGCCTCTTCTGGGGCTTCATCCTCGCGTCGTAGGCGTCCGACGGGGTCCCGCTGTAGGGATCTAGGCTGTACCTCTCGTAGAAGTCGGAGGGCATCTTCTGAACCGTCTGGTTCTGGAATATGAAGTTCCCCAGGCTGTAGAATATTGGCCTCCCGCCCCGGATCTCGATCCCCCTCATCGCGTGGTGGCCGTGGCCGAGGACGGCGTGGGCCCCGGCGTCTATCGCGGCCCTAGCGAACTCCTCGATGAACTCCGCGGGGCGCTCGCTGTCGTCGACGAGCCCCTCGTGGGAGTGGAGGCTGAAGAGGACCCAGTCGGCCTGGCGGACGGCCTCCCTGATGGACTCGAGGTTCCCGTCCACATCGGCCTTGTTGGGCTTAGTGTGGACACCGGTCTCCTCGCCGACGACGAACTTGTTCCTCAATAAATGGAAGGCGTCCTCGGGCTGGTACACCTCCGGGAAGCGCAGCTCCTTCTGGAGGTCGCCGTAGAACTCCTTCAGTTTCCGCATCGTCCCCTCCGAGACGGTGTACCAAGTGTCGTACCTCATGGGGTTTAGGCCAGGGCGCCCCTGCATGTCCCGCCTGGCGGCCCCGGCGTGGCCGAAGGGGGCGAAGGAGGACGCGGCGGCAATGAGGGCGACCCTCCCCTTTGGGGTCTCCATATAGGTCGGGGCCCTCGCCTCGGCGAGGTCCTTGCCTGTGCCCGCGTGGGGGAGGCCCGCTTTATCGAGGTGCTCCTTCGTCTTGAACAGACCCCCGTACATGTAGTCGAGGCTGTGGTTGTTGGCGACGGAGACGATGTCGAATCCCATCCACTTGACCTCGTCGATGATGTGGGGGTCAGCCCGCATGTAGGTGCCGCCGGACTGGGCGGCGGGGTAGGCGTCTCCCGTGTAGTCGTGGACCAACTGGTGACGAGGCTGTCGCCAGTGGCTACCAGGTTGATCTTCTTGTCCATGTCCTTAGTAATCGGGTTCTCCGAGGGTTTAAGTTTGTGGGATTGAGGTTTTCTGTCTCCCGATGTTTGTCTGAGGCCTTTTCCCGAGAATAGGATGCGTTCCTTCTACCCCTCTTCGTACTGGGCGTGTGATCCGATAAAAGATTATAACGACAGCTATGTGCAAGCCTTCATTTTTCCGTTTTTGAAAGTAAAATCTGTCGGAGTTTAATTTTTTAAATAGAAGTATATAATAAAAGAGGTTTATCGAATGCGGATCGCCGTTGCGAGTTTCTCGCACGAGACATGCACATTCTGTCCCAACATCACGACCCTGGAGGACTGGGAGGCCGGGGGAATCCTGTGCGGCGCTGAGGCGCTCGACACGGAGAGGCAGGGGAAGAGCTACATAACGGGCTACAAGGAGGCCGCCTCTGAGGAGGAGGGCGTCGAGCTCGTCGGCATCCTGAGGGCGAGGGGGCCGATGACCGTCGGCATGGGGAGCTGGCTCACCACGGAGTCCTTCGACGTGATCGCCGACAGGATAGTCGAGGGCGTCGAGAAGGAGATGCCCCTGGACGGCGTCCTGCTGGCCCTCCACGGGGCCATGGCGGTGACAAACGTCCCAAGGCCCGAGGCGGAGCTCTGCCGCAGGGTGAGGAAGGTCGCCGGCAGGATACCGATAATGGTGACCCTTGACCTCCACGCGAACGAGGACGTGGAGCTGGCGCACGCGACGGACGGTGTGTTCATCCTGAAGACGTACCCTCACCTCGACGGCCACGAGATAGGGAAGACCGCCGCCAAGTGCATCATAGAGACGGTCAGAGGTAAATTCAGGCCGACGATGGCCGTGCG
>SMTZ1_10007641_pt1 | contig 10821 bp, 8 predicted proteins | sample DeeMarSWOR136_30_FD_25667 | JGI IMG/M metagenome (IMG submission 25667) | reverse complement strand
CGACCCTCGGCTTGTAAGGCCGATGCTCTCCCGCTGAGCTATCCGCCCGATAAAGGCCTACCTTCTCTCACAGGTCAATGGATATTGTCAAGAATTAATGTGCGGTCACTTCACTTTGAGCAGGTTTTGGCTCCTGATAACCCTCTATACGGAATGGCTTGCATTCCTCCTCAGGGGCGAACAGTTCGTTGTCGCCCTCCTTAAAGATAAGGGCCTCCCGCAGGACTTCATCCATGTGTTCAACAGGGACTATCTCTACCTTGTTTAATACCTTGTTCGGGATCTCTTCCAGATCCTTCTTGTTTTCAGAGGGGATCAGGACCTTTTTGATCTCTCCCCTGTGGGCGGCCAGTATCTTTTCCTTGAGCCCGCCTATAGGAAGGATCCTGCCCCTGAGGGTGATCTCGCCCGTCATGGCGATATCACGGCTCACAGGCTTGCCGGTAAGGGCCGAGACAATGGAAGTTGCGAGCGCTATACCAGCCGAAGGACCGTCTTTCGGGATGGCCCCCTCCGGGACATGTATGTGAATATCGACTTTTTCATAGAAACCATCCGGCAGTTTCAACTGCCTTGCCCTGGATCGCACATAGCTGAGAGCGGCCTGGGCCGATTCCTGCATTACCTCGCCCAGTTTTCCCGTTAAAACAAGGTTGCCCTTTCCAGGCATAATTGCCGCCTCGGTTTGAAGCAGTTCCCCCCCCACGTCCGTCCATGCCAGGCCGGTGGTTACGCCAATATGGTCTGTCTCCTCGGTATGACCGAAGCGATATTTAAGAACACCAAGGTATTTGTGAATGGATGTTGAAGAGATGTTGATCCGCGTATCCTTCCCTTTCTTTACAACATCTTTTGCAACCTTCCTGCATATGCTGGATATTTCACGCTCCAGATTTCGGACACCCGCCTCTTTAGTATAATTTCTGATAATAGTCAGAATCGCCCCGTCCGAGATGTATATGTTTTCAGGCACAAGTCCGTTCTGCTCAATCTGTTTCTTTATCAGGAACTGCTTGGCAATGTTCAGTTTCTCCAGTTCGGTATAGCCTGGCAGCCTAATGATCTCCATCCTATCCTGCAAAGGGAGAGGTATGTTAAAGAGTGTGTTTGCCGTTGTGATAAATAGGACATGAGATAGATCATAATCCAGGTCCAGATAATGATCATTAAAGGCGAAGTTCTGCTCCGGGTCCAGGACCTCCAGCAGGGCAGAGGAAGGATCGCCGCGAAAATCGGTGCTCATCTTGTCCACTTCATCCAGGCAGAATACCGGATTGCTTGATTTCGCCTTTTTCAGGTACTGGATAATCTTACCCGGGAGCGCGCCGATATATGTCCTTCTATGCCCCCTGATCTCAGCCTCGTCCCTGACACCTCCGAGAGAGAGCCTGACAAAATTGCGCCCCATGCATCTGGCGACGGATTTTGCAAGGGATGTCTTGCCAACCCCCGGTGGTCCCACAAAGCATAGTATCGGCCCCTTTATCTTTCTGGTGAGGTTCTGGACAGCCAGGTACTCCAGTATTCTTTCTTTCGGCTTTTTCAGTCCATAGTGGTCCTCTTCCAGTATGGCCTCAGCATCCTCTATATTTATCTTGTCCTTTGTCTGTTCATACCACGGCAGGGATATGATCCAATCAATATAATTGCGCACCACCGTGGCCTCTGCCGACATCGGTGACATCATTTTCAGCTTATTGAACTCCTGCCATACTTTGGAATTGGCTTCCTTTGATAGCCTCTTCTTTTTTATCTTCTTTTCCAGCTGTTCAAGTTCTGCCTTGAAATCATCCTTTGCCCCCATCTCCTTCTGGATCGCCCTCATCTGTTCATTGAGGTAATACTCTTTCTGGGTCTTTTCCATCTGCTTTTTGACCCTTCTCTTAAGGCGTCCTTCCAGGGTAAGGATATTGATCTCATTCGTAAGCTTTTGAAAAAGTCTTTCAAGCCTTACATCCACATCCACACTTTCCAGGAGCTCCTGTTTATCGCTTACCTTCAGGACCAGGTGGGCGGAGATCGTGTCGGAAAAACGTGATGGATTTTCAATAGCGGCTATAGTGGTGGCAAGCTCCTTTCCGATCTTCTTGTTTAGCTTGGTGTATTCTTCGAAGCTCTCACTGACGGTCCTCATCAGGGCCTTGGTCTTGGCGTTAACCTCATAATCCTCCCCTAATATCTCCACTTCGACCATATAAAATTCCTGATTGTCCAGGAAGTTCTTTATCATGGCCCTGCGTTTACCTTCAATTAGCGCCTTTACCGTGCCGTCAGGCAGCCTTAATAACTGTAAAACTGCGCTAAGTGTGCCAAATAAAAATATATCCTTTTCAGTTGGATTATCTACAGACGCATCCTTTTGGGCCGAGAGAAATATCTCTTTATCATGAGACATGGCATATTCCAGGGCCTTGATGGACTTATCCCGGCCTACAAATAGTGGTACCACCATATTCGGAAAGACAACCACATCCCTGAGCGGGAGTATGGGATACTGATTTTTTTCACCCTCTAAAAACTGTATCGGGCCTTTTTTATCTATTAGGTTAAACATGGTTTAAGCATACCCTGCCTTATTTTCGTAAATTAGAAGAGGGGATTCACCCCCTGTTATAACCCCTTCTCCGATAACACATTCCCGCACACCTGGCATGCTGGGAATATCATACATTATATCAAGCATAACAGATTCCAGTATGGCCCTCAGACCGCGGGCGCCGGACTTGCGCTTGATAGCGTCTTTTGCAATGGCCCTATACGCCTCCTCGGCAAATCTAAGCTCCACTCCTTCGACCTCAAACAGCTTCTTGTATTGCTTTACCAGGGCGTTTTTAGGTTCCGTCAGGATCCTGACCAGCGCATCCTCTCCCAGGCTGTCAAGCGTGGCAATGATAGGTATCCTTCCGATAAATTCGGGTATCATTCCGAATTTAATCAGGTCTTCCGGCTGCACAAGAGAGGTAATCCGGTCAATATCATGCTCTTGCTGACTCTGGATGTCAGCCTCAAAACCCATGGCCTTGCTCCCGACCCGGGCCCTGATTATCTTATCGAGCCCGATGAAGGTCCCCCCGCATATGAACAGGATATTGCCGGTATCAACCTTGATAAAGTCCTGCTGGGGATGCTTCCTTCCGCCTTTGGGGGGAATGCTGGCCATAGTCCCTTCTATAATCTTCAGAAGGGCCTGCTGAACACCTTCTCCCGATACATCCCTTGTGATTGAGGGGCTGTCGGATTTCCTGGCGATTTTGTCTATCTCATCGATGTAAACAATCCCTTTACACGCGGATTCCACGTCATAGTCCGCTATCTGAACAAGGTTCAGGATAATATTTTCCACATCCTCTCCCACATAACCCGCCTCTGTAAGAGTGGTGGCGTCGGCTATGGTAAAGGGAACCTTAAGTATCTTCGCCAGGGTCTGTGCAAGAAGGGTCTTCCCTGATCCGGTCGGGCCTATAAGCAGGATATTGCTTTTTTGTATCTCAACATCATCAATCTCTATTGCGCTGTTTATCCTCTTATAGTGATTATGCACGGCCACAGAGAGTATCTTTTTCGGCCTTTCCTGATCTATTACATATTGATCCAGGGCCGCCTTGATCTCATACGGTTTGGGCAAAGCGCCCTCGGACTCTTTTTCAAGACCGTACTCTTCCGCGATTATTTCCGTGCATAACTGGATACATTCATCGCAGATATAGACCGATGGCCCGGCTATCAGTTTCTTTACCTCATCCTGGCTTTTACCGCAAAAAGAGCATAACAGATCACTATTGGAACTATTTTTTCTTTGCATCCAGCACCTCTTTTCCCTTTTCGTTATGTACTTCTCTCACAGTAATTACCTTATCCACTATCCCGTATTCCATAGCCTCGTAACTGCTCATGAAAAAATCCCGTTCGGTATCCTCACGGATCTTTTCTATAGTCTGCCCCGTATGTTCTACCAATATCTTATGGATAGTAGACTTGATCTTCATTATCTCTCTTGCCTGGATATCTATATCGGTAGCCTGACCCTGAACCCCGCCGATAGGCTGATGAATCATCACCCTCGCGTTAGGGAGGGAGTACCTCTTATTTTTAGCCCCTGATGCCAAAAGAAGGGCTGCCATGCTTGCGGCCTGACCCATGCATATCGTGGTTATGTCAGGCTTAATATACTTCATGGTATCATATATGGCCAGACCAGCTGTAACCGAGCCCCCGGGGGAATTAATATAGATATTGATATCCTTATCAGGGTCCTCTGATTCAAGAAAAAGCATCTGGGCAATAACCGTGTTGGCAATAGCATCATCCATCATATCGCCTATAAAGATTATCCGTTCCTTTAATAGGCGGGAATATATATCATAAGCCCGTTCACCCCGGCTCGATTGTTCAACTACTATTGGTATAAGCATCTATCTATAACCTCTTTCTGACTATTGAATCCTTTTATCCATTATTTCTTATCTGCTTCAACCTCTTTAACCTTAGCATTTTCTACTAGATATTTCAAGGTCTTTTCCTTGAGGATGACCTGTCTGATATTGTCCATTAAATTATGTGACTCATAGTATTTCCGTATAGTGTCTGGATCAACCCCCATTTCCTCGGACATCTGCTTAAAATTCTCTGTCAGGTCAGCCTCTTCTACCGTTAGTTTATTTTTATGAGCTATATCTGCCAGTATTAACATCCCCTTTACCCGTTTTTCAGCCCCCGGCCTGATCTCGCCCTTCAATTTCTCTTCGTCCAGTCCCGAGTTTTCAAGGCTTGATCCTGACCTTATCAGGTTTTGCTTGATATTCTCCAATGTGGATATTATCTCATTCTCCACAAGAGTGTCAGGAAGTTCAAAATCCACGTCATCTGATATCTTCCCGAGCAGTCTCTCCCTTAATCTATTCTCAATCCTTTTTTCCTCTATCGCGACAAGGTCTTCCCTGATCTTTTCCCTGAGCTTGTCTAAACTTTCAAATCCGCTACCAAGACTTTTTGCGAATTCGTCATCTAATTCAGGAAGTTGGACCTCTTTGATGTCTTTGACATCTATCTTAAGATCCGCCCTTTTCCCCGCTAGACTGCTATGGAAGTAATCCTCTTTGAAATCTATTGTTATATTGACCTTGTCACCCTTCTTTGAACCAATAAGGGCCTCTTCAGCACCCGGAAAAAACTGTTTGTCTCCAATCTTCACCGGGAAATTTTCCGCCTTTATCCCTTCAATGGCCTTGTCGCCTTCAAAGCCCTCATAGTCAATGACAGCTATATCACCCTCTCTAATACCTCTTGCCTCTTCAACAGGACGTAGTTTGCCCCGGGCCTCCCTGATCTGTACCATCTGCCTGTCCACGTCCTCTTCATCAACAACACATGTCTCCTTTTCCACCTCTATGCCCAGATAATCCTTTAATTCAAATTGTGGCCTTACCTCAAACTGGGCGGAATACTTATAATTTTCCCCTATCTTAAGTATCTCGTTTTCAATGACCGGCATATTCAATGGATATGCCTTATGCTCCTCCATGGCCTCAAAAAGGGTCTCTTCTATAAGGGACTTTGTTACATCCTCCAACACCTGATTTCCATAATAGTTCTCTAATATCTTTCTCGGCGCTTTTCCCGGTCGAAAGCCTTTAATCTTGGCCCTTTTCCCATATTTTTTATAGGTTTCATCAACCTTCCTATCTATCTCTTCCGCCTCAACCTCAATATGCAGTCTCTTCTTTACGGAACTTATGTCTTCAATATTCGTCTTCATAAAAATACCCGTATTATCAAATTCTTAGATACAGGTCGGCACCTATCAAAATGCATAAAAGAGAAGTAACGGCCTAAAAACTAATAATAATTTTTCGTATTTCAAGTAAGACAGCTAAATAATAAAAGCCCATCAGACTGTCAATACTAATTATTTTCCCCTCTTAATTCTTATCCTGTATTGAGTTCTAATTCTACCGTCATTCCCCGCGCAGGCGGGGAATCCAGGAAAATAAAAACATAACCAAAACCTCTGGATCCCCCGGTCAAGCCGGGGGATGACGGTTGTACTGTATCCCGGTTGGAATTTATCCGGCATTCCAGATCGTGGTTCTGGAAAGCCCCGATGGAATGCCGAGATGATAGTTGTGTTATATTACGATTTGAGTTAAATTCTTACACCACACAGGACCGGTTAAGGATTAAGGAATCATATAAAACCTTATACTGTCCGAATAACCGACAAAGGATAGAGATCTTATGAAACTTGATTTTATTGAGGCGCGTGACCTGCCGGACGCATGGTTTCAATGCGTATATAGGATCCTGGAGACAGGAAAGGAATATATTGTTGAAAGAGGCAGTTTCGAGGGACAGAGACGTCTGGAATTTGACTATATTACAGTCCATATCAAGCACCCTGGTGTGAGGCCCTTATTGCCCGACATCCCTCCTGCCCTTGGCATCCCCAATCCTGTTGCGGAGGGTTATCTGGAGGAATACCTCCCCTATCTTATGACATCCGCCAAGAAAGGGGGAGAAGACTACACATATGGCCAATACCTGGAGAAACAGATAGAGGAAGTAATACGCATGTATAAGTATGACGGCCATGCTACAAATCAGGCCTACATGACCGTCGGAGATACCGGGTCCATATTCCTTAAAGACCCCCCGTGTCTGCGGGGAATTGATACAAGGATAAAGGATGGGAGGCTCCATTTTATAATATATTTCAGGTCCTGGGACCTATGGAACGGATTCCCCGCAAACCTTGGTGGCCTCCAGCTTGTCAAGGAATACATGGCCTCGAGTATAGGCGTGGAGGACGGCCAGATAATAGCATCCAGTAAAGGGCTCCATCTCTACGATTATGTATGGGAACTGGCAAGGCTTAGAACCATGAAAGAGAATTTAAACCGCAAAAGTGCAAATAAGGATTAAAATCTGGTTTTGCGGTAAATGGTAATGACTGGAAAGATAAAGATTGATATAAAGGGCCTGGACGGACAAGATACGGAAAAATGGGTCGAAGGGCTCGGCCTCGATGCATTCAGGGGCCGACAGATAAGGCAATGGCTCTTTAAAAGACTCGCCTCCTCCTTTGATGAGATGACAAATCTGGCCTCCTCTCTAAGGGAACTCCTCAAAGAAAAAGCCAATATTAATAACCTTGAAAGGATAAGGACCCAGGTTTCCAGAGATAATACTGAAAAATACCTCTTCAGGCTTATTGACGGCATTTACATCGAGTCGGTCCTTATCCCTGAACGGGGACATTACACTTTATGTATATCATCACAAGCAGGGTGCGCCATGGGCTGCGCATTCTGTCATACGGGGCGACCGGGCCTTAAAAGAAATCTCACGCCCGCCGAGATAGTTGATCAGGTTATCCAGGTAAAAAGGGCAATGAAAGAGCCGGATCTCCTGACAAACATTGTGTTCATGGGCATGGGCGAACCCCTTGCCAACTATAAAGGTGTCCTGGCGGCAATAAATAACATGACTGCCGAGGACGGGATGAATTTTTCACACCGCAAGGTTACACTTTCCACCTGTGGACTTGTGCCTGAGATCCGGAGGCTGGGAAGGGATACGACTGTTAACCTGGCGGTTTCCCTCAACGCCTCTGATGATGAGACCCGTGACCTCTTGATGCCCATTAACAGGAAGTACAACCTTAAGACCCTTATCGCGGCATGCAGGGATTTCCCCCTCCCGAACCGCAGGATGATCACCTTCGAGTATATCCTTATTGATTGCGTTAACGACCGTCCTAAAGACGCCCTCAATCTGGCAAAACTGCTATCAGGGCTCCGTGCTAAGATAAACCTGATCCCTTTAAATCCCGGCCCCAATAAGGAGATGAACAGACCATCAAAAGAAAGAATCCTGGAATTCCAGGATATACTGATCAAAAAGCACTTCACCGCCATTATCAGAAAGAGCAAAGGACAGGATATATCGGCCGCCTGCGGTCAGTTGAGCGGTGAGGTCCGGCCATAATTTTGCATTAAGATTTGAGTGCAGATATGTCGCATTGAGGTCTCTTTTCAGAGGCGAATAAATGATTTGCACGGTATAGGGATAAGTATGTCGTCACCGCAAGCGGCATCTTCGATAAGCAGACTACAAAAACCTGGTCACGCTGATCCTCTCAGGACGATATCTATGGGCTTTATTGCCGATGGTCTTATTTTAAGGGTTTGATAGGCCATTTCCGGCTGGTAACCGGATATTCTGCCATAACTTGGGGGGAGTAAACCCTTAAAAATAAGACCATTGCCGGGCCTGGCCGGAATCTTCTTTTGAGATATCGTCTTTCGAAGAACAGCTGTGACCGATTATCGCCCGTCTTTGCTACCAGTTTGCAAGATACCGGGCACTGACCTATTTCGCCTCTGAAAAGAGACCCCCATACGACATCAAATCAATATTGCATGCAAAATTATACCCGGACAAGCCTCAGCACACATATGCATCTGAAAATTACCAGATAGTAAGGCGGCTACGGCAGTTAAGGGATCTGCTCCATAATTTCACTTGCTTTAATATTTCAATATGTTATCCTAATTTTTATAATCCTGCCACGGAAGGGACCAGATATCATGATCAAGCTGGATTTTTCAAAAGGAGATGGCCTGTTGCCCGCCATTGCCCAGGACTATAAATCAGGGAAGATCCTGATGCTTGCTTACATAAGCAAGGAGTCATGGGAAAAGAGCCTTGAGACAGGTGAAGTCCATTACTGGAGCAGGTCCCGAGGCGAGATCTGGCATAAGGGCGGGACATCAGGCCATGTCCAGAAGATCAAAGAGATCTATGCGGACTGCGATAATGATGCGGTGATATTTAAGGTCGAACAGGCTGGCGGCGCGGCCTGCCATACCGGATACGAATCCTGTTTTCATAAGAGGATTGACAGAAGCGGTAGGGAAACCATAGTAGGCGAAAGGATCTTTGATCCTGAAAAGGTGTATAAGTAAAATCACGGTTATCGATTATCGGTAAAAGGTGTTTGGTAATAAACGATGCCTGTGTAAAAATACATAAATAATTTTATCATTTTGGTGAAGACCGGAATATAGTATTTTAAAACACTCTCTGGATTCCAGAATAAATCCAGAATGACGGATAAAGGAGTTGCATAAAGTTCTCAAACAGACAGTGAGGTTATTATGAAGATATTGAAATTAGGCATACCTAAGGGAAGCCTGGAAAAACAGACCTTAAGCCTCTTTGAAAAGTCAGGCTGGAAGATAAATGTCAATGAGAGGAGCTATTTCCCAGAGATCAATGATAATTATATCAAGTGCACCATCTGCAGGGCACAGGAGATGTCACACTACGTGGAGAACGGGACCATTGACGCCGGACTCACGGGCAAGGACTGGATAGAGGAGAATGAATCGGATGTCATTGTAGTGGACGAACTTGTCTATTCCAAGGTCAGCCAGCATCCTTCCAGATGGGTGCTTGCAGTTCCGGTTGATTCAAAGATCAAGTCCCTCAAGGACCTTAAGGGTAAAAAGATAGCCACGGAACTCGTCAACTTTACCAGGAGATACTTTAAAAAACGAAATATCGACGTCAAGGTCGAGTTTTCGTGGGGCGCCACTGAGGCAAAGGCGGTTTCAGGCCTTGCCGACGCAATTGTGGAGGTAACGGAAACCGGAAGCACACTGAAGGCCCATGGCCTCAGGATAATCCATGTACTTATGGAATCCAATCCTCAGATAATAGCCAATAAGAGATCTTATAAGGATGAATGGAAAAGGGAGAAGATCGGGCAGATAATACTTCTCCTGAAGGGCGCCCTGCGGGCGGAAAACATGGTCGGACTGAAGATGAATGTCCCGGAAAAGAAGCTTAAAGCCATTATCTCGATACTGCCGAGCCTTAACGCCCCTACGGTAGCCGGCCTGTACAACTCAAACTGGACATCCGTTGAAACCGTTGTGGATTCAAGGATAGTCAGGGAACTTATACCAAGGCTTATCAAGTCAGGCGCGGAAGGGATTATAGAATATCCACTGAATAAGGTAATTTAATAACGCCTCCTGCATCCTGACTCCTGAATTCTTAAAGCCCACCAAGGAGTGTAGGGGCACAATACATCGCGCCAGAAATGGCATAAAAGGATTGAATGTAGAATATCCAATATCGAATGATGAATTTTGAAGTTATTTCTTCCTTGCAATATTCGATATTCTGAAATCGACTTGCCCGCTCATGCCTTTTGGAGATAAAGGTCACACACGTTGAGTATTATACTGCAGTAACAAATAGGCACCGTTAGACAGATGGAGCTTTGGCAGGCGGGTATTCAACATTCTATTTTAAAACTTTTTTGCCTCAGAAAAGAGACCCGCGAAGGATATCAGATCAATAAAAGGATGTGTCATGCCCCCTATAACCCAAAGGGCGAATAAGATCCCTTCATTCATAGTCATGGATGTCCTCGAAAGGGCCCATGCGCTGGAAAGGGAGGGCCGTCAAATAATCCATCTGGAGGTCGGGGAGCCCGATTTTCCTACACCCCCTTGTATCTGCGAAGCGGCAATCGAGGCTATTCGCAGGGAGCAAACACATTATACCCACAGCCTTGGGCTAATTGAGCTAAGGGAGGCCATATGCAAACATTACCTTAAAAAATATGGGATTCATATAAGTCCGGATCAGATTATCGTGACATCCGGAACCTCACCGGCAATCTTTATGCTCTTCTCAACCCTGCTTGAGAGTGGTGATGAGATTATACTCTCTAACCCCCATTATCCATGCTATCCCAATTTCGCATCTTTCCTGGGCGCCGTTCCAGCCTTTGTCAATGTCCATGAGGAG
>SMTZ1_10012589_pt1 | contig 10822 bp, 17 predicted proteins | sample DeeMarSWOR136_30_FD_25667 | JGI IMG/M metagenome (IMG submission 25667) | reverse complement strand
GTGTCATAAATTGTATAACTTTTTGATTTTTTTCCACCTTTAAAGTAATTTCCATTTACTCCACCAATCCAAAGTGTAACCCTTTTCATCTTTCGTAGGTTCTTTTTCACTATCATTTTTACTCCATAAATTTAATTAGATTTATAATGAGAAATGCATTTATAAATCTTTCTATTTTACTATTCTCCCAAAGTTCCCTCTCTTATCAGTTTTGCTATACTCTCTATTTCCTCACATTCTCCTTTTGTCCATTCACTTCCCATCTTCATAGAAATATAGGTTATTCTGTCCCTCTTTGTCTTAATTGCTAAAAACTTCTTATCTCTTAAAATGCTTTCTGCTGTTTTCTTTTTGATTTCATAAAGCACATCACCCTCTCCCCTCATCTCTCCTTCTACCCATTCTTGTTTTTTGGCAAGATAAGATTTTTCTATGCTATTTGCATATTCTTTTGGGAGAAATTTAGTGAAGATAGGAAGATATAAATTTCCCATAGGCAACTCTCCACCCCTTCCTTTTTCTGATAGGTTATAAAGCATTAATCTGCAAGTTTTAGTATCAAAACATCTTCCAAAAGTCCTTAATCCATAATTTGCCTCTTTATTAGCCCAGCTTGTTGGGTTTATGCTTATTGTAGAAATATTGTTTATTGCTATGATATTTTGAACATCAGTTAATTTAATTTTCTTTGCTATACTTCCAACTCCAAAAATTGTCTGCTTTTCCTCATCAATCAAAAATATGCTATTCTTCAAACTTTTTTCTGGCATAATTTTTAATTTCTCTAAAAATTCAAAGGCATTTCCACATATATAATCAGTAGAAAATAACCTTTTATAACAAGCCATTTGAAAAGAACAAATCGTAATGGCAATATAACTTTTTCCACTTCTTGTATTGCCAATAATAGATAAGTGGATAGGTTCGTTTAATCTTGCCTTATCTTTGATATATTGAAAAAAATCAGAAGTATAATTAATTGAAAAAGCCCTTCTAAATTTTGGGTCTGCCCTTAAATAAAATTCTAATAATCTATTTTGAAGTGCATCAATTTGATAGTTAGCATCAGCTAAATTAAACTGAAATTTAAGTTTGCTAAAATCAAGATTATTCATTTTCTAAACTAATTGTTTGAGTTGCACCAACTCCACCCCTTACACCTATTTGCTGTATTGGAATATCTATTGAATATTTTTTAGCTATATCTATAACAATATTTGATAATTCTTTGGCAACTTCATCAAGATACTGATATAACTCTGTTAAAAAAAAGGTCTTGTCCCCTATTTCTATCTCCCTGTTTAAACCCTTATTTAGATTTTTAAATACAGCTAACTCTATAATAGACAGGTTTTCATTAACTTTTTTATGGGTATGTTCATAAATCCATTTTACCTTCTTTTTTTGGTTTTTGTCTGGGTCTGGTTCTGATTGGATTATTGCCTCTACTAATTTTATTAATAAAGTAGAAATTGGTTGGAAGGGTCTGCTATTCATAAGAGTAGCAAAAAAATTATAGCAATTAAATCTAATTAAACTTAAATCATCTCCCACCATTTTACTTTATGTTCCAATATTTAACCATTTTTTAAATTGAAAATACATACTCTCTTTCAAAATTACATCTTCTATTTTTGCATTTCACTTTTTGCTTTAAGATATTTCCTTCTTTCTTTAGTCTTTTTCTTTTCAATTTACCATTACATAATGGACAATTCGTGTAACTCTCCCCAAATGGTTTCACTTCTACTTGTTTATGTTCTTCAATAACTTCCTGTTTTTGAGGTAAGTCTGGGGGTTCTATGTCTATTTCTGTTATTTGTCTGGCTATTGGTTGTGGCAAATTTTCTTCAATATCTGCTGTTTCTGGTTCTTCTTTTTTCTCTGCTTTTATTAGTTCTTCTTCATAAACTTCCAAAATCCTTTTAGCCCTTGAAACAACAGCTAAATTATTTGGAATTTTTATATAAATGTCATCTCCTTGTATCTCTAAAGTATCTAAAGTGTCTAAAGTATCTTTCGTATCTATTGTATCAATCTCTGGCATTTCAATCTCATCTTTTTTTCTCATTTTTGTTTCTCCTTATATAATTTATATTTTTAACAATAAAAACCTCATCATCATTTTCCACAATAATATTTAGATGTGATTGTTTAATCCCTATACATTTTCCTCTTATTGTTTCTCCAAGAATTGTTTTAACTTCTACAATCTTTCCTAAAAATTTTTCTAAATTCTCTGCATAAGGGTGTTCTTCTTTTATAAATTGTGATTTTCCCATTTTATTTTTAACCATCTTATTTCACCCCCTTTCATCTTTTTAAAATCTTAATGACCTTTCTTAAAAAGTCATCATATTTATCTTGTATCTTTTCTCCTAACTGAATTTTTGATAGATAAGGAGAGATAAATAAAGAGGCAACAAAAATAATAGGCAATACAATCCATATAGGAAGATTAAATAATCTCATTAAAACAAGATAAGAAAACATACCAAGAGTTAAAAATGCAATTAATCCTCTGATAGTTATATCTATGTAATTGGCTAATAAATTACTGCTTATAAAAACTTTCTCATCTGGTTTTGGGGTGCTTTCTCCTAATTGGTTCTTTTCTGACATCATCTACTCCTATTAATTTTAATCTTTGATTAGTAATTTCTTGCCTGTGGGTTGTGCTATCCCTATAAACTTCTAATAATTTTTTCCCTATCATTTTACTTCTTGCCTCTATTAAGGTAATTTTAATCAAATTTATCAAGTCAATTTCTGAAAGTTTAAAGTAATTGCTGGAATAAATTAAAAAATCTCCTTTCTCATCTGTTGTAGAGATAAAATATTCCTTATCTTTTACTTCTTCTTTCATTTTTCAATCTTTCATTTAAACCTATTGCTGTCTATTTTCAATTTAGACAATTCTTCTATATCTTTTTTTCTTTCTTTTTTGGTTCTTCTTCTGTTTTGTATTTTTCTCTCCATTTTTTATTTTCCTTTTCTAAAGCATTTAATTTTTGTCTTAAACTGCCATTATAAATTGAGCATGAACTACAATATTTAGAGTTGCTAAAAGCTATCTCTAATTTCTTTCCACAACATACACATTTCTTTTGCATTTTAAACTACTTTATATGTAACCCCTGTTTCCACCTTAAAATCTCTAAAATATTTTTCAATCTGTTCGCATAGTTTTCTTATTGTCTTTTCTGTGGATTTTCTGAACTGCTTATCACTTTCCAATTTCTTATCTACTTTTTTTCCAGACACTTCTAAAAATTGTATTGATACATTTGCTTTCATTATTATTTTTGGGTTGGGGGAATTTCCACATTTTGAGATGTGTCTTGACTTTTTATAGCATATCTCAAATTGGGGTTTATATCCATAGATTTTTTTGCTAATTTGCTAAACTCATCTGTCTGTTCAAACAGATATTCACCTAACACAACTTGCTTTAAACTTTCAAAAACAGGCATAGATAAATCAATAATTTTTCCTTCTTTGGATTTTAAGACAGGAATTAAGAACATTCCCATATTGCTTAAACTTTCTGCAAAAATTAATATCTCATTTTCATTAAATCTAATTATATCAGAAGGTTTAGGAAGATTGCTTAATGTTACAAACTCTTTTTTTCCTTTTTCATTTCTTTGAACTATCTGCATACTTTCTTTATTTGGAATAATCAAAATATCAGTAATTGGAAGAAAAAACCATTTTTTATTATTTGTTAAATTCATGCTGATAATTACATTTCCTTCATGGGTTGTATAATCTCCCCTATGGTATCCTATTGGTTTTGTAATTATTAATTTTTCTCCTTCTTTTTTAACTAATCTTATAGGTATGTTATTCTGGACTTTAAACCAAGATTTAGAGGGGTATCTCCTATGAATTTTTGACAATTTTAATCTTTCCCTTCTTAATCTCCAAAAGGCATCAGACCTTGATTTTATAAATTGAACAAGCCATCTAACAAGAAAAAATAAGCCAATTAAAAAAGCAACAAATAAAGAAAACAAAACAACTCCACCCCAGAATATTCTTGATTTAAGAAGTTCAAAAGGTTTAGACCAGATATTAACTTTTGGTTGGTCTTGTGGGACTTCTACTATTGTCTGTGCTATGACTAATTGTGAAAGTATAAGAATTATTAATAATACAATCCCACCTTCTTTCAAATATTTCATAATGGAATATATAAGAAATGAAGGTTTTTAAAGATTTCTAATAAAAAAAGAAAATTACAAATAAGAAAAAAGGAATATCAAACAGCTAAATCAAGGTATCTACCTTGTTCTAACTTTCTGGATACTTCCCCTCACAACAGAGGCAATACCATAACCAACAGCTACAATTATTCCCACCAGAGCAAGAACAATTAATAGAGAAGGCAAGGCAGTTCCCATGTATTGAATGAACACACCAAGACCTGCACCAGCAGAGTCCATAGTTGCACAGACACCTGTGCTGTCATTCGTTGGACAAGATATAGTCATTTTTTTTCACCTTTAATTTAATTAATTAGATTAGAAAAAGCATATTTAAATAAACTAACTTTAAGATTTCCTGTCAGTTATATTTATGTCCATTAAAGATTGTGTTCTTAACTTTTGCCAGATGATTATTTTTTCTGCATGAAGGACATACTTTGGAGTGTCTTTTATGAGTTTCAAACTGCATTTCACAATACTTACAAATCCTCTTATATTTCATTCTCTTTTTAGCTTTTTGTTAAAAGAAAGTTCTTAACCTTAATAGTCCATATTTGGAGTTTTCCTTTGTAGATTTTAAAACCTTTTTTAGCTAATCTTCCTAATCTGTAATATCCATAAACTAAACCCACTTGAAAAACAACCCATACAATAAGTATCATTATATAATTAAGCAGACTTTTAATTTTAGCAAAAGAAGGTATAGGAATATGCAAAGTTAAATAAACAATTAACAATCCAAGAATTACAAATACAATTATTACAAAAGGTGCTACTCCTCTCTTGTTTTCATATGATTTAATTTTCATATTTGCCTCTCTATATCTTTAAAAAAGTTATATAAATAATAAACACCAGAAAAAATTAATCCAATCCCTGCCATTACAAATCCAATCTTAATAATCCAGCTTACTATAAGCCATAATTGGTAATTCATGTCTATTATGCTTTGTATTTTTTCATAAACCTCTGTTTCTTCTTCTATAATATCCTCGTTCCTTTCTATTTGATTTGATAATTCTTCCAAAGAATATTCTTCACAATCCATGCACTCATAAGCACCAAAATAAGTAGTCCATCTCCCAAATAAAGTATTTTCAATAAATACAGAACTGCTATCTGTATAATGACAAACCATATCTGCAACTAAACTATCTCTGTCTTTGAGTTCATAATAAAGCTGTGCAGAAGAAGAATTAATTGTATTTTGAAAATAATAACTTTCTCTTACTATTGTTCTGTTTAGATATTTTTGTCCATCAGAAATTTCCCAAGAACTCTTATCATGCTGGATTGTGAAATTGCACCAATCTACTTCACCAGCATAGCCAACAGCAGTTAGATTATAAGGCAACCCTTCTACAACATACCATAAAACCATTCCAATAGGTTTATCCCTTCCTATTCCACTTGCAGATGTATCTTCAAACTGATAATAGCCATGTTTTGTAACAAGATTATTGTTATAACTGATGATTGTATCTTCCCATAGCCACATCTCTGCATTAACGAAAATTGGCATAATCGTTAATAAGAAAAATGCCATTAATATGAATGTTAATATATTTCTCATCTTACCCTAACCACTCTCCTAAAATATAAAAATAGCCAATAAACTCCAACAAAAACCAAACTTATCCCAATAAACCCACCAGAAAGTAAGATTAGCCAGAATAATGCTATGGCAATTTCATAATTTAATAAAACAACTTGTTTAATATAACCAACAATATCAAGGGTGTTATCCCCTATTGTTTTTGCTTTTGCTATGTCTTGTTCTAAAACACTCCATTCATAATATTGACATTCCTTACATTCCCAAGTTGGAGTAACTATTGAAAAATCTGCTGGAAGTTCCTCTAAAAATTCTGGTCTGTTGTCAGAAAAAACACAAAAAATATCCACATCATAGCTATCCCCTTGATTTAAATTGACAAAATATTTAGCATTTAATTTATCCTCACTTGCAGATGTGAAAGTCTGATTATAAATTCTTTTTGAACTATTGCCAAGATATTCCCAGAAGGTTATAGTCATGTTGCAGTATCTAACTGCATAATTAGGATTGTCCCTATTCCATTTTTGAGGATACATATTATACCAGACATAAGTTTCCAATTCACTTCCACTTTTAATTTTGTCTGGCAATAAATTTCCAAAATCCCATATTACAACTCCCCTAACTTGTGTTGTATAATTTCCTCTAAAATATCTTTCTTGCCAAAAAGTTACTGCTGAAACATTAACCATACTTACGATTAATAAAAATGCTAACACTCCCATCATTATTTTATATTTCATTCTACCAACCTTTCCAGATAAATAACACAACTCTTATGACAACTAATAAAAAACTAAATCCAATTCCAAACATAAATGATAATTGTGGAATTTCTGGAATTACAAAAAATAAAGCTACTGAAACAGATATAACTGCAATTAATGAAATTATAAATCCCCAATTTAAAAGCCACCTATATTGGTCTATGTCTTTTTCATTTACATAAATATCATAACTTTCATCAGTTCCATTAAAAGTATATAATCCAAGATACATATTTTTTCCATAACTTTTTAATATTGTTGGGGGTGCATAAGTTCCATTAAAAGTAATTTTTCCATCAATAAATCTTAAAGCATATTCATAATCTTCACCATCTTCCCATAACTTAATCGTTGCCTCTCCATCTATATAAGGTGCATGAAAAACAGGAGTTACAAAAGTTGTTTTAAAAAATAAAGGGGCTATAAAATTTTCTAAAATATTATCATAATATCTATTTTCTTTAAATTCTAAAATTAAATACCCAAAATCATTTTCATAAGGGTCTAAATCCAAGTCTTTCACTTCCCATAATTTAAAAGTTACATAATAAGGTTCTTTAACTATAAAAACTCCTGTAATGTTTCTTATTGCATCATAAGGATAATAGGCAGAGATTACAAAAGGATAATTTCCTTCTTGTAAGAATATTAAAGTTTCTTCAAATCTCTGGTCTGTATCGTCCCAAGTCCAATTAAATTCTGATAAATTGCCTTCTGGGTCATAAATCTCCATCTTAAAATCAGTTAAATTTTTTGAAACATTATTTTGGTATAAATATAGTTGCATAGAATAAGAAGTATTATAATCCACATAAGGATATGAAGGCAAAACTAAAACAACTTCAATATTCCCACATAATTTATTAAATTCTGTATAATTTCCTGTATAATTACAATCAGATGGAAGTCCTGTGATATTACAGCAAATTCCATGATTTAGAGAAGAAACATTAGAACAAGTTATAAATTCTGATTGTCCCCCACCAATTCCACAGCTTTCATTATACTCTGCACAATACCAACAAGGACAACAATAATCACAGCTTACACAAGTTCCATTATTTGCTGGTAAGTCATCACTTGTTCCACAATCATTATTATCTGTATAAAGTATTTGGTAATTATCCCAATTCCCACAGAAAAATCCACAAGAAGTATTATATTGCACCCAATCTTCTTCACAAACATATTCATAAGTTATGTTTAAATAAGGTTTGGTTGGATTTGCTGTTCTTGAACTATCAAATCCATCAAGACCATTAGATTTATCTTCTGGTGTTTTAATAATAAAAGAGGCATAAGTTTTATTTTTAGCTATAACACTTCTTATGCCATTCGTAACATTCCAACATTTATAGTTATTGTTTCCTGTTGTATCAAGATAGCTTATTTTTGTTAAATTACATTTTGAACTTTCATTAAAAAGAACCCCACAAATTTGATTATTCCAAGTTATAGTTCCAGCACTCCATAAACTTGAATTATACACCTCATAGATAGAAGTATTATATGTTGCACCATCAGTAGTCTGATATAGGCATAATAAAGCATTATTGACAACTACACTTCCAAGACCAGACAAGTCCCATTTAGTATAAATTCTACTTGCTTGACTTCCATGATTTTGAACTTGTAGAGAGCCAGAATAATTATAATTAACATCTGGAGTATTTTTAGCAATATAAGTATTTCCTGTTGCACTTAAAGTAGTTTTGTTTATTTGAGCAGAAACAACAGGCAATATTCCAAGCAATAGATAAATCTTGTTTCTCATCTTCTTTTTATAATATTTTGTAATACGAAAATCAAGTTTTCTAACTATTTAAATCTTCCTTTTTATTGCTATTTGTAGTAATTAGGGATATTATACTATTTGATGTCCAATTTTCATCAATTATGATTTCTGGGATAATTTCGCAATTATCTTGTGAAAATTTTGGAGAATTTGAAATTACTTTGCTTTCATAAACTATATATCCCAAACAAAAAAGCAATAACAGGATAAATTCAATAACGATTATTGTTTTGTATATTTTTTTCATTTCCCCTCTTTTCTATTGGTTTCAAAATTTTTATATGAGTTCCAACAATTTTAATGCTTTCAAATTTTTCTACAAACCCCCTAATTGCACTCATAAATTCTAACTCATCAAAAAATTCATGTGTTTCAAGAACTATGCTAATCTGTTTTTTGTTTTCTGTTTTCAAATCTTTCATTTTATTGAATAGAAAAACAAGGTTTTTAAGTTTATCTGCTAATATCAGATACTTTTTTGGCAAATTTTTTGACAATCAAGCCAATAGTTATCATAATTAAAGCAAAGAAAATAACAAATACTAAAACTATTGTTGGAGTTAAAACACTTGAAAAAAAGCCAAGAGTTCCATAATAAATTTCTGGGAGAAGTCCTTGATTTATATTGTCTGTATCTACTAATTTTGTTGGCAGGGTTAATCCACCTGTTGCAGTAGTTGTGTCTGGTATTTCTTCTTCTTCTGGGACAGGACAATCATTAGGACAATTAATATAAGTTTCACCAATACCACTTTCACATATAAAATTATTGTTGCATACTGCACCTGTTTGAGTTACTACTATTTCTTGTGAATATAAATCATAAGTTGTATGGTAAGCATCTCTCACTCCAACACTATGGTTAAAAGTTCCAAGAGAGGTATAAGTGCAACTTCTCGCATTATTTGTTGAAGGAGAACTCCAACTTGCAGAATTTGAACATTTATGAATATAAACCAGAGGTGTATTTCCCTCTGGGTCTGTTGCTTGAACATAAGCAATTAAAGATGTATTGACTTGCACAACTATTGAAGGGTCATAAAGAACAGAAATAATATAAGCATTTTGATTTGAAGTTGTAGAGGAATATACCCTTGTTGCACTTTGTCCAGAGCATATAACCTCTAAAAATCCATCAAAATTTAAATCTGCTGGAATACAAGAGGCAGTTTTCTCACCATAAAGCTGATTGTCAATTAAAAAAGTATCAGTAAAAGGGTCATAAATGCTTAAATAATAATTAGCTGAATTTATGCCACCCATAGAATAAATAAAATCATAATAACCATTATTATTAACATCTGCTATTGTTAAAAGAGAATTTGAGTTTCCATAATTTCCAGAGATAGTTCCACTTGTGTAACTTTCCTCTGTTGTTCCATCACTTCCATCAAGAACATATAACCAATATTGCCTTCCCACTCCTGTTTGTGTAGCTGTAATTCCAACATAAAGTTCGTTATCAGCAACATTTCCATCATAATCATCTACAACAGCAATACTTCCAGAACGATATGTATTTAATATTACAAAAAAATCCCTACTCCATAAAGAAGTTCCATCATGTTTCCAAGACCTTAAATATACATGGCTACCTGTTCCATTCAAAATAGCAATTCTCCAATATCCAGATGTATCACTTCTATAAAATTTTGCATCAAGAATTGTAGAAAAATTATAATTAAATTCTACATCTCCATCTGTGTCAAAAACCATTATTTCATTATCGTCCCAATATAAATACTCATCTTCTCCATCATCATCAAAATCTGCCCAAGCCAAAGGTTCTCTGTATTGTAGTGTATTGAAAACATTTGAGATAGTATGTTGGGTTAAGGTAATTGCACTTCCAGACCAATTAATATAAGTTAGTGTTCCAACATTAGTAGTCCTGTTTCCAGCAACAAAAACAGCATAATCCCCATTATTTCTTATGCCACCAAAAAAATCTCCTGTTAAATTATAAGATACAAATTCACTCCAAGATTGAGAAGTAGTATTAAAATAATGAACTTTAAAAACATATCTTTCACTTATATTATAAATTCCAACAACCTCATCTTCCAAAGCATTTCCATCAAAATCCATCACATCAAATTGATTAACTACCTGCCCCCCTGTTATAATCTCATCAATTAAATTCAAGTTCTCATCATAAATCTGCAAGTAATTTCCATTTGGAAAGATAAGAAAATGAGCATAATTATCCCCAGAGGAATTTAAATTGCTGACCAGAGGTTGAACTCTGTGGGGTAAGCTGGGAGTATATCCATGTGCTATTGATTGGGTAGTAATTCCATCATCTAATTCCCCATAAAGACTTGAATATGCCTCTTGCCACATAGGACTAAAACCATTTCCATAAGAAGTCCAATCAAAAGCAGAAACAATAGGTAATAAAGATAATAAAATAAATATTCCAAGCAATAGATAAATCTTGTTTCTCATCTTCTTTTTATAATATTTTGTAATACGAAAATCAAGTTTTCTA
>SMTZ1_10007637_pt1 | contig 10822 bp, 8 predicted proteins | sample DeeMarSWOR136_30_FD_25667 | JGI IMG/M metagenome (IMG submission 25667) | reverse complement strand
CGAGGATTAGTCGTATGCGACGAACTGATTCTGTATGATTTCGATGCGAAAAAATCTGAAATGCTCAAGGATTCATTGCTTTTTCCTGCATCAGTCGTGAATAGTCTTGAGGAGATGCTCTCGCTTGAGCCAAGAGTAATCGTGGAAGCGGCGTCACAGCAGGCTGCCCGAGATTACGTAGAGCGCATCATCTCTGCAGACGTCGATTTGATTGTGATGAGTACTGGTGCTCTATTAGGCTTGAATGTGCAAAGCAGCAAGATTCATGTGCCATCTGGAGCTATTGGTGGCTTAGACGCGCTTGCCAGTGCTGCTTTGGCTGGAGTAGATGAGGTTGTTTTAACTTCTCGGAAGAACCCCAGAGCGTTTGACATTAATAACAAGAAAGCAAAGATTGTTTACGAGGGAAGTGCGGAAGAAGCTGCGCGGCTTTATCCTCGCGAGATGAACGTTGCCGCTACATTGGCTTTGACCATTAAACCCGCAAAAGTAACTGTGAAAGTCATTTCAGATCCTGAGGTCCAACGTAACACACACGAGTTTAGCGTTAAATGGCGATTCGGCGAGATGTTTCTAAAGTTTGAGAATGATCCGCACCCTGAGAACCCGCGCACAAGCGCGCTTGCCGCGTGGTCTGCGATAAGACTGCTACGGTCGCTATTGGAAACATAGCGAGCTTTTGCTTTTTCGGTTAAAATGGTTCAGCCAAGAACGTCTATACCTCTCATGCAGCAATTTGAACCTTCATGAAAAGTATTCATATTAGCTGTTTCAATGGCTCTGTGAATTGACTTGTCTTTTTTTCAACAGCTAATCTTTTCAAGATCAACTATTTCTTAAAAATTTTTTCTAAAGTTTAGAGTCTTTGAAGAACTCCCAAGAAATGTTAAACCGCCAAGGGTCTCCTTTCTCAGTCAATTGTATTTTTCCATCCCTTACTTCGATGAGACCTTTCTTCTTCAGAATGTTTATTTCATTAGGGAAAACTTCTTCTGGAAATCTGCCAAACTCAGCCTTAAATTTATCCCGATCCACAGGAACGCGAATGTAAATAAGCATCATAGCTTTTCTTATTTCGTCTTCTTCCGAGACTTTGTGCAGGCGAGCAATAGGAAACGCGCCTTTCTGAGCCTTTAGGATGTAGCTTTGAACATCCTCTATGTCTGAATAAAGAAAGCGACCTATATGTCCCATGAAAAACCCCGCTCCAGTGCCCACAACCTCAGAAGAAGGTTTATTGAAATCCTCTCTAATTCTTGAGAACCTGTTATGACAGGTAGGCTTGTACCCATTTTCCTTGAAAATCCTGTAGGCTTCAAGATACATCTCCATTTCCACAGAGTCGTCTCCTATAGGGGGCAGTTCACCATCTGCAATTCTCTTTGCAAGAGGAGTTTCAGGGTATAAATCCAAAGGATAACAGTCTACGCTTTCAACTTCCAGCTCTAATGCTTGCTTTATGTCATCTTTCCACTGCTCGATTGTTTGCCCTGGCATATTATAAAGTAAGTCTATACTGACACGAAGTCCATGTTTCTTGATTAGTTTTAACTTGTTTTTTGCTTCTCGGTTGCTATCGCGAACCATTAGAATCTTGCGTAATTTATCATTAAAGGTTTGAACTCCTACATCGAGCTGGTTAACCTGATTTGAGTAAAGCACTTGGATTTTGTCTTCAGAGAGACTATTTGTGCAAGCAGTGAATTTAGTCACGTGATCTGCGCTCAGATTAAAAGTTGTTCGACAGAAGCCCAAAACATCTGAAATCTCCTCATTGGAAAGAACTGAAGGGCTTCCTCCCCCCACATACAATTCATTAAAAACGCTCGATTTGACATAATTATTCTCTGCATAGAAGCTTAATGCTTTTTTCAACGCGGCGACATAAGTTAGTACGTTTTGCTTATCACAACTTATTGTAAAATAGCAGAAGGAGCATTTGCCTTCACAGAAAGGAAGCCACGGTTGCAATTCCCTATTTTTATTGACCGAGCTTTCTTGTTTGAGGAAATTAGCAAATTCAGATAAAATTTTGACAGTGGGAGCTGATCTGTCTCTGTAAGTCATTGGAGGCCAATGTTCTATATGATCATACGGCCATCCGTTGTGCATTTCATAATCCACGTGGAGTAAACCTCTTCGAATAGCATGCGCCCTTTGCACTTTTAAAGTTAACTACTTCCCGCAAATATGAGAGCACCTCTATTAAAATAACTAGTTAGCAATTGGAGTTTAAAGATCTCTGAATCTTTCTGAATGCAATTGTCCGCCAGATGCCCAATCAGTCTTCGGAATCTCGTATAAGATAATAGTTATTGCTTCCCGAGGAACCCCCACTTCCTGTATTACACTCGTAATTCCTTCAACGATTTTTTTCTTGTTCTCATAACTCATACCGGTCCAGACGGAGACTTGTACTACAGGCAATTCTGCTATCACCCTGATGGGTAGTATTTTCGGATTTATTTATAATTTCGTAAAACGAACAGACTAATAAACATCCAAGAACCGCTACACTACAGCAGTGAATACGCCATTGCGAGCACAAAAAAGGGTGAAGCTGTCCCAAAAATTTTCATTCCAATAAAGAGTTCGAAAAAATTGGCGGGCCCGACGGGAATTGAACCCGCGACCCCCGGATTAAAAGTCCGGTGCTCTAGCCTTGCTGAGCTACGGGCCCTCTATGGCATATCTGTTGCTCATAGAGGAAACTAGAAGGAGGTTTTTTAGCGTTTCGATTTCAAACTTAACCTGAGATTAGTAGCATCACCGTATTTTCCAGCAATTTCTTTTGGGTACTGGGGTAGCATTTTTTCTAAACTAATAAGGTGGCAGAATCATAGTGTGAAATTAGGATTTAAGGCGTGCAAAGCGCCTTTAAGATGTTGAGTACTAAGCTTTCTTTTTTTCGCTAGCTCCAACTAACGTTTTTATTGTTTTTCGCCATTTTATATAAAATAGCATACTTTTTTACTTCAAATTATCATGTTAACGATAAAAAACCATTCTTATCCATATTAACCAACTTTTATGCGACGGGTTCTAACACACCTTTTATAGTTATGAAAGCGGTGTTACTGTGTGAAAAAAGTTTTTCGCTGAAGGTTTTGTTGAAAAAAATTTCAATTTTTAGTTATATAAACAATGTTGAGTCAACGAAATTTTAAATGCATAATTTTCATTTTAATAGAAGATGAGATTGCTTTTACTAGTTAGCGATATACATACATGTTAACAAATGTTATTTCCTCTTTTGGGCTTAGAAAATGCAAGGTGTTAAATTTGATTTCGTGGAAACACTCCTTTAAGCGATTAAACGAAGAATATGAAATAGCAAAGAAAAAGAAGCAAGCTTTAGACAATTTATTTGAAAACGGTAGAATTTCTCAGGCTACACGCGATTCGTTTGACAACGACATAAACGCGGTCATAGCGGAAATTGAGAAACAGCAGAAAGACCTACTTGTGAAAATGCAGAGTAAAGTAGCGGAATTAGAGAGCCAGATAAAAACTTTGGAGACCCTTCTTGCCAATTACGAGATACAGCATGTTGTAGGCGAAATTGAAGAAGAAGCTTATCAGCGCGAGATAACCCTACTTTCAACAGGGCTTGAAAGCGCCAAGCGCGAACTGAGCGTAATAAAGGAGGCTACAAGCCAGCTTTGCCCACCGCCTGTAGAAGAGACAACAGCAGAAGCAGTCGTGCCAGCCGAGGAAGACGCGGGAGAAGCTATACACGATGAACTCGTAGAAAACGTCCCAACAGTTTCAGAGGAAGAAAAAGTTCCAATAGATCTCTGCCCCGAGGAACCTGCGATAACCATGGAGGAATCGATTCCAGAACAACCCAAAATTGAGTGCGAAACCAATATTTCTGCTGATATGCCCGAAGTAGCTATAGAGGCGCCGCAGGAAGTTGAATACACGCCGGAAGTAGCTGAAGAGGCGCCGCAGGAAGTTGAATACACGCCGGAAGTAGCTGAAGAGGCGCCGCAGGCCATGGATGAAACGCCCGAAATAATGGAAGAAAACCCAGTTACAGAAGATATGCCGCAGATTATGGGCGAAACGCCAGAACTTATTGAGGACAGCCCAGAAATCATAGAAGAGCTTCCACAGGAGATTGAGGATCAACCACAAATCACGGAGGAGATGCCTCAACCTCTAGAGGAAGAGCCACAGACAATTGTCAACGAGCCACAAGAGGTAGATGAAGCGTCGCAGGTCACAGAGGACTTGCCTGAGGATGTTACCCCTTCAGAAGCGCCCGAGGAGGCGCCACAAGAAATAAGCGTCGAGGCTATCGCGGAAGAGGGTCAAGAAACCGAAGAAGCAGCAGAAGCAGAAACAGACGAAGAAACTGATACTCAAGAGCTTTAAATTGTAAAATATCAGCCTCTCTTTTCTTTTTTTGCATTCAAAGCTACAACTTTTCTGGCAGAAAAGTAATTTTAGAAAAATATGAGTCGATGTATTTTCTATGTGACTACTAACTTTACCTTTTTTAAATTAAACTATTATTAGGATTCAACTATGTTAATTTGGCGTTTAATGCTCTCGAAGATATATCAACCTCCTAAATGCTGAAGTATGTGTTTACGCAGAATGTGAATCAATTACGAGAGTATAACAGCTTTTTTTCAAGCGCTCATTTGATCTTTTTAGGCTATCCGTGAAGTGTCGACCTGCAGGTCTTCATGATCCACTTTGACGTAGATAGGATTTGAAAACGGTAACGACATTCAAAAGCGTCCAATTGAGAATTGCATCCAAATTATAGAATACTTATATAGGTTTCATGCAGATTCAAACGCTGAGTGGATGATTTATGCCATCCCAAGCAGAAATTATTTTTAAACCAATAGGTGTTGTTCGGACAGCAGCCGTCGGCAAAGAAGTGAAAGATAAGAGCCGGCTAGCCCAGATAATCATTCACGAAGAGCTTGCTAAAGCTTTAACTGGTGTCAGCAAGTTCTCCCACGTGTTTGTGCTTTTTTGGTTGCATGGAATCACAGATGAACAGCGGAAAACCTTGCAGGTTCACCCGCGAGGTAGAAGGGACCTGCCGCTACTGGGCGTGTTTGCCACGCGAACTATGCTTCGTCCAAATCCTGTTGGGTTAACACTGGTTGAGCTTGTCCAGGTCGAAGGCAATGTTTTGACAGTTCGCGGTCTAGACGCGTTTGATGGAACACCTGTTCTTGACATAAAGCCCTTTGACTCTTGGGATGCAGCAAAAACTTTCAAAGTGCCCAGCTGGTGGATCAAGCTAGAGAAAGAAAAGGCGCAACCAGGATAAGTAGAGAGGCTTTTGGCTCATATTATCTCAAAACCGTATTTCTTGGTTAATGCCATCATGATTTTTTTTCTAAGATCTTCTCCTTTTACGCTTGCGTTTTTCAATCTTGCAAATTCATCAACTATTTCTTCATCTTTAACGGCGCTTTTAATCCAGTTTTCAAAATCTTCACGGTAAAGATGAAACTCCAGCGATTCAACAGCTATACGTTTGACTATTTCGTAGAAATCTTTTAGGCTTTCTGCTGAGAAGCCGGTAGGTTGTCCTATTCCTGTGTAAAAGCGGAATGCTGAGTCCTTTGGAACAGGGGTTATAGCTTTGAGGATTTCTTTGCCTTTTTCAGTTATTCCGTACCCGCCGTTCGTTTTCTTTATGAATCCCGTTTTCGCGAGTTGTTGCACGCGTTCTATCGTTTGGTTTAGGGTTAAGCCGACCATCTGAGCGAAAGTGTTCAGGTCTACACGGCTTGTAATCTCGTTCATAGTCTTTAAAACTCGTAGTTGCTCTTCTGTCAAGCGAGGTTCACCTAAGACACATTCTATTACTATCTCACGGAACCTTAAATGTGTTGATGTGCCACAAACAAAATTAGAAAATGTTGCGAAACATGAATTGAGCACATGTGCTGTCAGCAAAATTTTTAGCCGAGAAACCCATAGCGTTTAGTGGCGCGGAAAGACCTTGGAGGAAACCTATATTGTCGTAATAGTTACCACCGCAAGCAAACAAGAAGCTGAAAGAATAGCGGAGCTACTCATCAATGAGCGGTTGATAGCATGCGCCAATATAATTGGTCCAGTTTCCTCGATTTTTCATTGGTCTGGAAAAATTGAACACACTGAGGAATATTTGATGCTTTTGAAGTCGCGGAAGAGCCTGTTCGATAATCTGGCAGAAACCGTAAAGGCTTTACATAGCTATGAAGTGCCGGAGATTCTTGTTCTTCCTGTGATTGGTGGCTCAGAAGCGTATTTGAATTGGTTGAGCAACTGCTTGTCTTAGGTAAAGCCTAATGTACATTTTTGTACACATAAGCCTTAAATACGCCATTGGAGTATGGTTCAAAACTTAAGGAGTAATATTACATGGGGTATCGCATTTGGCTCCAAACAATCACAGGCTCAACTTGAAGCCTACAAACTAAACTATAAAAGAATCCCTTTTACAAAATCACCTCTCGAAATCTTCTCCAATCTCTACAAACGCTATAAGAGGACTTATCTCCTAGAATCTATTGAAGGCCCAAGGAAACTGGCACAGTACTCGTTCATAGGCTTCTCCCCACGATTAACACTGGAAATAAAGAATGGAGAAGCAGAAATCCGCAACGAGAAAACTGGAGAAGTGATCAGAGAGAAAACTAGAGATCCGCTCCGGGTTCTTGAAAAACTTTTGAACGGCAAGGCGATCTCCAACAGCGAATTCAGATTTGCTGGAGGCGCAGTTGGCTACATCTCTTACGACACGGTCCGATACTGGGAAAGACTACCGCAAAAAGCCAGCGATGACCTAAACTTCCCCGATGCTCAGCTAGGCGTTTTCGACGACGGAATCGTGTTTGACCATAGACAAAGAAGAGCATTCTACTACTACCTAAGGAACAATCGATTTTCGGAAATTGAAAGCTTGGCAAGGAAGCCCTGCAGTCATGATTCTTCAGTGTGCACAAATCCAAAGGTGAATGTTACAAAAGCGAATTTCGAGAAAGCCGTGAAAAAGGTTAAAGACTACATTGCCTCAGGCGACGTTTTCCAAGTTGTCCTCTCTAAACGCTACGAGTTCAGCGTCAAAAGCAATTTGATAGGATTTTACCGAGCGCTACGCGAGATAAATCCCTCACCATACATGTATTTCCTCAAAACAGGCGATAGGCAAATTGTTGGGTCTAGTCCAGAAATGCTCGTCAGAGTAGACAACAGAAAGGTGGAAACCTTCCCCATAGCTGGAACAAGACCGTGCAGGGAAAACCCAGCAGAAAATAGGCAATTAGCCAAGGAGCTGCTTGCAGACCCTAAAGAACGAGCTGAACACGTGATGCTGGTTGACTTGGCAAGGAATGACATTGGCAGAATCGCCAAGTTCGGAAGCGTACAAGTTCCAGAGTTTATGAAGGTTCACCGATACAGCCATGTGCAACATATCGTTTCGCAGGTGGTAGGCGACATAAGAGACGAACTCAAATGTTACGATGCGTTGAGAGCCGTTTTCCCAGCAGGCACTGTTTCCGGAGCGCCCAAAGTTCGCGCTATGGAAATAATTGAGGAACTTGAGCCCACGCGGAGGGGTCCTTACGCGGGCGCAGTCGGCTACTTTTCCTACAACGGCAACGCCGATTTCGCTATAACAATTAGAACTTTGTTCGCGGATAAAAACAAAGCATACGTTCAAGCGGGTGCGGGCATTGTGGCGGATTCGGTTCCTGAACGAGAGTGGTTTGAAACCGACCACAAAGCTGAGGCGTTAATAAAAGCGCTCAGGAAATCTGGAGGCGAAACAGATTGAAGGTCTTGGTAATTGACAATTATGATTCTTTTGTCTACAACCTTGTTCAATATATAGGAGAACTCGGAGCAGACGTCGTAGTCTACAGAAACGACCAAGTAAGCTTGGAGCAGATAAAAAGGCTCAAGCCCGACCGAATTGTTCTCTCTCCAGGTCCAGGCACCCCCAAAGAAACACGATATTTCGGCGTCTGCACTGCCATCCTGCAAGAAGTAAGCCTTACTGTCCCCACCTTGGGCGTCTGTCTCGGACATCAAGGGATAATCCATGAGTTCGGCGGGAAAATAGTTTCTGCGAAAAGGCTGATGCATGGAAAAACATGCGCGGTTAAACATGACGGAAAAGGCATTTTCTACGGCGTCCACAACCCTTTCATTGTTACGCGCTACCACTCGCTGGCAGGCGAAAAATGCTCAATTCCAGCCTGCCTAATAGTAACCGCTGTGGCAATCGATGATGGAGAAATCATGGGCGTCCGCCACGTTGAATATCCAATTGAAGGTGTGCAGTTTCACCCCGAATCCATACTGTGCGAGGACGGAAAACTCGTCATAAAAAACTTCTTGGAGAGATGTCGAGGCAAATGATCAGGAAAGGTATACAGAAGCTAATTAATGGAACAAACCTCACATTCGAGGAAGCACAGGAAGCTATGAGAGAAGTGATGTCTGGTAACTCTACAAACTCCCAGATAGCCGCATTCTTGGCAGCCTTGCGGATGAAGGGCGAAACGGTTGAAGAGCTTATTGCCTTTGCCGATGTGATGAGGGAACATTGCCGCCGAATTCACCCCCGGTTGGAGGGGCGTCTCGTTGACACTTGCGGCACAGGCGGCGACAAAATAAAAACTTTCAATATAAGCACAGCGGCGGCTTTTGTGGTTGCTGGCGCCGGTGTCGCCATAGCTAAGCATGGAAATCGCTCAGTCACCAGTAAGAGTGGCAGCGCAGACGTTTTAGAACGGCTAGGTCTTAACCTCAAAATGGAGCCCGAGGCAGTTAAAGCAACTATCGAGCAGATTGGAGTGGGGTTTATGTTTGCGCCTGCCTTTCATCCTGCTATGAAGTACGCTGTTCAACCGCGTAGAGAGATTGGTATTCGCACGGTATTCAACGTTCTCGGTCCGCTGACCAATCCAGCCTCCGCCAACGCCCAGTTGCTTGGTGTTTACGATAAACAGCTAACGACTCCACTGGCTTATGCTTTGAAGAAGCTTGGATGTAACGAAGCTTTGGTTGTTCATGGATTGGATGGGTTAGACGAAATATCTACGATAGGCAAAACGGCAATAGCGTGGTTGAAGGAAGGTGAAGTCGCAATCCTAGAGGTCGCACCAAAGGACTTTGGGGTCAAAATAGCACGACTCAAAGATATAAGAGGGACAACGCCAGAGGAAAGCGCCGAGATTCTATTCCAGATTTTGAACGGCAAATGTTCAACAGAAGACCCGAAAACAGAGATAGTGCTCGTCAACAGCGCGGCTGGAATAATTTTGGGCGGAAAATCAAAAGATTTTAGTTACGGCATGACAGTGGCGCGGGAATCCATAGAAAGTGGAGCCGCGTACAAAAAACTTAAAGCGTTAATCAATGCTTCGGGCGGGGATCTATCAAAACTTGAGGAGTTAGAGTCAAAGTATGCCTGACTTTCTTGACATTCTGGCACAAACCGCGAGAACAACAATTAAAAGTGGCTACTACGAAACGCTAGATCAAGCAGTCATATCTAAAAAAAGCTTGAAAAAGTCAATCCAAGAAGCCGAAAACGCGGCAGTAATAACCGAAATCAAAGCTGCCTCGCCTTCAGCAGGTATGATGAGGAAAAACGTAGAGGCAAACCTGATCGCTGAAAGCATGGAAAAAGGCGGAGCCGTCGGCATATCTGTTCTAACTGAGCCAAAGCATTTCCATGGGTCTTTATACTCGCTTGTAGAGGCGCGGAAAGCAGTGAAGCTTCCAATTCTTATGAAAGATATAATCCTAAGTACTGTCCAGCTAGACGTAGCTTCAAAAGCAGGTGCCAACGCTGCTTTGTTGATTAAAGCGCTTTTTGACAGAGGCTACTGTGAGTGTAACGTCCATGAGATGATTGCGAGAGCCCATTCAAGAGGGCTTGAGGTTCTGCTAGAAACCCATACTGAGGACGAATTTCGTTCAGCTGCTGAAACTCACGGTGATTTGATTGGCATTAACAATCGAAATCTGGCAACGTTAGAAGTTGATTTGAGCGTGACAAAGGCGATTCTGGAAAGAAACCATGCAGAAGGCAAGGTCGTAGTGAGCGAGAGCGGAATTGCAGCGGCTAGTGACATACGTTTTCTACATGAATGCGGCGCTCACGCGTTTCTTATAGGGTCCGCTGTCATGCTAGCGGACAATGTTGAAGCGAAGGTAAGGGAGTTTGTTTCGGCTTTATGAGCGTGGTTAGGGTGAAAGTCTGCGGAATAACGCGAAAAGAGGATTTGGATGCAGCGGCAACTGCGGGAGCGGACGCTCTGGGATTCGTGGTTGGTGTAGCTTCTTCACCAAGGAATCTTTCACTGACTGATGCTGAAAAGCTGATAAGGCAGGTTCCGCCCTTCATCAAAAGCGTTTTGGTGATGGTTCCGACGAGCCTTGAAGACCTTGTGGAATGTTGCGAAGCGTTGAATCCCGACGCCGTGCAGATTCACAGAGAAAACATGCAGGAAGTTTGCGATGTCCGTGACAAGCTTCAAAACATGCTCTTGATAGGGGCACTAAATCTGGTTTCTTCCGATGCGGTTGGCGCCGCCGCAGAGATGGCAAAAGCATTCGATGCGGTTCTCCTTGACTCGTTTGTTCAGGGAAAACACGGGGGGACAGGCGTCGTTCACGACTGGAAATTGAGCAAGCAAGTTAAGCAACTTGTCCATCCGAAACCGTTAATTCTGGCGGGTGGGCTGAATACTGAGAACGTCGCTGAGGCGGTGCGTACCGTTGAGCCTTATGCTGTGGATGTTTCCAGCGGCGTGGAAAAGCAACCGGGAATTAAAGACTACCA
>SMTZ1_10015280_pt1 | contig 10824 bp, 10 predicted proteins | sample DeeMarSWOR136_30_FD_25667 | JGI IMG/M metagenome (IMG submission 25667) | reverse complement strand
GTACTTCTCTGTACGCCTCATTCCTCAGGATTTGCGCGCCTTGCATCTGGATCTTTTTTCTTTGCCGTCTGATTTAGACTTTTTACGAAATCATGAACTTTAGAGCACCTGCCCTTATTCAGCAATCCCCGTACCAACCCACGTGAAAATGTTCGAAGGAAAGTCGATTGTAAGATACTGATTTTAAAAATGATTTTTAATCGCGAGGAACTATGCGAAAATCGAATCCTGCTATTCGGTTTTAGGAGAGACCATATTTCTTCATTTTTTCGTAAAGGGTGGAGTATGCGATGCCCAAAACCCGGGCGGCGGCGCTCTTATTTCCGCCCTGGGCCTTCAGGGTCTTCATGATGGCCGCCTTCTCGATCTCTTCCAATGTCTTCCCGATCAGGGAATCAAGGGAGGGCGCTCGCGGTCTCCCCTCGGAGGAAAGGGGCATGATGAAATCCCGGAGTTGAAGGACCTCGTCACTTCCCATGGCCATGGCCCTGGTGATGACATTCTTCAGCTCCCTTACATTCCCCGGCCAATGGTAGTGTCTCAAGATCTCAAGGGCCTCTGCGGAAACCGCCACATCCCCTCCACTGCGATACTGCTGGCTGAGTTCCTTCGCGAATTGCTGAGCGAGCAGCGGAATATCCTCCCCCTTTTCCCTTAACGGGGGGAGCTGAATCCTCACCACAGAGATCCGGTAGAAGAGATCTTCCCTGAAACGACCCTTTTGGACCTCGGAAGCCAAATCCCTATTGGTGGCCGCAATAACCCTTACATTCACCTGAAATACCTCATTACCGCCCACCCTTCTCACCTCTCGCTGTTCCAGTACCCTGAGGAGTTTTGGCTGCATTTCCAAGCCCAGTTCACCTATTTCGTCGATGAAGATCGTCCCCCCATTGGCCATCTCGAAGGCCCCCCTGCGGGCTTGGGTTGCACCGGTGAAGGCCCCCTTTTCATGTCCAAAGAGCTCGCTTTCAATGAGGCTCTTGGATATGGAGCCGCAGTCGATGACCACAAAGGGGCCCTTCGCCCTCTGGCTACGGGAGTGAATCGCCCGGGCCACCAACTCCTTGCCGGTCCCCGTTTCGCCCTCTATGATCACGGTAACATCAGTAGGGGAAATTTTTTTCAGCATGGTGAAAATGCGCTTCATCTCAACGCTGCCTCCAAAAACATCCCCAAAATAATGCTCTTGGGACGGGGGAATCTCTACCCTCTCCTCAAGGGGAACGAACTGAAGCCGGGTGTTGCCCAAGCCAATAAGTGATCCGTACTCGAGATAGGCCTCCTTGATGAGAATCCCGCTGAGGTAGGTTCCATTAGTGCTCCCTAAGTCCCTCAAAACATAGCCTTCTGCCGTTTCCTCAATAACGGCGTGATGCCGGGATACAGTGGGATCGGTGAGGATACAATGGTTATCCCCCTGAGAGCCAATGGTCACCTCCCTTCCCTCGATGGCAAAGGTCTTTTGGAGGTCCGTTCCTGAAACAACCACGAGTTTGCCACTTCGAAGAGGGAATTCCTTACCCCCTTGAGCGAGAATTCTCTTGGTAGGCTTGCCTTTTTTTGATTTTGCCGTCATAATTATTGAGTCACACCATTCCAAAATCCCCTTATAGGCTATCATCAGGGGATTGAAAAGTCAATTTGGCCCTTCCTGAAGGGGTGCGATAGTGCGGGATTGCTCTATGATCTCTCCCCGGGGAAAGGGGCCTCGAAATCCCAGGAAAAATACCTGAAATTCCATGAAAAAAAAGGTTGGAAACTATCAAATTTTTGAGGAACTCGGCAAGGGGGGAATGTCCACGGTCTATTTGGCGACCCAGAAATCCCTGGACAGAAGGGTTGCAATCAAGGAGTTGCTTCCTTCCCTCAAGACGGATACCGAGATGGTGGAGCGCTTCAAGAGGGAGGCAAAGGCCTCCGCCTCAATGGCCCATGAGGGAATTGTCAATATCTTCGACTTCTGGCATGAACGGGGGTCTTACTACCTGGCCATGGAGTATCTCGATGGCAAGGACTTAGGGGAAGTGGTAGAGACAATGGGAGCGGTTCCCATCGAGGCGACAGTGACCATAGTGTCTAAAGCCGCCGATGCTTTGCACTACGCGCATCAAAGGGGCATTATCCACCGGGATGTCAAATCGGGAAATATCTTCATCACCGAAAAGGGAGAGGTGAAGCTTACCGACTTCGGCATCGCCTATGTTCCGGGGAAAAGCCCATTGACACAGCCTGGAATTGCCATTGGGACGCCCGAATATATGTCCCCCGAACAAATCAGAGGGGAAAAGGCAAACCCACGGTCGGATATCTTCTCCCTCGGAGTCGTCCTCTACGAAATGCTTACGGGGAAAAGGCCCTTCGGAGCGGATGGAGATGAAGAGGTTATCGCCAGCGTGCTCAGTAAAAAACCGAAGGGCCCGAGGAAAGTGAACAGAAAAGTCCCATGGAGACTCCATTGGCTAACCATGAAATGTTTGCAGAAGAAGCCCGAAAAACGTTTCCAGACTATGGAAGATCTAACGATCTCATTGGAACGATTTCTCCCCAAAAAGAGCGAGGATCGGACTCGCGCTTATTCATCATTTTTGGAGACGATCTTTCCCCGCGAAGGGGTGGATGGGCAAAAACCCGTTCAATTTCGGCGGAAAAAGTGGATGTCTTTCGGTTATGTCCTCATAGTCATAACTCTCATTGCCCTGGGTTCTGCGTATATGATAAATCGATATCATAGGACATTTAACTTCTCCGGCCTCCTCCCCAAGGGCCTGAGGGAGAAAATAGCATTTTATACCGATAAAGGCCAAAAGTATAGCTTCGTAAAAATCATCGCCTATCCCTGGGCAAAGGTCTCCATAGATGGAAAATACGTGGATACGACTCCTATAGCTGGCCCATTAAGGCTGAAACCAGGGAAACATATCCTCTCCTTTTCCCATAGCAAATTCAAATCTAAGACAATAAAAATCATCCTTAAGCCAGGAGAAACGCGGTTCATCTCGGTGACATTGGGATCCTGAAGTTTCCGTTGGGATTCCGGAGGGAGAAGGTGTACAGACAATTCATTTTTCTCATCACCCTGTTCCACTTGGCGGGTTCCGTTGGGTGGTCCATGACCTACCACGCCTTAAGACCAGGCGAAACGGTTGCTGATGTTGCAAAGGCCTACTACGGAGATCGGGATAAGGCGATCCTTCTGTTGATGTACAATCGTATTCCCGATCCGAAGAAGATCTCGCCTGGAACCAGGATCGCTATTCCCAAAATCATTCGATATACCATAAAGAAGGGGGATACCCTGGCCACAATAGCCCATAGATTCCTACGGGATCGTCGACGATACCTGGTCCTGGCCTCCTTAAACCATCTCGACTCGCCCGAGGCCATCAGCATCGGAAAGACCATAAAGATCCCCATTGAAATCCCGCACACCGTCAAAAAGGGGGAATCCTTGGCCATGATCGCCAATCGATATTATGGGGACCCAAAAACATTTAGCTTCATAGCGTCTTATAACTTTATATCGGACCCTCAGGAGATAAAACCGGGAACCGAAATCCTCATTCCCATTACCAACCTCGAGATTGGGGAACAATCCACTCCAATGAACGAATCCCCAGAGCCCCAGCTGCTCCCGGAGGAGCAGCTGGGGTTCCCTTGGCTGGAAAGGGGGATTCACCTATACTTTGAGGGGGATTATCGATCGGCCATGCAAAACCTGATGGAGGCCCTCAAAAAGGGCCTAAAGAGGAAGGATGATATCGCTAAGTCTTACCGATTTCGCGCCTACTGCCATATCGCTTTGGGGGAGAAGGATTTGGGCAAGAGGGCCTTCAAAAAGGCACTGGCTGTACACCCGGGACTGAGGCTCGACCCAACCTATATATCTCCAAAGATTATGGAGGTATTTAAGGAGGCGCAAAGAGAAAGAAAGAGGTAGCCCTCTACCACCCTAGAAGGGAACGTCATCTTCTTGATCGGCGCCCACATCAGTTGATTCCTCGAAAGCCGGCATTTCGCCCTCTACGGCTCTTTGATCGCCAGGGCTTCCCAACATCTGCATAGTTGTGGCGATGATCTCCGTTGTCCACCGTTTGTTTCCATCCCGGTCATCCCATGAACGGGTTTGCAGCCTCCCCTCGATGTAGACCTGTTTTCCCTTATTGAGATACTCCCCGCAGATTTCGGCAAGACGTCCGAAGGCGACTACCCGGTGCCATTCCGTCCGAGCTTGCTTCTCCCCTTCCTTGTTCTTGATGTTCTGGGTGGTGGCCATTCTAAAGTTGGCTACCGCCGTTCCCGTATTGAGATACCTGACCTCCGGGTCAGCCCCCAGATTACCGACAAGGATTACCTTATTGATGCCGGCCATATTTCCCCCCAAAAGGTTCGATGGATTCCCCCCTACATTAGCACGCATCGTCTCCTTTTTCAATAAAAATGTGCCTGGAGAAAACCCTTTTCCCTGAGCGTGATGTGGTGGTGAAGTGGACTGCCCCTTGGGTCTCAGGAGGGTTTTCCGAAAATTCAAGGAAAACCCTCACCCAGGGCGAATTTGACAAATACTGGAAATTATTTATAGTATAATAATGATTTTGAATTGATTGCCCCTGAAAAACGATGAACGAGTTTCGATCGGGATTTATCTCCATTATCGGCCCCCCCAATGTGGGAAAATCGACATTACTCAACAGGATACTGGGAACGAAAATAACGATCACCTCCAACAGGCCACAGACGACCCGAAATCGAATTCTCGGGATCAAAAATCTCGAAAATGCACAGCTCATTTTCTTCGATACCCCGGGGATTTATCAACCAAAATCCCTTTTCGGCAAGTATATGGTCGACGTGGCTTTGGCCTCATGCAAAGATGTCGATCTCATTCTCCTCATGGTTGAGGCGGGTCACTCAATAGGGGAAGAAGACCACCATGTCCTTGAATTCCGCTCGAAGCTCCCTTTTCCCGTAATCCTGCTCATTAATAAGGTGGATCGCGTCAAAAGGGAAAGCCTCCTTCCCCTGATCGATGCATATAGTCATCGATGTGAATTCTCTCAGATTATCCCCATTTCCGCCCTTTCAGGAGATGGAATAGACCGATTAATGGGGGAAATCCTCACAGTGCTCCCAAAAGGCCCTCAATATTTCCCCGAGGATATGATCACAGACCAGCCGGAACGGTTCCTTGTTGCTGAAATAATAAGGGAAACGGTCATTCGAAATACGTATCAGGAAATCCCCTATGCCGTCGCCGTCTCCACCGAGGAATTTAAGGAAAAAGCGGATCGGAACCTCATCGTCATACGGGCAATTATACACGTTGAGAAGTCCTCTCAAAAGGGGATTATCATTGGCAAAAAGGGGGCAGCACTGAAGAAAATAGGAAGCGATGCCCGAAAGAAGATTGAGGATTTCTTGGGGGCTAAGGTCTACCTGGAGTGTTGGGTCAATGTGGAAAAAAATTGGAGCAAGAGCCAAACGGCCTTGAAAAAATTGGGCTATCGTTGAGATCTTCAAACTTCAGAACTCAATGGCCTTGACTTAATCCCGTGTCTTTATTATAAGAATTATCAATAAGCTTGAATGAAACCGCAGCCCAATGGAAACCGTCGGCAAATATCTTAAGAGAGAACGCGAGCTCAGAAATATCTCCCTGAAAGAAATATCAGCGGCCACGAAAATCAGGGGAAACATCCTGAAGGCCATCGAAGAAGATCGCTACGACCTTCTCCCCACCCCTGTCTTTGTGAAGGGATTTCTCGTCGCCTACGTGAAACACGTCGGGCTAGACCCCCGCGATGTGGTCCTCCGGTACGAGAGCGATCTCAAGGAGTTCCATGGATACGAGGAAAAGGAACCTTCCGCGCAACGGAAGAAGGGGTGGAACAGAGCACTTCTGTTTGGGTCAATTATCGTAATGGTTGGCCTCGGCATTATCCTCTTCAGTCCCTGGAGGCAAACCAAGGTTATGGAAGAACCTGGGCCAGCGACCGTGGAGGAAACCCCAGTGGTTCAAGAGGAAACCCCTCCACCTCCTGTCGTCCCGGAAAAGGAAGAGACGGCCCCTCCTGTCGGGGGAACTACTTCTCTGGAACAAGCCCCAGTTCTCGAAGAGACCATTGTAATCAAAGAAGCCCCTCCCGACCAAACCCAACTCATCGAAAGAATAAGCGAACCGAAAGAAATGGATCGCGGGGATTTGACCCTTCAGATCCAGGCCATCGAGGAAACCTGGATCGCCTTCCAAGTGGACTCCCATCTCCCCCGGGAAATCACCTTGAGGGCCGGCCAACCCTTCTCCCAACGTGCTGCAAACCACATCAAGCTGAAAATCGGCAATGCCGGTGGGGTGATTGTGACTTTTAACGGAAAGGACCTCGGCTCTTTAGGCGATCCCGGAAAGATTGTTCGACTGAGCCTGACGCAAAAGGGATATGAGTTTAAGAAAAGGGATGATTTTGAAATACCCGGATATGCGGATGAGGTGAAGCCAACCGATATAAACTGAGATTCCCGATCTCCCCCTCAACCCAACTCTCTACTGCCCAGCCTCCTCTCTTTACCCCTGGACCGATCATCCAAGGGAAAGCTGTTTCTCAGAAGCATGCGGGTAGGAAAGGCCAAAATGGCGATAGGCCAATTCCGTGGCCTTCCTTCCATTGGGTTTTCTAATGACGAAACCAATCTTGAGCAGGTAGGGCTCTATCATATCCACTAACGTATCCGTTTCCTCTTGTAATGTGGAAGCAATCGCCTCTAAACCCACTGGCCCTCCCTTGTAGTAGCGGATAATCGTCTCCAAAAACCATCGGTCCAAATCGGTCAGGCCGATCTCATCGACCCCTTCCAATTTCAGTGCTTCGTCAACGATCTCCTTGTCGATCACCCCTTCTGCCCTAACCTGGCAATAATCCCTCACCCGCTTCAGAAGTCTATTGGCGATGCGCGGCGTTCCACGGGAGCGCTTGGCAATCTCCAATGTCCCTCCCCCGTCGATGGAGACCTTCAATATGGAGGCCGATCGCTCGACGATTTTGCACAGCTCTTCGACCGTATAGAACTCCAAAGTCCTCTGTATTCCAAAGCGCTCCCTCAGTGCGGCTGAAAGGAGCCCCGATCGAGTGGTCGCCGCCACCAAGGTGAATTGTTCCAAACGGTACCGGTGGCTTCTTGCATGAACTCCTTTGTCAAAGATGAAATCGATGCAAAAATCTTCCATGGCCGGATATAAAAATTCTTCAATGACCTTGGACAACCGATGGGCCTCATCGATAAATAAAACATCTCCCCGTTCCAAATGGGTGAGTATGCTGATGAGATCTCCCCCCTTCTCGATGGCCGGACCAGAGGAGGTCACGATATTGACGTCCATCTCCGTTGCTATAATATGGGCCATGGTCGTCTTCCCCAACCCCGGTGGCGAATGGAGTAACACATGGTCCAGGGGTTCTTTCCTCTTCCTCGCCGCTGTTATGGCGATCTCAAGGGATTCGACGACTCGAGGCTGACCGATGTACTCGGATAATCTCTTGGGCCTCAAATCCCAGATCTGATCGGCCTCAACCCGAACCCTTGATTCCTCAAGAACCCCCTCTTCCATGGGAATTCCCCCCCTAATGGATGGATTCCGCCTTATGGCATCATCGACCAATTGGTGAGCCTCGCTGACCTTATGGCCTAAATCCCTCACCAGGACCTCTTCGACCTGTTTACGAAAATCCTCGGGTTCAGGCACGAGGGGAATCGCATCATCCCTCATGAGGGCGAATTTTCCCACCTTGCCCCGGAGTGCGGAAATGATCATCTCGGCCTTCCGTTCTCCGATTCCCTTCAGCCGCATTATTGTATCGACATCTCTCTCCTCGACGGCTCTGGCGATCTTGGGAATGGGCAATATGAGGGCCTTCGCCCCAAGGGTTGGTCCAATATCCTTTACCGTAATAAGTTTCTCAAAAAACTCCCTCTCTATTTCAAAATTGAAACCGATGAGCTGCGGTTTTGGCTGCTGCGGGGTCTGGTGGAAGGAGATATAGAGCTCCACCTCATCTTCTCCGGCCTTCTTGTGATTATAGGTCTGCCTCACGACGGTTGGTAGTAATATTTCATACCCAACTCCGTTGGCCAAAATCACCACTCGATCATCCTCTTTCTTCAGCAAAAGCCCTTTGATATACCGTATCATTTCCGTCTACACGTCACCAACGAAATAGACCGTTTCGGGTTAAACCCGTCAACGCCAGTGCCATCGCATCGGAGATATGATCGGATTTGATCTCATCCTCAATGTGCAAGATCCTCCGAACAACTCGTTTGATTTGCTCTTTACCCGCCCTTCCGCTTCCCGTCAATGCGCTCTTCACCTCAGTAGGCTTCATCTCCGATATGGGGACGCTCATATTTTTCGCAGCCAGCCGGATAACACCCCTCACCTCCCCCAGTTTCATGGCCGCAATCGGAAACCGCTCCACGACGAAGACATCCTCCAAAATCATCAAATCGGGGCTCCACTCTTGCAATACCCGGGATAATTCATGATAAATGATCGATAGCCGATCCTCAAGGGGATTTTCCGGATCCGTGTGTATATTGCCAGAGTGGCAAACCCGCCCGCCCTTCTTAAGGGGTTCGACAATGGCGAATCCCGTTTTGGCTAAACCGGGATCAATCCCTATGACCCTCACGGTTTCCCCCATAGCCCATGAAATCTTAAAGCATTTCCCGCTACCGTTCCCCAGTATACAACCAGGGGCAACGGATTGCAATCCCTTCCCGATGCCATTTCCATATTTCTAGAGAGATGCCTTAAAACGAAAAATGGAAGCTCTGAGCGCGAAATTATAGAGTGTTGAAGTACTGCGGTGCTGCAGTCATGCGGTTAGGGGCCTGCACATTCTAACAAGGAATGAAGTGAACTTGAGAAAGGTCGAGGAGATATCTTGAACAGCGAAGAGTGATTTTTTCGGAGATCTTCTAAAGGAAGGTAACACGAGGATTTTCTGGAGGTAACCCAGTCTGTCTAAAGCTCTTTCTCACATCACATGACGCCCGTATCCCTCACGCCGCCAGTCTTTCCATCACCTCATCGGGGATATCGAAATTGGCATATACTCTCTGAATATCATCGGAATCCTCGAGACGCTCCATTAACCTCAGCATCTGCTCAGCCTCTTTTCCCAGAAGCCGAACGGTGCTTTGAGGAATCATGGTCACCTCTGCAAAGGAGTATTCTAATCCCGCATCTTGAGCGGCCCTTTTGACATCTTCAAATTGGGCCGGATCCATAATCACCTCGAATTCCCTCTCCCGCTCCCTAATGTCCTCCGCTCCCACATCGAGGAGAGCCTCTATCAACCTCTCTTCGTCAACTTTATCCTGATCGAAAAGCATAAGGCCCTTCAGAGTGAACATCCACGAGACACACCCGGACTCCCCGAGATTTCCATTATGCTTGGAGAAGCTATTCCTAATATCCGCAATGGTTCTATTCTTGTTGTCCGTCAGCACCTCAACCATGATTGCCACGCCACCCGGTCCATATCCTTCATATGTCAGCTCTTCATAGTTTACGCCCTCTAACTCCCCCGTCCCCTTTTTAATCGCCCTTTCGATATTCTCCTTGGGCATATTCTCCATTTTAGCGGCGGCAATGGCAGTCCTCAACCGGGGATTTCCCTCGAGATCGCCTCCCCCCAGTTTCGCTGCTACCGATATCTCCTTGATCAATTTGGTAAAGACCTTCCCCCTCTTGGCATCGGCCGCTCCCTTTTTCCGCTTAATAGTACTCCATTTCGAATGACCTGACATAATCTCACCTCAAGGATTAAAATTGAAACCGTAAATCCAAAGGGACTATAAATTCTAATAGATTACGTCGACCAAGAAGTCAAGCCTAATTTTGATATCATTTCCCCCGGGAAACAGCAAAATGGGGTTAGGCAACACACCTAACCCCTCGTAATCATTGGTGGGCCCAGCTGGACTTGAACCAGCGACCTCCGGTATGTGAGACCGGCACTCTCACCAACTGAGCTATGGGCCCCATCTCGTTGTAAGGTAGCTAAAATCGGGGAATGTGTCAAGATGTATTTCCCGGAAGTTTCCTCCGTTTCTGGGGAACACTGTTGTCCATGAGCGTAATGGGCTTATGCCATCCATCTGGAATGAAGGAATAACCATATGGAATGTTGGAATGATGGAGTAATGGAATAATGCGTATAAAAAACGGAAAAAGTGTTAGTTTTGGATCAGGAACGCTTAGCTTGAAGATCGCTGAGTTTATCCTGAGGAACGAAGGACCTGAGGCAAGAGGCGAAGAATTCTTGGCCTTCAGCCTCAAGTCCGCCGCAGGCGGACGCTCCTCCAACCTCTATCAGGGTATTTCCTATCCGTAAAACCCATCGTTCCAGTACTCCATTATGCCAATATTCCAGTTAAAGAATGTTCCCCGGATAATATGAAAAAATAAAGCCCTTCCCGCGGGGGAAGGGCTCTCTTTTTAATCCCGGCAACGACCTACTCTCCCACTCACTCGCGCAAGCAGTACCATCGGCGCTAGAGGACTTAACTTCCGTGTTCGGAATGGGAACGGGTATTTCCCCTCTGCTATGGTTACCGGAAACCTATAACCAAAACTCCAATTACATAAGAATAACGGCCATGATCCAAGGTAGGGAGGAGAATGAAGAAATCAGAATGGATCCTTCACCCTCCTTCCTGTCCCTGAAATATTTATGGTCAAGCCTCTCGACCGATTAGTATCGGTTAGCTAAATTCGTTACCGAACTTACACACCCGACCTATCAACCAGGTAGTCTCCCTGGG
>SMTZ1_10007635_pt1 | contig 10824 bp, 9 predicted proteins | sample DeeMarSWOR136_30_FD_25667 | JGI IMG/M metagenome (IMG submission 25667) | reverse complement strand
GAAGGCCTTTGCCACTGGATCTTAAGTCCAGCACCTATAAACGGTCTTGACCCTATTTTTCAAGCGACCTATGGCCTTTATTAACGCAAAGTCAATCGAAAATTGACCAGGCTCGGTAATCCCTCCAAATAATTCACATTATAATCAAAAATCAATTCTTACTACAAGATATTGATTTTATTGTTATATTTAGTGTGAGGGAAACAATGATCAAAAATTTTATTTTAATTTAAATTTTTCTTTGCCTAAATCTATATATAGATTTAAATAATAACAACATATTTAATAAATAAAAAAGTATATTTCACAATAAGCTTTAAATAAACATAGATGTATTACTTTTTTAACTAACTTAGGTGAATTAATATCCCAATAGGCATCCTTATAATCCGGTGGGACAACGAAATAGGTCCTATAAATGAAGGATTTTTCCCAGAAAACTTGAAAATTACGAATAATTTACTCACACAAGTTTATAGTTCTCATCGCTATCAATCCCTAAAACCTGGCTTTGCCTCAATTTCATTGAAAAATAATAAGGTTGTTTCTTTTTTTTCTGGAGTTGGAGAAGATTTTATCTCTGTAGAAAACTATGTAATCGCTTTATTGCTCAGACGTGATGAAAAACCTCATAAATATCGAGAAATATTAAAAAAAATTGCGGCAGAACTTCTTGATAAAATTCCTGATGGATCATATATGAAAGCATTGCCTAATCTCTATAAAGAATTAGCAAAAATATAAACATAAGTTATAAATTTCTAAGGGAGTATCAACTCAATTATATTTTTAAATATTAATTAAAAATATAGAGTCTTGCTTTATTTTTTTGATAAAAAGAAAATAGAAAATTATTACTCGTCTTCAAAAGTTTTCACAGTGAATTTCCCGGTAGCGTCTGTTTCGACCAAACCAATATCTTGTAATTTTTGCACATCTTTTTTCACGATAACTGTTGGAGAACCTACAGCTGCTTTGAGATCTTCCAATGAAATATGCCCAACCTCATGAGTAATGAAAAATGCTCTGAATAGGGGATCTTCTTCCATTAATGGTCTTAATTTATCAAAATAAGTAATTTTTGAAATATTATTTTCTTTAAATACTCTTAGATCTTCCATTTTTGCATTCAGACTTTTCACTTTCTCATCCAGTTCTTTTTCTAACCTTTTAATCTCTTCATTAGCTTCATTATTTTTATCAGTTAATTCAGTTACTTTTGCAACTATATCATTATACCTTTCTGCCATATCTTTAGCTTCTGCTAATTTCTCATCATATTCTAATTTTTGATCTAATAATTTTGATTCCATTTTAGCCACTTCTGATTTCATTTTCTTTCTTTCTTCAGAGTGTTGAATTTTTAATTCATCGAATTCTGTTTTCGATACACCTCCCTCTAATTCTTCCACTCTCTGTAATAAGGACTTAGAAATGGTTTCGGCTTCACTATATTTGTTAGCTAAAGTTTTAACTGTTTCATTTTTAACCATAATCTCAGAATTCTTTTGAGCAATCTCTTCTTTCAATTTTCCTATTGTTTCAAGAGCAGCTTCAATTTTAATTTGAGCAGGATTCATACGATTTTTTGTTAATTCTAATTCTTTTTGAGCTTGAGCTAAAAGACCTTTTGTATGCTCTATTTCCAGCTCTTTTTCATTTATTTGAGCTCTTTGAGTTCCTATAATCTCCCTGAGTTCTCTTATATCATCTGGGATGTCAACCATCTTATCCAGTTTTTCTTTTTGTCTTTCTATTAACGATGTTTGGTCGGCTATTATTCTTTTTTGCTTCTCGACTAACATTGATAATTTTTCTACTCTTTCTTCTAAGCGGGATGTGACATCTTGTTTAGATTCAATATCATCCAATATCGATTTTGTGTCTTTTTTTGGCATAACTATTCTGTCCTTTTTTAATTTTTAAAACGTTTTATAATTTTTTATGCGTAATTATATATTTATTATTTTACCTTTAAATCCATATCTAATAATAGAGGTATATTTTATATAATTATGGAAATAAAAAGTATTTTTAATTCTATTGCATTTACTCCATAATAAAAAATTAACGTGATATATCATTCTTGTAAAATATTTTGAATTTAAAGATTTAAACCTATTCATTCTCATATCCTATAGGTTTTTAAAAAACGAGCAGAAAATTTTATTAAATTCGATTGAATTTTTTAATAACCAGCAGGATGTATTGAAGCACATAGAAAATAATAAGCTCGAGTTAGCCAACAATAATAACTCTATTGATAAAATCAACAATTTAGTCAACTTAATTAAAAACTATCTATCTGGAGAAGAAATTAATTTATACCAAAAAATTAACAATTTAGATATTGAAATTTCTTTCGAGAAAAAATTTCCAACTGTTTTCGCCCAAAAAGTCATGAAATTTTTAATAGAAAACGTTCAATACGGAAAAACTACGACTTATTCTGATATCGGAGAAGCTATAGGATCAAAAGCATTTAGAGCAATTGGCAATGTTATGAAAAGTAATCCCTTACCCTTAATTATCCCGTGCCATCGAGTAATAAGGAAAAATGGAGGTCTCGGAGGATTTATGGGAAAAATGGATAAAGTATGGCAAACCAATCTTAAGTTGACCCTATTAAAATTAGAGGGTTCAAGGTAAAATAAAAATAATTGGATTTAAGAGGATTTTAAAAATTTGATGTAAAAGTAAATACCGTACCCACGCTGGCATTAAATGCCTTTATTTCGGGAAATTTTATTTTATTGATTTCCTGGATTATTTTTTCGCCCGAACAATGGATCGGAAACATATAAAGCGGTCTTTCATATGTTTGAAATGTTCTAAGGTATTCGATTGTCTCTCTTATTCTTTGCTCTGAGGCATGCGCCATGTGAACTCCTCCGATTATATGGGATATTGGTTTATCGGTTAAGTCCTTTATATAATCCAAAGTAGACATGAGTCCAGAGTGACAGCACCCTAATAATAATATCACATGGTCCTCATATTCAAAAATGAGACATTTATCATCTAAAATTTTGTCAATTTCCAGAGTCCCATTTTGTAGTGAAAAGAAATTATCAAAATCTTCTATTTTATATTTTCTTGGAATTTCTCCGCTTAAAGTAATACTTAAATCCTTAATATTTAGTAGTTCGTAGTGTGATATTGGAAAAAATATTTTAGCATTCGATTGTTTTATTCGGTTTAAATCGATAGGTTCTTGGTTTACAATTTTTGATGCTGAGAGTAAAGGTAAAATCTCTTCACGAGTTTTGCCTTCCATATCACCCTTGGTAATTTCGTCAGATCGTTTAAAAAATCTCTCAAACTTAGCATCACTATGACAAATTACCTGAATTCCATCTTCTAATCTTTCTAAAATAGAATATAATGCACCACTATGGTCGTAATGCCAATGAGATAATATTATATTATCCAGATCATGAAGATTATAACCGCGGATATCTAAATTATGTAAGAATGTTAAATTACCTCCCCCTGTATCGAAGATTATTTTTTTTAAAAGTTTGGGATTCCATTGGTCATCGAGCCTATCTAAATCATAAATATTAATCAAAAAACCAATTCCATGCTCGGCTAATGATTTAGAAGCAAATAGTTTGTTTAACTCAACAAAATCCAGACCATAATCTCCATTGAGTCTCTGGAAAGGCATACATGTATTATTTGTAAGAAGAATTATTTCAGTTTTTATCATGAGAATTCACAATTCATAGTTTAATCTATATAAAATAAATGCGAAAGCTATTTAAAACTTTAAATTAAGATATAATACAAAAATTTCTATTTTAAAAATAAAAAATTATAAAGTGAAGATATGATGGAAACTACTGGTTTCAGTAAAGGAACTAAATGGAGCTTTGGAATGGGGTCGTTTGCTCAGTGGTTCATTATGAGCGCATTTAATGTTTGGGTTTTTACCTTTTATTTTACTGCAGTTGGATTGCCCATCACATATATCATGCTTGCCTACATTATTTGGACGGTGTGGAATGCTGTGAATGATCCCTTGTTAGGCTATATTTCAGATAGGACGCGTACAAAATGGGGAAGGAGAAAACCTTTTATAATATTAGGGACAATAGTGATCTTAATCATTGAGATTATATTATGGATCCCTCCTACTGATAATTATTTTATTACCTTCATTTATCTCCTTTTAATGTTAGTATTATATGATACATTCTACACAATGGTAACATTCTTCGACGCTCTCTTCCCTGAGATGTTTGTTTCAGTCGAGGAAAGAGCAGAAGTAAACACTATTAAGCAAATTTTAGCAACTGTAGGACTAATCTTTTCATTCCTTATTCCAGGTATCTTTGTTGGAGATATTACTAGAAAAGAAGGCTATTTGATAAATGGTATTGTTACAACGATTATAATCGGATTATCATTATTTATCGCGATTAAATGGGGAGTAAAGGAGCGCGAAGAATTTAAATTGGACCACAAGCAAGAATTCGGTTATTTTCAAGGTTTAAAATATGCTTTCAAAAACAAGGGATTTGTACTATATACTATTATGTTTTTCTTATACGAATATATTTTACTTGTACTCGCAACAACAATCCCTCTTTATGCCGTTCATGTTCTAGGTGTAACTGACACGTTATTAATTTCTCTTTTATTAGGGGTTAATTTTATAGTAGGAGTATTAACTGTTATAATCTGGATGAAATTGGATGTCAAATTAGGGAGTAGAAAAGGATTTATTGTTTCGGTAATTGTGACTCTTATTGCTTTTATACCTTTTCTATTTATATCGCCTTTCGAGATGGCGTTAATCTTTATGATATTCTCGGGAATAGGGATGGGGGGAATGCTATATTTCATCTATTTAATCGTCGCAGATCCTATTGATGAGGATGAATTAGAAACGGGATTCAGAAGAGAAGGTACATTTTTTGGTATCACTAATTTCTTTATGAGACTCTCAATGATATTATCTATTGTAACAGTATCGTTGGTATTTAGTTCAGCTGGGTGGGAATCTTATACTCCAAATCCGGGGGCAGATGTTATATTTGGGTTAAGGGCTTTGGTAGTAATCTTCCCTGCTATTGCTATGGTTATCATTTTGATTTGTTTGTATTTTTATCCCTACACTAAGGAGCACGTAGCAGAAATGAAATCTCAATTAGCAGAGCTACATAAGGCTAAAATGGAACGAGTTAAAGGTTAATAGATTAAATTAAATCAGATGTGAATTACACTATTTTTTTATTTTTCATTCATTTTATTTTAAATCAGCTATTCAAAAAAAGAGAATTATAATTGATTGAACGCTTGTTCAAAATCCAGTATCAAATCATTGGGATCTTCCAATCCCACGGAAAACCTAAAATGTGTTCTTGAAATATTCATTGATCTGCGTTCCCATCTGGCAAGATCAATACCCGTCATTAGTCCTGTAAATTCTATCAATGAAGTGGTGTCACCGAGGGATACTCCTACTTTAATGAGTTTCAACAAATTTATGAATTTGTTGCTCATCTCTTCTGTTTCCAGCTCGAAGTCAACCATGCCGCCGAAACCTTTCATTTGGATTTTAGCAAGTTCATGCCCTGGGTGTTCTTCTAAGCCAGGATAAATGACTTCTCGAACTTTTGGATGATCATTTAAATATCGGGCGATTTTCATTGCATTTGAACAGTGCCTTTCCATCCGCAAATTTAGAGTCCTAATTCCTCTGAGTATTAACCATGCATTAAACGGACTCATTACTGGCCCTTGAGTTTCCCCCCAGAAATAGCGGATATTTCTAATATCATTTTCAGCGCCGATTACTGCTCCACCTAGACAATCCCCATGTCCGTTTATGTATTTTGTAAGACTTTCGATTACTAAATCTGCTCCCAATTCTAAGGGACGTTGAAGCGCCGGAGATGCCCAGGTATTATCAACAACACATTTACCGCCTACTTCATGTATCAAATCCGCGCAGCTCTTTATATCAATTATATCATTTGTAGGATTAGCAGGAGTTTCAACATATATTAATTTAGTTTGATTGTCTATCGCATTCTTCACTTCATCAATATTACACATATTAATTCTTTTAAAATCGATACCCATTTGGGGATAGATCTTAGTAAAGAGCCGATAAGATCCGGTATATTGGTTCCTATGAATAATCATATTCGGGATTTTTTCGGGATTATTTTGTGGGAGTAATTCCTTTAGCTTCTCAGGTTTAACTCTCTCCACACGTTTCTGAAGAACACTCATGCAGGCAAGGTGAACCGCCGCCATACCAGATGCTACTGAAATTGCTTTTTCTCCTCGATGCAGTGTTGCTAGTTTTTGATCCAAAGCAAATAAAGTAGGATTTTCAGTTCTGGAATAAAAATAACGATCTTTTAACATTTCATCAAAAGTTTGAAATGTATAAGATTTTGCCGCGTAGATGGGGGGACGAATACTATGTGAAGTCTCCGGGTAAGGATCTTCTCCTGCCCTTAGTATCTGAGTATCAAAACTCATTTTATCCCAAAGTTCTCGGTTAATTTTATCATCTTCTCGTGGAATTAATCTGATATCTTTTTCTTCATCTCCCATGATAATCACTTTAATATAATTTTTAAAAATTATTTGATTTTATTTTGAGTATAAATAAATATTAGAATGAATAGAATAATAAATTCTTGAAGTTTTAAATCATCACTAGCCTAATTTTATTCCAGTTACTGAATCAGTTCCCGCGGTGTTTTCCATTCCTTCTGCTCTTTGATATTCTTCCATCGTACGAGATGCGACTTTCTTCGTATATTCCGCTATTTTCTTTTCCACATCTGGATCTAAACCGGGACCAATTTGTTTCTGTAGAATTTCTTCTACTTTCTCATGAGCATTTTGAATAATATCCTTCGATCCTCTCTTTTTCCATGTACCGCGTCTGTCTCTATCTGCTAACTTTGGGACGAATAATTCTTTTCTTATATTTTTTACAGAATGCTTTGTTCCCAAGAAATTTCTTGTTGTGGTAACAATTTTTTTTATCTCGTCCATTGCGATAGAATCTTCGTTGACCTGAACTCCCTCCATCCCTCTTTTAATGATATCAATCAATTCATCATCAATTAGAAGTAATTCTAAAGCTTCGGATAAAGATGACTCGTATGTGCCCGCACAAGTAATATAATTTAAGCCAGAACTTGCAGCACACAATAAAGTCATAAATCGCTCATATCCGTTTTGGATATCAAATACTTTTGATTCTGTGACTGCTCCGGGACCTCGAGAAGGAATATTATAGAAACGACCTAACTGTGCAAATGCTGAAGTAATCAATCCTGTTTCTATAGAACCCCATGCCACATTACCAGTAGGTGGATCCATAGGTGCCGACATAGTTGAATAAAAAATGGGAGCACCCCTATTTATCAATTGAGTTAATGTAATAGATGATAATATTTCCATATTAGTTTGGGTTATTAATCCTGCTAATGTAACTGGTGCAGTTGAACCAGCACTAGCTGCGGGGGCAATTATGGTAGGCTGTTTATATTTTGCCCAAACAAAAAGACCATTCAGCATAATTTTAGTTAACATTAGCGGACTAGTAGGATTAAAGAATCCCACCAGCCTAGGATGTTTAATTAGTTCATCATCCCCTCCTACGATAATGGATGTTAAATTCATCATGTCCTGGGATGCCAAGCCTCCATAACACCCTAAACCATATGGTTTACGACTATTTTCTGCCCAGGCTTTTATTGCATGGCAATGTAATTCCAAGAAAGGAACGTCATTTGGCCATACATCCACATGAGAACACATGATATTTTTTAGGCTATCAACAATTCTGATCTGGTTGATGGTATCCTCCATAATTGTTTTTCGTATCCCTTGTTTACTATTGGGATCATAGATTTTCACTGGTGTACCAACTGTAGCAAATTGGGTGGTTTTTGTATCTACAGTTAAAGAAAATGTTCCATCTGGTCCCCATAAAGTAAAATTATCGGGGACATATTTTAACTGCTCTTTAACGAGCTCTTCTGGAAATTTTACCCAAGTATTTTTACTAGTATCATCTACAATTGCTCCATTTTCTTTTAATAAAATTCTTGCTTCTGGAGAATCAACCATTATACCTGTGGTTTCTAATAGTTCAAGAGTTGAGTTGTGAATTAATTCAACCTCATCTTTCGTTAGTACTTCCATTCTTGTCATTTTCATGAAAAAGTAGCTCCTTATTTCATTATTTTTTCTAATTTTTATTGAATAATTTTTTTAAAAATAATAGTTTTTTTAAAATTATACGAAAAGAATAATAATAAAAGTAAAATAAGTAAAACGGAAAGAGGAAGTCAAATTGTCCTTAAAAGAAAAAATGAAAGAAACTATCATAGAATGGGACGAAGATGGATTAAGAGAGTTATGTAAATCTGCTATTGAAAGTAAAAAAGCATCGGCAGCTGAACTCTTAAGTATCATAGGAGATGTCATGAGATTTATTGGCGATCAATTTGAGAATGAAGAAATTTTTCTACCAGATTTAATTGGTTCTGCTGATACCGTTAAAACGATAATCGACGAAATCTTGGATCCTGCTATTAGAGCTTCAGGACAGGAAAAAGAGACCAAAGGAAAAGTTGTTTTGGGTACTGTAGAAAGCGATGTTCACTCAATTGGTAAAGATCTTGTTGGTTCATTTCTCTTTTCCAATGGATTTGAAGTCTATAATTTAGGTGTTGATGTTCCTGCTTCGGTGTTTATTAACAAAGCAGAAGAGGTTGGAGCTCAGATTATCGCAATGTCATCACTTTTGACAATGTCAATGGATTTTCAAAGGAAACTTATAAAGGAACTAGAAAATAGAGGAATTCGCAATAAATATAAAGTAATAGTCGGTGGAAGCCCAACTTCTGAAGAATGGCGAGATGAAATTGGGGCAGATGGTTGGGCTGATGATGCTATAGAGGCGGTATCTCTTGTAAATAAGATCCTAAATATTAAATAAAATAACTTTACTTTTAGAGAGTTAGAATAATAAATGAAAATAAATAAATTGGAAGTTCTTTCAAAGGATGAAATAGAAACGATTCATTCTGCTTCTATTAAATTATTGGAAAAGGTTGGTATTAAAATCGATGCTGAAGATTGCCGAAAAATGCTCCAGGACAACGGTGCTGAAGTTGATAAAAATTCAAATTTCGTCAAATTTCCTGAAATTTTAATAAAGGAGCAATTAAAACATGTGCCGGATTCTTTTAAATTGTACGGAAGGGACGGCTCCTTTAATTTTGAAGTTAATACTCATAGTACGCAGTTTGGGACTATAGGTACTCCAGTTCGTATATATGATCCGAGTAAGAAAAAAGGCTATCGAAAAGTTGTCTTAAGTGATAATATTAAGCAAATACGTATTGTAGATAGCACAGATCATATTATGGCATCACATATAGACGTATGGCCTAGCGATGTGAACTTTCTTACTGTGCATACTGAATGCATATATGTATGGGCAAAAAATACCCGAAAACCTTACGGTTCTGGATGCTATGGAAGAGTCGCAAGTAAAGATATGATTGATATGATGTCTATTATTGTGGGTGGAGAGAATGAATTAATAAAAAGACCAAGGTTAATTGGATTCATGAATCCAACAAGTCCCCTCCATTTACCAACACTAATGACGAATGGTCTTGAAGTGTTTGCAAAGTACAAACAGCCAACTATTGTGGCTCCTGAGGCTTTAGCAGGCACCTCCGCTCCTGTGACTATGGCAGGCTTATTAGCACAAACCAATGCCGAAATCCTTGCAGGAATCGTAGTAGCCCAGTTATTTAATCCAGGTGCGCCTGTATTCTTTGGTACAGTTTCACATATAACCGATATGAGATCAGGTAATTCAGCAATAGGATCAGTGGAAACAGGACTCATGACAGCTGGAATAGCTCAGTTGGCAAGATATTACAATATTCCAAGTAGGGGTTTAGGTGCAGTCACAGATTCAAAATGTTTCGATATTCAAAACGGCTTAGAGCGGTACCAAACTTTAATGTTTGCTGCTCTAGCCGGTATTAACTATATTACCTGTGCCGGAACATATGAAGCTACGCTTGCAGAGGCATTGGAATTAATTCTAATTGATGATGAAATTGCAGGTATGATTAATCGGGCTTTTAATGGTATTAACGTGGATGAAGATTCGCTTGGATTAGATGTAATAGAGAAAGTTGCCATTGAAACAAAACCCGGAGCAACATTTTTAAGTGAAAAACATACTCGAAAATACATGAAAAAAGAATTATATATACCCAAATTAGTCAACAGAAACCGGAGGACTACTTGGCGTAAAAAAGGTGAAAAAGACATAATTAACAGCGCAAATGAAAAAGTTGATGAAATCCTTAAGAATTTCACGGAATTTGAAATTTCGCCAAATATGGACAGAGAATTAAAAGAATTTATGAAAATGGCGGAAGGGAGAACTTACGATTATTTCAGAAAGGCTGAGGGAATAAGTGCTGATTCGGTTACACTTCCCGACGGCATTGAAATTCGCGAGGATAAATAAATTTCTCCTCTTCTTATTTAATTTTATTATTATCAATAATTATCTATAAGAACAATATAATATAATTTCCAATAATTATCATACACACGGCAATTAGAAATCTTTTACGGAATTTTTCTTTTAAAATGAGAATAGAAAAGATCTGCTGAACCATAGGGGTATTAGCTGTTATGGTCGATGTTAAAATTAGTCCATTAATCCCCGCAGCTTCGAAAAACAAAGAATCAGCTAATCCCAATGATAAAGATCCCGCTATACCCATGTATCCATAGTACTTTAAA
>SMTZ1_10015683_pt1 | contig 10825 bp, 10 predicted proteins | sample DeeMarSWOR136_30_FD_25667 | JGI IMG/M metagenome (IMG submission 25667) | reverse complement strand
CGGTACGGTAAAAGTTACCGAACTGGCCATTCTTGAGGTATTTCCTACCGTCTTCCACCTTACCTCTACCGTGGAGGGAATGTTAAGAGAGGGCAAAAACGGCATTGATCTGCTTAAAGCTACCTTCCCCGGCGGGTCGATAACGGGGGCACCCAAGGTACGTTCCATGGAAATCATAGCCGAGCTGGAGCCCACCAGGAGGAGCGTGTATACCGGCAGTATTGGCTATTTGGGGTTCGACGGCAATATTGATCTAAATATCGCCATCCGCACTTTCATAGTAAAAGGTAAGAAAGCTTATTTTCAGGTCGGTGGTGCCGTTGTCTATGACTCTGATCCTGAGGCGGAGTACCAGGAGACGATGGTCAAGGGCAAAGCCCTTGTTGACGCCCTTGACACAGCCACCATGCAGGGCTGGTAAATTATGGTATTAATCATTGACAACTACGACTCTTTCGTCTACAACCTTGCCCAGTACATCGGAGAGCTGGGCTGGGAACCGGTGGTTTACCGCAATGACCGGATTACCCTGGCAGAGATTGAGGAAATGCAACCGTCACATATCATCATCTCGCCGGGACCGTGCACACCGCTGGAAGCCGGTATTTCCAATGACGTCGTCCGGCACTTCGCCGGTGCTATTCCTATCCTCGGTGTCTGCCTTGGCCACCAATGCATAGGTCATGTCTTTGGCGGCAGGGTTGTCCAGGCCTTTGTCCCCACCCATGGCAAGAGTTCTCTGGTCTACCATGATGGCAGGACGATATACAAGGGCTTGCCCAACCCGTTTGAAGCAGGGCGCTACCACTCCCTGGTGTTACGGCAGGGCGACCTGCCACCCGTACTGGAATTGACCGCCATGACCAGTGACCAGTCAATCATGGGTATCCGGCACAGGGACTATGTTGTCGAAGGTGTACAGTTCCACCCGGAATCAATAATGACCGATGTAGGCCACAGCGTGCTGCTAAATTTCCTTGGTTTCTCAAATCCGGAGTGGCCCGAGGAGCCTTCAGATGAATAATATTGTGTACCTGAACGGTTCCTTAATAACGCGAAGCGAAGCCAGCATATCTGTACTGGACTACGGTTTCCTCTACGGGTACGGCCTCTTTGAGACCATGCGCGCCTATAATGGGCACGGCTTCCGCCTGGACAGGCACCTGGAACGCCTGTCACATTCCGCGGTAACCCTGGGGTTCACTATATCAGTAGCCGATTTGAGAGGTGCTGTAAAAGGTACTATCCAGGCCAATAAGCTCAGCAGTGCCCGTATCCGGGCCACCGTCTCCATCGGTGAAGGACGAATGGTACCCGATCCTAGAAGCTGTGACGAACCCACCGTCTTGGTAATGGCCGAACCATACCAGCCCTATCCACCGCCTGTCTACCATAAAGGATTCAAAGCAATCATCTCGACTATCCGCCGTAACAGCCAGTCACCGCTTTCTCAAATCAAGTCATCATGTTACCTGGAAAACCTCCTGGCCAGGCAGCAGGCCAGGGCAGCCGGGGCCGACGAGGCTATTTTGCTAAATGAGAAGGGGATCCTGACCGAGGCCAGCACGAGCAATATCTTCCTTGTTACCGGCGGCCTGCTCAGGACTCCAGCCAGAGACAGCGGAATTCTCCCCGGAATTACCAGAGAGGCAATCCTGGAAATGGCTCCCCAAATGGGCATTGACACCGTTGATGATAATATCGAGCTGGGAGAGCTTTACCAGGCCGAAGAGGTATTTCTGACCAACTCTATTATGGAAATTATGCCTTTCACCGAGATAGACGGCAAAGCCATTGGTTCAGGAAGACCAGGACCACTCACCAGAAGGCTGATGACGGCATACACCGAACTGGTAGCTGTCGAAACAGGAAAGCATTGAGTTAGCTACGGACAAGGGCATCGGTCATGCGGCAGACCCTGACCATCTGCTTTACATCGTGAACCCGCACGATATCGGCCCCGTTGGCGATGCTGATGGCCAAGGTAGCTGCGGTGCCCTCAACACGGTCATCGGCCGGCAGGTCCAGCACCATCTTGATTAATGACTTCCGCGACGGCCCGACCAGAACGGGTCTTCCCAGCTCCTCCAGTTCTTTAAGCCGGCGTATAATCTCCAGGTCTTGCTGCCAGGTCTTGCCAAAGCCGATCCCGGGGTCCAGAATGATATTCTCCCCCGGCACACCCGCTTCCAATGCTTGCTCTATACTTCCCTTCAATGATGCGATAACCTCAGCCATCACATCATCATAGTAGGCGGTATCACGCTGATTCCCGGCATCATAACCGCCCTTGTCCCGCTGGTTGCTCATCAGGATAAGGGGAACGCCTTTTACCGCCGCCAGTTCCGCCAGGCGGGGGTCCTTTTTTAAACCCCACTGGTCGTTTATTATTACCGCACCGGCTTCCAGTGCCGGCTCTGCTACCTCCAGCTTATAGGTATCTACACTCAGAGGCACAGAAACCCGGCTAGCAATCTGCTCTATGACCGGGACAACCCGCCTGATTTCCTCATCAGCCGATACCGGGGTCGAACGGGGGCGGGTTGACTCACCACCGACATCCAGGATATCAGCACCCATACTGGCAAAGTAACGGGCCTGGGCTACCGCAGCTTCAACCCCGGTGATACCGTCGCCGGAAAACGAGTCCGGCGAAAGGTTGATAATCCCCATAACGTATGTCCGTTCTCCCCAGCGGAACTCCGTCCCTCCACACCTGGTAACACCCCTATTTTTACCGGGCGATGTCATATTGAGTTGCTCCTTTAAATAGAAAAACTACATAACGGAAGAATACAGTTTTGATTCTACCATATTCGGCCGTTCGCTATGTAGTAAGGAACTAGTCATTAAAAATGAATATCTCATCTATCTGCGCATTCAAAGCCCTGACAACACTGTGGGCCAGTTTGAGCGAGGGGTTATACTTCCCCTGCTCCAGGAAAATGATTGTTTCCCGCCTGACTCCCACCATCTCAGCCAGTTTTTCCTGTGTAATATTCTGCCTGAGACGGTATTCTTTGATCTTGTTTCTCATGTTTATCTACTTTGCCCTGTACAATTAGGTGAGTATACCCGAATACTGCCAAAGCCTAACTTAACAGCCCCCGGATGAAAATTACCAGGCTGCCAACAAGCCCCACTGCGAACGCCAGAGGGGCGATGAAAACGGCTATGAAGAAAAACACGGGTTCCTCAATGTCAAAGAGACCGCTTATTGCGTTGTGCAGAAAGGCGCTGAGAATGAATACCGCCAGAGATATCCCGGCTACTATTAAAAATACCTTCATCATTTTTAACCCCCTTTCGCTCAACCTGGGTCCGGCACGGTCGTAGAAAAGATAGGATATTAGATATGCCATCCCGGAAAACTGAAAAACAGCATCAAGAATGCTGATACCAGCGCGAAGAAGATAAATCCATTCCTGATTGATTTACCGGTATTTTCCCTTATCCTCTCGTCCATCGGCGGCAGTCTCTTTGTTCTCAACAGAGACCATATCTCGCGGTGCCCCATAATAAGAGTCCCGACGACAAGGGCAATGGTGAGATAGTATGCCCTGACAGAAATTAAGGCAACAACCAGAACCAAGGCTATAATAGAAATGACCAGCAATACCCTTTTGGTTTTCATGTCATTATCCTGCTGTATGTTACTTATTTCTAACGTTGTATATTTCTAACATATACTATTTTCATTACTTTGTCAATACCCCTGTATTAAATATGTATCCATTGGGAATTAAAGCTGTCGGCGAGATTTAATAACAAGACTGATAAAGCATCAATCATTGTCAGAAAGGCTAATAATGGCAGGAGTATCAATACCCTCTAAATATAAGCTGTCGGGCATGCTTAACTGCTGGCTGTTTTCGATACGCGGCGGCGTAAACCTTCGACAAGGCTGTATATTACAGGGATTACCAGCAGGGTTAAGAGTGTCGAACTGAAAAGGCCACCGATAACCACGATAGCCAGCTCAGCTGCCATGACAGTGCCTTCCGCCAGTCCAAGAGCCAGCGGGAACATGGCCACCATCGTGGTCAATGCCGTCATAAGGATGGGGCGCAACCTGGTCCGCCCACCCTCAATCAGGGCGTCATGGGTACTCATGCCTGTTTTGCTCAGCTGGACTACTAAAGATATAAGCACAATGGCGTTGGTGAGGACAATGCCCACCAGCATCAACACACCCATTAACGCCGATACCCCGATGGGATGACCGGTGATAAGCAGGCCAAGTAAAGCACCGATGGAAGCCAGAGGCAAGCTGGCCATAATAATCAGCGGGTTGAGGAACGAGCGGAAGGTAACCACTACTATTGCGTAAGCGAGAACAATAGCCACGGCAATAGCAATAAACATGTTGGAGAACGACTCCTCCATTATCTCTGCCATCCCACCCATGGAGACCTCAACCCCGGGCGCCAGGTTGAGGTCATCAATCTTCTCCTGAACTGCCCGGTTCACCGCCCCCACATCCTCCTCGGTTATGGTGCCCGTTATAGTGGCTGCCAGTTTCTGGTCAATACGCTGTATGCCGGTCGGCTGTTCTTCAAGCTCAACAGTGGCGATATCTCCCAGAGCTACCGAAACGGGCCAACCAACCCTTAGCTCTCTGGCTACCTCCACACTCTCCAGGTCCGGTGCCAGTCCTTTGAGCAAGATCTCATAATTATTACCCCCGATATTCACCTGCCCAATAGTGCCTCCCATCATCATCAAGATAAATTCCTGCTCTATTCCCTGTAATTGCTCCAGTGGCAATCCAGAAGTCATGATCTTGCCGGGGTCCGGAATTATGGTTAGCCTGGGCTCGACACTGGCCAGGTCCATTTTAAGGTCGGTCACTCCCTTTATATTTTCCAACTCGCTGAACAGCTGAGGGGCAATAAGAGATACATCCTGGTAATTATCACCGCGGATAGAGATGTCCAGACCGGAGCCCATCATCTGGCTCATCATCGCCTGCCCGGTAGTTACCGTGATGGCACCGTCAGCCAGAACGCCACGCAGAGCCTGTCGTAACCTGTCCGCTTCCAACTCCAGGTTGGCATCTGGGTCAAGGGCAACCCTTATGCTGATTGTGTTGGCACCGCCACCCATCATAGAACTGAACCCACCCATCAGCGAACTTGATGTGCCGGCGGTTGTCTGGTAGTTTATCACCCCAGAACCCTCACCGACGATTCCCTCTATAAGAACCGCCGCTTCCTGAGTAGCCACCAGATCAACTCCCGGTGGCATCTCAACATCTACTGTCAGCATCTTTTCACTCATGCTGGGTATGAAGGTGGTACCGATGATAGGAACCATGGCAAAGCTACCCAGGAAAAGCACTGCGGTAGCCACCAGCGTAACCGCACGGTGAGTTAAAGCCCACCTTAGCGTTACCGTATATGCCCTCTGATACCAGGGCTCACCGTTTTTCGACTTAGCCTTCCGTGATACCAGGAAGTCCGAGGCCAGCGGTACCACCATAAGCGACACCAGGAGGGAAGCCAGCAGGGCAAATGTAATTGTAAGGGCGAAGGGAACAAACAGTTCGCCGATAATCCCGCCAACAAAAGCCAGGGGGAGGAAGATTACCACTGTAGCCAGAGTAGCCGAAGTAATCGGGGCTGCTACCTCTTTGACGCCATTGAGGGCGGCTTCTTTAAAGCTCTCTCCCTGCTTCAGATGGCGAAAGATAACCTCAAGAACAACAATACTGTCGTCAATCACCCTCCCTACGGCAATAGCCAGAGCACTGAGGGTGAGAATGTTGATCGTTAACCCCCAGAGACTCATGACTAGTATGCCAATCAGGATGCTCAGGGGTATGGAGATAGCGGTAACCAGAGAGGCCCGGAAGGCCATTAGGAAGAGAAAGACGATTACTACCGCCAGAACAGCCCCGATGATAGCCTCACGTACAAGCTCACCGATGCTCTCTTCAATAAACTCCGATTGATCAAGAACGGTAACAATCTCCACACCGTCCTCGAGGGTAGCCTGAATCCTGGCCACCTCATTCATCACGGCATTGGCCACCGAGACAGTATTGGCCTCGGTCTCCTTTAATACCATGATGCTTACACTGGGGTTGCCGTTAGTGCGGCTGATTGCCGCTCCTGGCGGTGGGCCCAGGTCAATCCTGGCGATATCCTCAAGTAACAGGGCACCAGTCCCCAGAGGAGCACTCTCAACCTGTTCCAGGGAGCTGTATTCCTGAGCGGCCAGGACCCCGCCCACCTGGAACACCGAAACACCCGCATCATTCATTTTCAGGGCATCAAGGGTGACCAGTACCTTCTCCTGGCTGCCTCCCTCCAACCCTACATGGTAGACGCCCTCAATAAGCTCCAGCTTGGACATGAGTTCGGTGACAGCGATCTGCTGTAACTGGTCAGAGGGCAGGTCCCCGCTGAGGCTCAGCATAACCACCGGCAGCATATTTATATCAATAGGGTAAAGCCGGGGGTTTTCTTTTAACTGAGGCACCTGTGAGGGAAGGTCACGCACTTCAGAGGGGAGTTCAATTTCGTCGATGTTCTCGGCGATAGTTTTATTCACCCTTTCCATATCGGTGCCATAGTCAAACATGGCCAGGGTAAAAGAATAGCCTTCGGTTGAAGTTGAGACCAGCTGTTCCAGACCGCTGATGCCCGAGATAGCACTTTCGACAGGTACGGTAACCTTATCCATCACTTCGTCAGGCTTGGCCTGAGGATATACCGTAACGACACTGGTTACCGGCAGATCGATATCCGGAATCAGCTCCATCTTGAGGGTGACGGTAGCCCAGATAGAAGCCCCCGTTATCAGGATTACGAAAATAAAACTCAACCACCGTTTTTTCAGGGCTATTTTAGTCAGCCAGTTCATAGCACGATTAATACTCTCTTTTTATTGAAAGGACAGGCACAATAAAATCTGAGGGCTGGTTATACCGCGACCAGTTCTTCTCAAATCTTGTCAAAGACCTGCCGTATTTTCGGGTGCAGACCGCCACCAATCTTTTCTACAGCCTGTCTCCTGAGCCGGTTGAGCTCTCGCTGCCGTTCTTCGAATTCTGTCCTGGAATAGAGCCTTTCCGGGTGTACCAGGACATTGTCCACAGCCCTTATTGCTGCCGGCACTAAAAAGCCAGAGGGCGAGTCTACCCAATCTTCAAGACCACCCCTCAATAAGGAATCGAGTACCCCAAGGGTGTGGCCAACGGTAATATTCTTGTAGTGCATATCTTCGCCGACACCACCGGTATTCATTAAGTAGTACTGCATATGGGGAAGGCCTTTTAATATCTCGTAAAATATATTAGCATGCTCGGCTTTATCACCGGCAATAAAGGGGTCATAGAAAAACTCGGTCCTCATCTTACCGGCCTTAGTCGGATCACCTGCCGAGGACTCCATTGCCTGCCCCAGAACCATAAGGGCTACCGCCTGTTCCACGGTCAACTTGGATATTGCCGGAACCAGCGGTTCACGGGTAATAAGTATCAAATTATCTACTCCATCAACATCAATATAGGGGCTGGCATGCATAAAATCCCTTCTTAGGACTACTGCTCTGCCGTTTGATGTTCTCTCAAAGTTTTCAAAGTCAAAATCGCCTTCTTCGGTCACATAAACGTTCTCACATACCGTACTCGGTTTCAGCAGGCCATAATATATCTCAACCTGTTCGCCGGGATTCACCCCCTCCGTCTTGACAAAAACGCCCCCGGCTTCAAAGCCGTGGAAGGTGCCATCTGGCATTAGGGTACCACCGTCATCCTGAACAAGCCACGATACCTCCATCCCCTTTCTGGCCAGGATCCGGCAGGTTGTGGTTGTCTTGCCATTCGCGCTTAAAGCAGTAAGCAGCGTCCTGACCGGCCGGTAATCGCCATGAGCCAGCTGGAGATAGTCTTCGCGGCAACCGGCATGAAGGAAGATCCCTCCCCTCTTCGTCTTTGCCACCCAGTCCTCAGCGGCAAAAACCCCCTTTTTAAACTCACCGATATAGTTGCTGTTCCTGACCACCTTGATAACCCGACCGTCATCCAGCATGGCCAGCCTGATGGTGATATCCTTCTGCGGCAATGGTTTTTCCTTACTGGTCTCCCAGGCTTCATCGGCAAAAAACAGTATCTGATAGGTTGGTTTAACGTCCCTTTTCTTTACCGGTATAAAGAGATTTTTCCCGCCGTAGACAAGATGGGCAAACCTTTCCGGGGCGATTACCCTGACTATGGTTTCACTACGTTCATTCCCTACAATACTATCTACTGAGATCAGTCTCTCCTGAGCCAGCACCTGCTCACATTGCTCCAGCAGCTCAAGCTCTTTCTTGCCAAAGGCGTGATCAACGCTGTTCTTGGTGAATGCCTGCGCCCTGGAAGTAGGCTCACTTTCGGCAACAAAATTGCCGTAAATTGTCTTCCTTACCCCCGGTTCTTTAGCCACAAGATTTCTGAACTCTTCATCAGTGGGATTGTCCAGCAACCGGTTCTCCTGTCTGGCCTTCTCCCTGATTCTATCTGCGGTTTGGGCAAATCTCTCAAGATTAAACTTCGGTGTCATTTAAAAATCCTCCAGTCACCAATCAAACAAGACTTTCATTATAGCATACTTTCACGATATCTTGCTCAACCCAATCACGTGGTATAATATACACAATTTTACTACCTTCCGGTTATGATATGGTTAACAGGCATACAATCCGTAAATGCCAGCATAGTGACGGCGATACAATATATTCTATTATCAACGAAGCGGCCAGGATTTATCAAGGCGCGATACCGGTCGACTGTTATCACCAACCATATATGAGCCGGGATGAACTTGATAAGGAGATGAAACGGGTAACCTTCTACGGCTGGGAAATCAGCAACGGGCTGCTTGCTGTTATGGGAATAGAACCGGTTCAGGACATCACCCTTATCCGCCATGCCTATGTATTACCCCAATGGCAGAGACAGGGAATAGGCAGCAACCTCCTCAACTACCTTAAGGAAATGGTGACCACCCCCCGGCTGCTGGTGGGCACCTGGGCTGACGCCTACTGGGCAATTGACTTCTACCAGAAGCACGGTTTTGTTCTGATGCCCGATAAAGACGAGTTGCTCAATACTTACTGGGACATCCCCCAACGCCAGATAGAGACCTCGGTGGTGCTGGGAATGACACCACTAAAATAAGACCTCTCCCCACACTCCATCGCCATTATAGAGTTTTTTAAGCTTCACCGGCAGATTTTGATTTGCCAAACCATTATTGCTTTCACTATAGACTCTTATATAGTTCCCGGTAAGACCTGACCATAATCCGTCAGACTGGTTCTCCCACAATACCGGTATAACCCTGCCCAGAAACTGCTGACTGAAGCGCTGGGAACTTGCTTTAGCTAGCGCCAGCATCTGCTGACTTCGCAGCTTTTTAACCGTCTGGCTTACCTGGTCAGGAAGCCGTGCCGCCCGGGTGCCGTTACGCGGTGAAAAGGGGAATACGTGAATTCTGCTGAAATTTAACCGGCGGCAGAGCTGATAGCTTTCAGTAAACTCCGCATCTGTCTCTCCGGGAAACCCGGTAATAATATCGGTGGTTATAGCGGCACCAGGCACCAGGTTCCTGATCAACTCCAGCACCCTCTGATAATCACCAGTTGTGTAACGCCGCCCCATTCTCTTAAGCACGGTATCACAACCGCTCTGCAGAGAGAGGTGAAAATGAGGACAGAGCCTTTCGTCACGCCATAACCGGATAAGCTCCGCTGTAATTTCCCGGGGCTGCAGGGAAGACAACCTCAATCTGGCAATATCAGTCTCATGCAGAATACGCTCCAGTAAGCCCCGAAGGGAGACACTGCCATCGTTATATGAACCAATCTTGGTCCCGGTCAACACCACCTCCTTGTATCCGCTGGCCACCCGCTGATTTATTTCACTGACAATCTGGTCAGCAGCCAGGCTTTTCTCCTCCGCCCTGACCAGGGGCACCACACAATAGGAGCAAAAGCTATTACAGCCTTCCTGCACCTTGATAAAACCCCTCGTCTTTGATTCAGGATGAAGGTAGCCAACCGGGTCTCCCGGTATAGAGGAGTGGTTTTCCAGGTACCCTGATTCTTCAAGCAGCCGTAATAAAGCCTGTTTTTCATCGTTGCCGGTAACCAGGCCAACCCCTTCAATTCGGGCCAGTTCAGCCGGTGCCCGTTGGGCATAACAACCGGCAGCCACCAGCACCGCATCAGGATTTTCCCGGTGAGCCAGCCTGAGCAGGTGACGGGACTTGGCATCAGCAATACTGGTAACGGTGCAGGTGTTTAAGATGTAGATATCAGCCGTATCAGCGGCAGACACCAGCCTGTGGCCTGCCTCCAGAAACTGCCTGGACAGTAACTCTGTCTCTGCCTGATTGAGCTTACAGCCCAGGGTCTCTAGCGCAATCTTCATACCGGTAATTATCTACCCAACCCTGTCCAATTAACCGGGTTTTTATTACTCGGGAAAATAGATAACCCTCACGCTTAAATATTGACTACCCGGCTGAAAATACATTATACTAACCTAATTCAAGGGAGAGCAAATCGGCAATAAGAAAGCTGGAACCAACCCCCACAAGGGTAATACTAATGAAACATTATTTTCAAATATGGGGTTGAAAACAGGAGGTTAGCTTGACAAGCAAAAATAATAACGGCAATAGAGTGGTAGTAACCGGGATAGGCACTCTATCACCGCTGGGACTGGATACACCCACTACCTGGGAAGGTCTTATTTCCGGTAAATCTGGCATTGATTACATCACCCTGTGTGACACCGAAGGTCTGGAAACCAAGTTTGCTGGCGAGGTAAAGG
>SMTZ1_10012568_pt1 | contig 10825 bp, 5 predicted proteins | sample DeeMarSWOR136_30_FD_25667 | JGI IMG/M metagenome (IMG submission 25667) | reverse complement strand
ATAATCGGCTCCGGCTGCACCAAATTCGGTGAAAATTTTACACAGAGCTGGGCTGACTTAGCTGTAGAGGCGACTTTTGAGGCATGTGAGGATGCTGGCATAGAATTAAAAGATATAGAGGCGGCCTGGCTTGGTTCTTTCCGTCCATGGATTGCGGGTGAGCGTAACACCGGCATTCCTTTAGCTGATGCCCTGGGCTTTCTCTATAAGCCCATTACGTTGGTTTCGAATATTTGTGCTACGGGGCTGGATGCTCTGTCAAATGCCTGCTTTGCCGTAGCCTCCGGGATGTTCGATCTCGTTTTAGCCATTGGGGTAGAGAAAATGAGGGATGCTGGTTCCCGCAGTTTGGCATTGGCTAATCGCACGGATGGACACCCACTAATTGGTAAGGGACGGACAGCTCCAAGTTTTTTTGCCTCTTGTGCCCAACGTTACTTTGAAGATTACGGTATTGGACGGGAAACGCTCGCCAAGGTGGCCGTTAAGAACCACCACAACGGGGCAATGAATCCAAAAGCCTATTTACAAAGAGAAATAACGGTGGAGGACGTTTTGAAATCTCCATGGGTAGCCGAACCTTTGAGCGTCCTGGATTCTACGGGTAGTGTTGACGGTGCGGCAGCAGCCATTGTAGCAAGAGCCGATTTAGCCAAAAACTTTCAATCGGATTACATCTTGGTTAAAGGCATGAGCCTCTCAATCGGCACAGACCGCAACATCTTTGACCCCGAATTTAACTTCCTTGGCTTTAAACCGACCCAGGTAGCCGCCCAGACAGCTTATCAGCAAGCAGGGATAAAGAATCCACGGCAGGAAATTGACATTGCCGAAGTTCACGATTGTTTTACCATTACAGAAATAATCGATTATGAGGATCTTGGCTTTGCGCATCAGGGCGAAGGCTGGAAACTCATAGAAGAGGGTGTTACTGCTTTAGCGGGAGAGCTGCCTGTCAACACTGACGGTGGGCTTAAAGCTTTCGGCCATCCTCTCGGAGCGACTGGTTTGCGGATGGTCTATGAAGTAATAAAGCAACTGCAGGAGAAGGCAGGGCCAAGACAGGTGAGCAATGCCCGTATTGGCTTAGCACACTGCTTGGGAGGCCCTGGAGCTCTTGCAAGTGTGGTAGTACTAGGGCGATCTGATTGAGACCAGCTCACTCCTATAAGGGCTTTATGTCTTTTATTAACTACTTAGATGGGGCGTAAACGGAAATGAACAAGGTATATAATAGTGCTGCTGATGCAATCGCTGATATTCCCGATGGAGCTACCATCATGTTCGGCGGCTGGGGTCTTGTGGGGAATCCGGAAAATCTCACCAGAGCACTTTATGAAAAAGGAACAAAAGATATCACTGCAATAGCAAACAATCCAGGGGCTATTTACAAAGGAATTTTCTATGATTTAGCCATATTAATTCAAGCAAATAGGGTTAAGAAGTTCATAGGCAGCTATCATGGCTGGAATTACGATTTGATTGAAAAATGCAAAAAGGGAGAAATGGAATATGAGTGTATTCCCCAGGGGACTATAGCCGAACGCATAAGGACAGCTGGTGCCGGATTAGGAGGATTTTATACTCGGGCAGGAGCGAATTCCTCCTTGGCCGAAGGGAAGGAGAAAAGAATAATTGATGGGAAACCGTATGTGCTAGAGTTTCCACTCAGGGCAGATTATGCCTTTGTGAAAGCCAAGACCGGGGATACATGGGGAAATCTAATCTATCGATACACCGCACAAAATTTTAATCCACTCATGGCTATGGCCGGCAAGGTAACTATTGCAGAGGTAGAGAACTTAAGTGAAATAGGAGAGTTGGATCCCAATCATATCCATACCCCGGGAATTTACGTAGATCGAATAGTAAAAGGTGAACGTTATGACAAGAGAGTATAGGCTTACTGAAGAGCAGATAGCAAAGAGAGTAGCCAAAGAGTTTCAGGATGGCGATTGTGTCAATATTGGAGCAGGTGCCCCTTTTCTTGCTTCCCAATATGTTCCCAAGGATATCTTTGTTCTATTTCACATTGAGCATGGGATTTTGGGGATAGGTGAAGTGGCTGAAGGGGATGAAATCGACCAAGACCTCGTTGGGTTGGGCAGGAGAGCTCTGACACCTGTTCCAGGTGCATCTTGTTTCTCCAGCTCGGACTCTTTTGCCATGGTACGCGGAGGACACATGAATTATTCAATTCTAGGGGCCTACCAGGTATCCGAGAAGGGTGATTTAGCCAATTGGCTTCTCCCAGGAGGACTTGGTCATGTAGGAGGCGCCATGGATATTGTCGGCCATGTCCAAAAATTATTCGTGATGATGACTCATGTGACGAAAAAAGGAGAGCCAAAAATTGTGAAGCGCTGCACATTACCCATCACAGAAATAGAATGTGTCGACATGATCTTCACGGATATGGCTGTTGTTGAGGTAACTAAGGCAGGCATTAAAATCTCGGAGAGCCCGTTTATGGATAAGAAAATAGACAAAGAATACGTCATAGGAGTTGATACCGGAGGGACCTTTACTGATATTACGGTTATTGATCAAGAGGGTAAGATTATACATGAAAAGTCACCCTCAACTCCTCCCGATTTTTCCATAGGAATTATGAACTCTATTGCCCAAGCTGCCAAGACTATGGCATTAGACATGGAAACACTCATATCGAGAACTAGCGTGTTTAATCACGGGATGACAGTAGCTACCAATATGATCATAAACCGAGCAGGAAGTAAAACGGGGTTGATAACCACCAAAGGATTTGAAGACACTATATTGATTATGAAGGCTCGTGGGAAGTGTCTTGGCCTTTCGGAGATGGAAATCAAACATCAAGCAAGATGTCAGAAGCCGGAACCGTTTGTTCCGAAGCATTTGATTAGAGGGGTCACCGAACGCATTGACTGTTTTGGGAATATCGTTGTTCCCTTAAATCATAATGAACTCGATGAAATAGTGCGGGATCTCGTGGAACACCAAAAGGTCGAGGCGATTGCCATTTGTACCTTATGGTCTCTGACCAACCAAGTTCATGAAAAAGAAATTGAGGACCTGATCCATCAGAAATACCCGGAGGTTTTTGTATCCCGATCTAGCGAGCTGGTTCCCTTGCTCGGAGAATATGAACGCACGGTAACAACAGTATTTAACGCGTATTTGATGCCGGAGACTAGAAAATACCTGACTAGTCTTGATAATTCGTTAAAACGTAAAAAGTTGAGCTTTTCTCCTATGATTATGCAGGCTGCTGGAGGTATCACGCCCATCGAAGAGGCCATGATAGCTCCAGTTTTCACGATTAGCTCTGGCCCCGCAGGAGGAATGATAGGGAGCAGTATTCTGGGAGAAATCTTGGGCTATAAGAACATTATCACCACTGATGTCGGGGGGACAAGTTTCGATGTCGGGCTTATTATTGATGGGGAACCTCTCAGAAAGGACGATGCGGTGCTTGATCAATATGCTCTTCGGCTGCCAATGATCGATGTGAGTTCCATCGGGGCTGCCGGGGGAAGCGTGGTCTGGTATGATGAGATTAGCCATACTATGAAAATAGGTCCCCAAAGTATGGGGGCTTTTCCTGGACCGGCTTGCTACGGGAGAGGGGGGTCGGTTCCCACATTAGCGGATGTAGATTTGATTTTGGGCTTTTTAGACCCTGACTCCTTTTTTGGAGGAAGAATGAGGCTGGACAAAGAGAAAGCCTCTGCAGCAATGGATACAGTGGCTTCAAAGTTAGGGATGGACGTTTATGAAGCAGCTCGAGGGGCAAGACGACTTGCATGTGTCATCATGGCAAACTTGATTGAAAACAAAGTCCTCTTCCGTGGTTATGATCCGAGGGAGTGTGTAATGTTTCTTTTTGGAGGCGGCGGACCGGAATTTGGTAGCGAATATGGAAGGCAATCAGGGGCAAAGGAATTGATCATGTTACGTGAATCCTCTACGCTCTCCGCCTTTGGGATTGCGGTATCCGATATTCTGTATCAAGAACTGGTTTCAGAGATTTATTTCATGCCTGGAAACCCAAAATCCATTACCCAGTCTTATGAAAAATTAGAAGAAAAGATACTCAACTTGTTTGAGAAACAAGGCTTTAACGAGAAGGATGTCCTCTTGACTCGAGAGGGTCAGCTGCGATATGGACGACAGGTTAACTATGTGAGCGTTCCCGTTCCGTCAGGGGAATTGTCAGAATACGATGTCAAAAAAATAATGGATGACTTTGAGATACATTATGAGACCCTTTTTGGAAAAGGTTCCGGCTATAAAAAGGCGGGAATAGAAATGGTCAATTTAAAGGTATATGGAGTTGTTAAAACGACCCGCCCGTCATTAAGGAAATTAAAAAAAAGAGGGCAAAATCCCTCCTTAGCCCAAAAAGGTTCGCGGGAGGTCTATCTGGAAGATACATTTTCCACGGTACCTGTTTTTGATTGGGAAAAGCTTGAGCCGGGAAATATTTTAGCTGGCCCGGCTATTGTGGAATCGACCTTTACCACTGGTGTCATCCTAAATCACATGGAAGGGCAAATTGACGAGTACCGTAATATTCATGTTGTCTACTGATAAAGAGGTGAGTTGTGGGTAAGTATAGCATTGAGGATCCGGTAACGTATGAGATATTTAAACATCGTCTCTGGGCGATTAACGAACGAAGCCATAACACATTAGGTAAAGTTTCTGGATCCCCGATAGTGGTAGATGGCCACGAGTATTTGTGCTGTATTCATAAAGCAAATGGAGACGCTGCATTGGTTAATAGCGGGGTTCTTTATCATCTGATAGGCATGGAGTTCGCCGTCAAGGATATCATTGAATGGACAGAAAAGGAGGGCATTACCATTGAGGAAGGGGATCAATTTCTCACCAATGATCCCTTCATTGCTTCCATGCATACTCTTGATATGGGAATCATGAAGCCGGTCTTTTATGAGGGACGGATTGTGGCGTGGGTAGCCAGTTTATTCCACACCGCTGCGGTACCCTCATCCATGCAACCCGCAGGTTATTCTCCAAGCGCCACAGTGGCTTATCAAGAAGGCTTCCGTGCTCAGGGTTTAAAAATTGTCTCAAGGGGACGTCAGTGCGCTGAGATATTTCGGAATTTGATGGCGAATACAAGAGACCCCGATTCGCTTGGGTTAGACCACATCTCCAAGATTGCCGCAAATAATGTAGCTTCTAATGATATTTTAAAAATGATTGACGATTTTGGAGTGGATTATATCAATCAGGCATTCGACCGCATGATTGATGAAACAGAGGCCATGTGTAGAAAGAAAATTAGGGAATTACCAAACGGGAAGTGGGAAACAGTGCTCTATTTAGACACAACCGGTATCGAGATTAAGCCTCGAAAAGTTCAGACCACATTGATTAAGGAGGGGGATCGGCTTTTCTTTGATTATGAAGGAACCGATCCTCAGGAACCTGGCTCAGTGCAATGCGCGTTTCCAGCAGGGATATCTCACATCTTTGTAGTCTTGGCAAGTCAGCTCTTCTGGGATGTTCCTTGGAACAGCGGGATCTTGCGATCTATTGAGTATAATCTGCCCAAAGGGAGCCTAGTAAACGTCGACTTTCCTTATGCGGTTTCTCACTCGGTAATAACCATTACTCCTCAGAATACAGCACACCGCTGTATCGCTCATATGCAGTTCCTTAAGGAAGAATTACGTCAGGACATCAACGCCGGATGGGCAGGTGGTGGCTCACCTAAATTCGCCGGCATTGACCAGAGAAACAGGGTATTCGGTACCACCCTGATGACAGCCTTCGCCGCTGGGAATGGGGCTCGCATTGATATGGATGGCGTTAATACTGGGGGGCTGATGCTAACACCTGAGTCTGAAATCGCCAATGTTGAGACCCATGAGATGTTTTACCCCCTCCTTTACCTTTGGCGACGTGAGGCTCAGGGTTCCCAGGGCTTGGGGAAATTACAGGGAGGTGTAGGCCTAGATCAGGCGTTTATTACCCACGACGCCCCCGAGGGATTTGTCACTGGATTGGGAATCCCGATTGGAGACACCTATACGTTTAGTCACGGGTTATTTGGTGGTTACCCTGGCGGACTTCGAAAAACCTACCGAATAAAGAAATCCAATGTGAACGAGATACTTGCTAAGGGAGAGATTCCCTCATCTATTGAAGAGATTCAAGGGGAGAAAGAGTTTATCCAGGTAACAGTTGGCACTTTTCGATTAGAGGCCGATGAGGTGGTACAGTATCTGGTTGCCGGCGGTGGCGGCTATGGAGATCCCCTGGACAGAGATCCTGTCCTTGTCTTACGGGATATTCAGTCAGGGAACCTGAGCACATTAACAGCTGAGAACGTTTATGGGGTTGTGATGGAGAGGGATGGAAACAAGGTAAATTCAGAGGCTACAGAGAGAAGACGGAAGGAGATCATAGCAGATAGATTACGCAGGGGTAAATCTTTTAAAAAACACACTTCCCTTAAGAAATGGAGAATTGAAGAGCTGTCTGATAAGGGTAACTCTATACAGATTACAGAATACCTATGGTTAGCAGAGAAGGAAGGAATCGAGTATATAATTTGCGGCAGTTGCGGATGTGAACTTTGCGAAAATACTGAAAATTATAAACTACACACACTACGCGATGAGAGGATACCAGACCAAATCGGGCTTGCGAAAGAGTATCACCAAAGCACAGATCCAAATATGGTGTATAGAGAATTCTATTGCCCCGGATGTGGTAAAATGCTGGACATAGAGCCCACTGTTAAGGGCTCGCCAGTCCTCCATGATATTCAACTATCCATGAAGAGGTTAAAATAGCAGCTTGTTAGGTGTAAGGTTGAGGGGATAGCAAAAGACGGGCAAATCATCCTTGAATAAATTGCAAGAGAGGCAAAGAAATGTAAAATTGTTGTTCTTTAAGTAGAGCATGTTTTAGCGTTTGAAAATTTAATAAAGGAGCTTCTCAGTGACGATTGTTCAATGTCACAGACTTTCAGAAATCATTGATTCCGAGTCGACTCCAATATGTATGGATGCAAATTGGTAAGCATCCCTTTAAGGTATAACTGGGATCAGTAGATGAGAATCATACTTTCCACCTGCATGGATTATATGCTTACCTCCGTTTACAGTATTCGTATGCATGAAGTCCTTGGAGACTTCAATGTCATGCCCTGCAACTGTCACCCTGAGTTTCTCTCCTTTATCAAAGAGAATACTTGAGGGCCATATCTCAATTTCCAAAGGCACTATTTCACCATCTTTCAGTTTGATCTCTTTTTGATGATGGTGAAATGGTTGAAATGGAGTAGATCTCTCCGGGTCTGTTTCACGATGCGATACCCTTAACCAGCCATATGTGACTGCTGCGTCACTGGCAGTTGTTCGCATGGGAAAAGGCACACGATCTCCAGTACGATCGAATTTGTCTATGATCACAAACAGATCCATGTCGTCACTGCCTGTTGTTTCAACCCAAAGTTTAAGTTTCATATATCCTGTTATTTCTGTTTTCGTGTCGAAGATGAAATCAAAGCTGGCACTTTCTGTCCTGGAGTCATAACTTATTTCACTTTCACCGTTAATTTGTAAATTGCTGAGCGCTCCATTAATTGGATCAACGTACAGTTTCCTGTAATCAGTATGTGATAGAGGCCATTCACTCTCATTTCTGAAATTGCCCTGATAGAATCTCTCTCTTACTTCAAGGGCCACTTTCGGCCAGTAATTTACCTCACTCTCTATCCCTTTCAGATACTTGTCAAAGAACTGCCTCTGTCTCTCCTGGTTCTGATAGAAGTTATCCCACAGCTTGCGACCATGAACTCTGAGCCACTTTTCTTTTGAAGAAATTCGTCTGAACGCCTCAAGCGTTCCGCGTAGATGCAATCCGTGGTCGCCCCAGCTTGTAACAACGTATGCGGGAACTGTAATATCCGAAAGGTTTGCATTCTTGCTGGCCCAGTAACTGTCAAACATGGGATGTCTTCTGGACATTTCTTCAAGATCTTCAGCCTGCCCGCTTGAAAAAATCCAGGTGCTGGATATGAACGAAACATAATCACACGGTATTCCTCCATGAAAGGCGAGTTCCCTGTAGAAATCTGTGACACCGTCTGTTGGGTTGATGGCAGCCAGGTGAGGAGGGTTAAGTGCCGCCACTTTCCATTGAGACCAGGCAAGATACGAAACGCCTATAAGGCCAACCTTTCCGTTGCTCCAGTCCTGTACCCCGGCCCACTCAATTAGGTCATAGAAATCCTTAGCCTCCTGCTTTGTCATGAATGTAAGATCCCCCTCGGAACCCCATGTACCTCTTGGATCGGCATGCACAATGGCATATCCATAAGGGCACCAATAAGCTGGTTCCGGTCCTTCGAATATGCAGTAGCGTGAAAGCTCAGCATCTGAAACTCCGGTCGCACCCTTTCTGCGTGCAGCAAATGCAGCGTATTTTATATGATCAGGATTATGTTTACCATATGGCCCCCATGCAATGAGAACTGGACACTTCCCGGAATTGATCGGCCTAACAACATCAACATAAATCTTTATGCCGTCACTCATTCTGACAGGAACGTCGTAATCGCAGGTAATCCCTATTTCCTGGTCCACCACTCTTCTAGGATTCCTTCCAAGATATTGAGCGGCCATGGGAGATCTCCCATCTCTAAAAACAATGTCGAATCCTTCAGTTCCCATATTTACTTTACCCAATTTTTAGTTGATAAGAACTCGCTTTCTCGTATAGCTAACTGTGGGTTTGTGTGTCAACGAAAAAGGCGTCACATGGGTTTTCTCTTGACTTTTCACCACGGCGATTCTAATAGTTATGAAGCCAATAAAAACCGGCGTCCTGCTATATTTTCTTCTTAAGCAGATCGAAACAAACGGCCAGTCCTTTCCTGTTAGGGAAAAAATATTGAAAATTCAGAACCACAGCTTTTCACTTGTAGGAGGATTACTTTTTGGAGGGTCTAAAGAGAATCGTCAATCACTTCCTTCAACGCGATGTTCTGGTAGCCGGCGGCGGTTCAGCCGGCTGCTTTGCCGACATCAAAGCGGCGGAAAAAAACTGAGTGTGATTCTGGTTGACAAGAGCTCTGTCGGTCGTAGCGACTGCAGTCCTTTCGCCGCCGGCGCCATTAACATCTGTTATCGTGATGACGATATAACGTATTGTTAGATGATGATCCTGAACATTGCAACCAAATAACGGGAGCCCGGGGACTGGAAACGGCACTTTGTAAGATTTATGAGGCTAAGAAATATTGATTGGTTTGTCTGTCTATTGTTTTTATCGTTTCATCGGCTTTAAAGGACTTAAATCGAGAAAACGATCAATTCAATAACCTCATGAAATGCTTATCAAAAAGGAGAAGGGCATGATTGCTTGTATTGGCAAGTCTATCAGTGCTCTCCAAGACGTCAATCAATAAACCAAAAAAGGAGGAAAAAAATGAAAAAGAGGACATTGTTGGTTTTCTTTAGCTTCGTTCTGGGGCTAGTGCTTCTTATTCCAACTACAACAATAGCAAAGACCTACGAATGGACGGTGGTCGCTGCATGGGAGAAAACCCATCCAAATAACATCCCCTTGTTTCATCTTATAGATGCAGTCAATGAGAAGTGTAAGACCAAGGATGGGAACCTAGAGTTACGATGGGTGGGGGGCCCAGAGACTTTTAAGGCTCAAGACTTGCCTGCCGCTTGTAAGGCTGGCAGTTTAGATTTCTTTTTGAGTTCCAACCTATATTATCCTGGAGTGGTTCCTCAAAGTAGCTACACTAACCTTCCCTATGCTTGGAATTTTGATAACGCTTCGGAAATGTGGCATTCTGGAATAGATCGTTTGGCAGATGAAGCATGGCAGAAAAAAGACATAAAAGTTCTAGACTTAGCATCACTCTTAGGTTTCTACTTCTTCTTCGGGAAGCCGGTTGCGAAGTTAAGTGATTTTGAAGGAAAGAAACTTCGGGTCCCGGGGGGACTTTTTGCGTTTGTCCCCGGGTACGTAGGAGCAGTCTCAACAGTCTTAGCCTCTGCAGAGGTTTACGGCGCTTTACAACGGGGAACAATTGATGGTGGGCTTCAGCCTCTGAGCTCTTATGTGAAGTACAGTTACTGGGAAGTCGCCCCTTATGTCCTAGATCAACCACTTACAATCGCGGCGGCTTGGTACTGGCTCAATTTGAAAAAGTTCAACAGCCTCCCTGAGAGCTTGCAGGATAAATTATTTGAAATAGCCCGGGCCGAAGAATCATATATGCTCGCTTTTTGGAAGAAGGAGCATGTGGCGTGGAAAGACACGATGAATAAGCACGGGGTGAAGTTCATTACATTTTCAGCTGAGGATAGCAGGGCACTAACAGAGTCAATTATGAAATTAAAAGAGAAGCTTGCGACACAAGTTCCGCCGGAAGAGAGTAAAGCCCTGTTCGAGATATATGATAAATTTGTCAAGTAGCTTGATTGTATATGAATTTCCTTTTTTTGAGTCCCCCTTGCGCGGCGTCATATAAAATCGCGAAGCGGCTTCATAATGTGATATGTTGTTTTTTGGTTTTATGGCTATTGATTTTTTAGCCATATAGGAGCGCAATGGGGAGAAGCAGGATGATTTCTAAGCAAGTTCGACTATAATTGAAAATAGGATCTAAAGGCGGATTTCAGAAGACCCTCTGAGTGGGAGATTTTTGGGGCTTGCGATCGTGGAAGCATTTTCCACTTTCGACGGTAGAGAAAGTTCTTGACTTCAGGGCAGCTCTACACCTGGAAAAGTCACTATGCGCAGGATGAGCTGGACCCCTGAACCCTCGAGAGAGGCTGAGCTT
>SMTZ1_10008010_pt1 | contig 10826 bp, 7 predicted proteins | sample DeeMarSWOR136_30_FD_25667 | JGI IMG/M metagenome (IMG submission 25667) | reverse complement strand
CCAAAGGCACGGGAGGTATGGTTGCGGGCTGGAAGACCACCCCCCGACTGCCCCTAGAGCAAAACTTTTTCAAGTTATTTCTGGGACACGACACTGGGCACGCGCTGGGCGTTTGGTAAGCGGAGGAGCAAGACAATCTTCCCAAGCCGGCAACCATCGACCATATCACTTTGAAAGCGGACCTCTTAGGTGTCGGCAGTTTATGGTAAATGGCCTTGTCTGTCAATGACCGAGTCTCGTCCCTGATCTACCATCAAGGCATGATTCGATCGCTCCTCTCGTTAGACCTTGAGGCTCTCGAAAGGCTTGCGGCGTATTGCTCCATACGCCTCAGTCGTCGCTTGAGTTTATCCTGAGCCTGTCGAAGGAGCGCCTTGCATCTAACGCCTTGCTGGTGATCAGGAGGATTGCGTAACTTCTTAATCTCAAGCATGTTATCTTAGGCAGACAGTGGTTTTAGTGTCGTGCATGACATGGTCGTTCCGGGCTTGATAGCAAAATAGACGCCGGGTTTGGTCTGGAAAAACAAAGCCAGTCAGCCTGAGAAATCCCGTCCGAGCAGGGGGATCATGCCTAGGGTTGGATCAGGGGGATCCTATGAGGCTTGCATTCCGCCCAACGGTAGTTTAGAGTCCAACGGTTTTTTGTTTTTGCGGATTCCCTAGACATCTCGGGAGGTTATTGTGGAAAGAAAAAAAGTAACCCCCTTAGGATGCACCGAAGGGGCGGCGGAGTTGACAAAGGAGTGAAAAAATCATAATTTCAAACTGTTTATAAAATCCTGTCACGATTTTGTCCGAGGGGGTTTAGCGACCCGAAAAAGGAAAGGCCTAAGCCGTCAAGATAAACCGCCCGTTACGAGGCATGGGATCAACAAGGTGGAAAAGATCATAGAAAAGGCGTTGCGGGAAAGCCTCAAGGTGAAGGATGAATTTGTAAAGGAGAACACCCATAACCTCATTTTCGTTGCCGAGAAGATCGCCCTGGCGTTCACGAGTGACCGGAAACTCATGATCTGTGGAAACGGCGGCAGCGCTGCCGATGCCCAGCACATAGCGGCTGAGTTCGTGAACCGATTTATGCTGGAGCGGCCTCCCCTGCCGGCCATAGCTCTCACAACGGATACATCCGTTATGACCAGCATCGGCAATGACTACACCTTTGACGAGATCTTTTCAAAACAGGTGAAGGCCATTGGCATGGAAGGCGATGTTCTCCTGGCGATCAGCACGAGTGGAAACTCCGCCAATGTGATCGCGGCCATGACGGCGGCGCGCAGCCAGGGCATTTACACCGTGGCTTTTGCAGGCGGTGACGGCGGCCGGCTCAGAAGCCTTGCAGACTTGGCTTTGGTGGTGAAGAGCAATAGTACGCCCCGAATACAGGAGGCGCACATCTTTGCAGGGCATATTGTCTGTCAGCTTGTGGACTATGTCCTTTTTCAGCGCAGTGTTAACAATGAATCCGCCTGACGGATTGCCATAAGGAGGGGTTATTTCTGTGCCCGATCCGAAGCCCATATCTCTCGAAGGGATTGCGTCCTACCCTCTGAAATCGAGAACGAGCAAAGTCACGGTCCAAGATTTTGCCAAGCCCTGGAAGCGTGGTGGGACCTTGGGACTGTGGATCAAATCGCTACCCCGGATTCTAGCGGCAAACGATTTCAGGAAGGTGGTCGATCATGTGGTTCGTGCGGTGCAAGGCAAAAAAATGATTATATTAGGGATGGGTGCCCATCCGATCAAGGTGGGACTTAACCCGGTGATCATTGACTTGATCGACCGCGGGATCGTGACGGCTCTGGCCATGAACGGCGCCGGGATCATCCATGACACAGAACTGGCGATGGCAGGGCACACCTCTGAAGATGTGGCGGCCCAATTGGGTGCGGGAAAATTCGGAATGGCCGAGGAGCCTGCCAGGTTTTTGAACGAAGCGATTATCGACGGCGCCGGTCGGGACATGGGTCTGGGAAAGGCGGTAGGATCCTTGCTGGTGAAGGAGGCTTTTCCTTACAATCACCTGAGTCTGCTGGCCAGAGCCTTTGAACTCGACATTCCGGTCACGGTCCATGTGGCCCTGGGGACAGATACCATTCATTTCCATCCAAGCGTGGACGGAGGGGCCGTCGGCAAAACATCGCATTTGGATTTCCGTATTTTTGCCGGTCTCGTAAGCCAGCTGGAAGGGGGCGTCTTCATCAATCTCGGCTCGGCTGTCGTGATTCCAGAGACTTTTTTGAAGGCCCTCACCTTGGTCAGAAACCTGGGGCACGAGGTCAAACGTTTCACCACGGTGAATATGGATTTCATGCGGCACTATCGACCCATGACAAATGTTGTTGAGCGCCCGACCCTTGAAGAAGGAGAGGGATACGCTCTTGTGGGCCACCATGAGATCATGTTTCCCCTCCTTGCGTCCGCGGTGATTGACCGCCTTGAGTAAAGAATCGGGGCACCGAGGACCCGCCCTTGGGTCGCCCTCAGAGGGGGCTTCCCGTGCTTTTGGAGTATTGGAGTATTGGAGTATTGGAAAACATGACGGGGGAACCATGGAATAGTGGAAGAATGGAATAATGCGTCCTTAAGGCATCCTATCTTTTTTGACCCAATATTCCTTTCATCCATTACTCCAGCAGACTTCAAGCCACTGAAATTTGACTCCAGCACAGCGGAAGCTTTCTATGATTAAAGAAAACACATGAAAGGGAGTGACTGAAGAATGCCCATTTACGAATATCAGTGTAAGAAATGCAAAAAGGAATTCGAATGCCTGGTTCTCGGGAGCGCGGATAACATCGCATGCCCCGAGTGTAACGGCAAAAACGTTCAGCGTCTCATGTCGGCCTGCCGTTTCAAAAGCAGTGGTCCAGGCGAAATCTCATCCACTTCCAGTTCCTCTGCTTGCGCCACATGCGCCGGCGGCTCTTGCAGCACGTGTCACTAGGAGATTCCTTGTATCGCACAGGTTTCGGATATGACGCCCATCGCCTTGTTAAAGGACGCCTTCTCACAATCGGCGGCGTTGAGATATCCCATCCCATGGGCCTGATGGGACATTCCGATGCCGATGTGCTGACCCACGCCGTTATGGATGCCATTCTTGGCGCCTTGTCTCGGGGAGATATTGGGCAGCATTTCCCGGACACGGACCCGGTCTACAAAGACATGAACAGCCTGGCGATGTTGAGCAAGGTGATGACATGGGTTGTGGAAGATGGATTTGAAGTTCATCATCTGGACACCACCATTGTTGCGGAAAAGCCCAAACTGGCGCCGTATCTGAAGACCATGGAAGAAAAATTGGCAGATGCGCTGCGTGTGGAAACCCGGCAAGTGAACATCAAAGCGAAAACCAGTGAAGGCATGGGGTTCTGCGGCCGTGAAGAGGGCATAGAGGCCTTCGCAGTCGTCAGTCTGATTCGCAGCAAAAACCAACCTTAGGTGATCCCAAAACGCATTCAATGTCCTATCTTCCATGACTCCTCCACGCCTGCACCCCCTCACCCCATCCCTCTCCCCCAGTGGGGGAGAGGGATGGGGTGAGGGGGTGCGACATCGGTATGGCAACGGACGCATCGTTGATCCCGCTAAAACGGTCTTGATCACACCTGTTTTTCCACGATAGGCATGGAGAATAACGATGACCCTCAAGTTATACAACACGGCCAGCCGTGGTAAAGAGGTCTTTCAGCCTCTGAAAAATCGCAAAGTGGGCATTTATGTCTGTGGCGTCACGGTGTATGACCTGTGCCACATCGGTCATGCGCGATCGGCCATTGTATTCGATGTGCTGGTCCGATACCTGAGAGCCAGGGGTTATCAGGTCACTTATGTTCGCAACTTTACAGACGTGGACGACAAGATCATTCAGAGAGCCCATGAACTGGGAAAGGATCCTGGGGAGATTGCGGAAGAATACATTGAGGCTTTCTATGAAGACATGGCACGTCTCCAGGTGCTCAAGGCAGACGAAGAACCGAGAGCGACCGAACATATCGATGGGATGATCGAGATGATCAAGACCCTTCTGGACAAGGGATTTGCATACGTTGAAGGGGACGATGTGTTTTACTCGGTGGAGACCTTCAGCCGTTATGGGCAGCTCTCGGGTCGACGGCTCGAAGACATGAAAGCGGGCAGTCGCATTGCCGTGGATGAGAAAAAGAGGCACCCCATGGATTTCGTACTGTGGAAGGGGGCGAAGCCCGGGGAACCCCGGTGGCCCAGTCCCTGGGGGCCGGGGAGGCCCGGATGGCACATGGAGTGTTCCGTCATGAGCGGCCACTACCTGGGTTCCACCTTTGACATCCACGGGGGAGGTAAAGACCTTCTCTTTCCCCATCACGAAAATGAGCGGGCCCAGTCCATTGCAGCCAACGCCGGCGAGTTTGCCCGATACTGGGTGCATAACGGTTTTGTTACCGTGGAATCTGAGAAAATGTCCAAATCTCTGGGCAACTTCCTCACCATTCGGGACGCGCTGGAGCAATACCACCCTGAAGTGCTCCGCCTCTTTCTTCTGTCCAAGCACTACCGCAGTCCCCTCGACTTTGCAAAAGATGCGGTCCTTGACGTCCAATCCGGCCTTGTTCGAATTTATAGAACCCTCCAGAGGCTTGGTGCTGTCCTCGGCGAAATTGAAGAAAAAGAGACCATCCCCCTTCCCGGCTCATTGCCTGATGCCCCGGACAAGTCCTTTCTGAATCTGTTCATCGCCATGATGGATGATGACTTGAATACAGCCGGCGCCTTAGGACTTATTTTCGAAAAAGTCAAAGACATGAATAGGGTCTTGGATTCTCTGGGGGACAAACCGGACCCGGAGCATGCAGCCCGTCTCCAAGATGATCGTCGCCATCTTCTAGCGGCCGGCAAGGTCTTGGGTCTGCTGAATGAAAAGCCGGAACATTTTTTTGAGGAACTTGCTTCCTCTGCCCATACCATTGATGCTCAACAGGTAGAGCGGCTTATTCAAGAAAGAGCGGAGGCGAGAGCAAAAAGAGACTGGGCCGGGGCCGATGCCATAAGGGACCGTCTCCATGGTCTTGGTGTTGTCCTGGAAGATACGCCCAAAGGGACAAAATGGCGATATGCCATTGATTAACCGCAGACTAACGCAGACTCTTTGGCCGAGCGACTTGCTCGGCCAAATGATGTCATCTCTTTTTGGATTGGGAAATAGACAATTGAAGGCGCAGCCCAGGCCCTGGGGGAGTCAGGCGCTTCCGTTCAACAGGACCGTTTCTTTCCGAAACTTTAGCTCACTTTAGGCATTTTAGGCACTTTAGCTCACTTCATTCATCATGTTCAAATTAGTCACGGAATTTGAGCCATGCGGAGATCAGCCTTCGGCGATCGAGGGACTTGCCGAGGGTGTCGAGAAAGGTTTGCAACATCAGGTCTTGCTGGGTGTGACCGGCTCAGGCAAGACCTTCACTATGGCCCAATTAATCGCCCGGGTACAAAAGGCGACCCTCATTGTTGCGCCTAATAAGACCCTGGCGGCTCAGCTCTACGGGGAATTGAAGAGGTTCTTCCCTCAAAATGCAGTGGAATACTTTGTGAGTTATTATGACTACTACCAGCCCGAGGCCTACATCCCTCAAACAGACACTTACATCCAGAAGGATGCCCACATTAACGAGCAAATCGACAAAATGCGTCATTCCGCGACACGATCTCTCCTTGACAGGGAAGACGTGATCATTGTGGCCAGTGTTTCCTGTATTTACGGGTTGGGTTCTCCCGAGGCCTACCACAACATGCTCCTGTACTTGGAAAAGGACAGCGTTCTTCCCCGAGAAGACGCTCTTAAGAAACTGGTGGAAATCCATTATGAGCGCGGTGACTATGACTTCTCCCGCGGTCATTTCCGTGTTCGGGGGGATGTGGTGGACATCTACCCGGTTCATGAAGAGGACCGCGCTGTAAGGGTTCATTTCTTCGGAGATACGGTCGAAGCGATCCAGGAGATCGATCCTCTCACCGGAAAGGTAGTCGGGGACCTCCATCGCATGACCCTATATCCGGCCACCCATTATGTCACCTCCGTAGAGATTCGAGAAAAAGCGATCGGCCAGATCAGGGAAGAACTCAAGGAGCGCATCGAGTACTTCCGATCTCAGAGCAAATTCATAGAGGCCCAGCGCATCGAAGAACGCACCCTCTTTGATCTGGAAATGATGATCGAGATGGGGTACTGCCACGGCATTGAAAATTACTCCAGGCATCTGACAGGAAGGGCTCCTGGTGAGCCGCCTCCAACGCTTCTGGACTACTTTCCCAAGAACTTCCTGGTCATCATCGATGAAAGCCATATTTCCGTCCCTCAGTTGAACGGGATGTACAACGGCGACCGATCCAGAAAACAGACCCTGGTCCACTATGGTTTCCGATTGCCCTCTGCACTGGATAATCGGCCGCTCAAGTTTGAGGAATTCGAAGCCAGAGTGAAGCAGGTTATTTATGTTTCCGCCACGCCGGGGCCCTATGAACTCACGAAGGCAGAGAGCGTATCCGAACAGATCATCAGGCCCACAGGACTGATGGATCCCGAGATCATCGTCCGTCCGGCCACAAATCAGGTGGACGACCTTTTGGGATGGATACGACAGCGGGTGGAGAAGAAAGAACGGGTCCTGGTCACCACCCTTACCAAAAGCATGGCCGAAGATCTCACCGAATACTATGCCGACCTGGGGATCCAGGTTCGATACCTTCACTCCGATATCAAAACCATTGAGAGAACCGCGATTATCAGAGATCTCCGTTTGGGCGTTTTCGATGTCCTGGTTGGCATCAACCTTTTGAGAGAGGGGCTTGACCTGCCCGAAGTCTCTCTGGTGGCCATTCTCGATGCGGACAAAGAAGGTTTTCTCCGTTCCGACCGCTCCCTCATCCAGACCTGTGGCCGGGCAGCCCGGAATGTGAACGGTCTCGTAATTCTTTATGGGGATGAGATCACGGGCTCCATGGCCAGGGCCATCGATGAAAGCAATCGGCGACGTCAAATCCAACTCGCCTACAACCAAGCCAACAACATCACCCCTGTCTCCATTCAAAAGGCGATCGACGATATCCTCGCCTCAGCCTACGAAGCGGATTACGTCACCGTCTCCGCTGTCGCCGAGGATGAAGCCGTCTATCTCTCAGCCGAGCGTATCCAGAAAAAGATCCATGCGCTTCACAAGAAAATGATGGATGCGGCCAAGAAGCTGGAATTCGAAGACGCAGCCCGTTTCCGGGATGAGATTAAGGCCCTGGAGGCTAGAGAACTGGAGCTCAGAGGCTAGCGAGTTTCCAGCCAGAAATGGCCCTTTCCCCCAGTCTCTGCGTCAATCTGCGGGATTGCTTGTTCCCGCCCTCCTGGCGGGACGCGCAATCCCTTTTTTTCCCCTCCGGGGCGTAGGCCCTACGGGCCGGAGGCTTGACCTTGCGAAAAATCGCTCATTTCTGGGTGGAAACTTGACTGAGACCTGTTCTTTTGGATTTTCATTTCCGCATGGGCATCAGGTGGAGCTGGGATGGCTGTTCCCCGAAAGGCGATATCTCAAAAGAATTCCACCGGACATTGAAGCGGTCTGATCTTTGAGGGTTTGCACCACAGAAGCCCTAGCAGAATGTCTCGTTCCAACGAAATCAAAGCTCTCTCAAACCTTCAAAGATCAGTCCGCCTCCGCAAAACGCCATAGATATCGCCTTGAGGGGAATGGGCATCCCAGGCGAAAGCCTCACCGGTTTGACGCGAAGTTTGGCTAGCGAGTTTCCAGCCAGAAATGGCCCTTTTCCGCATTGATGATTCCCCAAGGGTTTACAATCTTTGCTCTCCTGTTGTAAATAAAGAATCCGGTCCCTGAGGACCCGGCTCAAGCCGCCCCCAGAGGCGGCCTCGGGGAATGGAGTAATGGAGCGATGGGGTAATGGAGTAATGAAAGGGTGAATTCAAACTAATCTTTGGGCTTTGGCTTTTTCCAACACTCCAATACTCCATTACTCCGATACAGTTTACTACTTGCTCACCTTAGAGGGAGTTTTCAATGATTAGATAGAGTTGACTTCTTAAGAAGCTCAAGTCTGCAGGAAAGAGCCGAACCATGTATAGACAAGGAGAGGACAATGACAGAAAACATCCGGTGGGCAAGAACCCACTGCTCCAGAATGGATCACGGCGGTTGCGCCCTTCTCGTCGGTGTTGAGAATAACCGAATCGTCAAGATCAAAGGGGATCCTGAGGGTTTTTTGAACCACGGCTATGTGTGTTCCAAAGGGCTGGCTTCCGCTGATCGCCTCACCCACCCCCGTCGGCTCACCCACCCCTTGAAGAGGACAGGGGCCCGAGGAGAGGGGAGGTGGGAGAGGATCTCATGGACGCAGGCCATCCAAGAAATCAGCCAGAATCTCGGCAGGATAAAGGAGACCCATGGGGCCCGAGCCGTGGTATTCGGTCAAGGCATGCCCAAAGGACTGGAACTCTTCGGCCTGATTCGACTGGCCACTATTTTCGGTTCCCCCAATGTCATAGCCGTCCAGGATGTCTGCCATGCCCCCCGAGAGGTGACCGGCATGCATACCTGCGGCTTTTATCCGGTGGCGGATCTCCACCATCAGAGCAAGCTCATCGTGCTCTGGGCAAGCAATCCTACAAGCACCAACGAAGAGGGACAAATTTGCAGCCTTCTGTTCCAGCAAATGAGGAAAGGGGCGGAACTGGTCGTGGTGGACCCGAGACGGACTGCCCTGGCCGAGAGGGCGAAGTACTGGCTCCAACTCAGACCGGGCACGGACAGCGCCCTGGCTCTGGCCTTTCTCAATGTGATCATCACGGAAGAACGCTATGACAAGGCTTTCGTGGAGCAGTGGACCCATGGCTTTTCGGACCTGGCCGCTCACGTGGCGGATTATCCCCCGGAAAAAATGGCCCACGTGACCTGGGTGCCTCCCGATCTCATTCGGGAAGCCGCCCGGTGTTACGCTGATGCTCATCCTGCGGCCATCCAGTGGGGAAATCCCATTGAACAGACCATTCAGACCTTCGACACCGTGAGAGCCCTCATCTGTCTCATGGCTGTGTGCGGGAATCTGGACGTGTCCGGGGGAAACGTTCAGGCGAATGAACCAACAACTCTAAGTCTCGGCAAATTCGTCCGGTCTGATCTTCTCCCCACCAAAAGAAAAGAAATGCTCCATGCCTTTCATCACACCATCCCCAGGATGATGACCGTGCCGTCCGCTTACTTCAGAAAGGCTGTGCTGGAAGAGACACCTTACCCGGTTAAGGCGGCCTATTTCCAGGGCGCCAATCCGATGGTCTCTTACGCCGACAGCCGGATGACCCTCTCGGCTCTTACGAAACTGGATTTCCTAGCCGTGGCGGACATTGTCATGACCCCAACGGCTGCTCTGGCTGATGTGGTCCTGCCCGCAGCGACAACCTTTGAATTCAATGATATCGGCCATTACGGCTTGGGCCATGGTTATCTTCTGGCCCGCCCCAAAGTCGTAGAGCCGCCTGAAGCGTGCTGGCCTGATCTTAAAATCATCAATGAATTGGGTAAGGCACTCACCCCTCGGGAATACTGGTATGATGACTATGAAGCGCTCTTGGAAGAGGTGCTGAAACCGAGCGGGCTCACCTACAGGGACTTTGTTGAAAAGGGCTATCTCAAAGGGGAAGACCGGTTTCTGAAATATCTTGAAGGGGGCTTCAAAACACCCACCGGCAAGGTAGAACTCGTTTTGACCCAGGCCGAGAAGTTCGGGCTGCCGGCTCTGCCTTTGTTTTCGGGTTTCCCGGAGGACGAGGATCCGGACTATCCTCTCGTCCTGACGAGCTGTAAAAGCCGGTACTACCTCCATTCCTCTTACCGGTGGGTGGAGAGACTGAGAAACCACAGGCCCCATCCCATAACGGAGATCCACCCGGAGACTGGGGAAAAATACGGTATTTTGGACGGAGACAAGGTGATTGTGGAAACCCGGAACGGTTCCATGGTCCAGGTGGCCCACCTGACAGAGACCATTCACCCGAGAGTCATCAACAGTGCTTACGGATGGTGGTTTCCTGAGGACTCGCCCCAGACCCTATTCGGGTGGGAAAAATCGAATTTCAACATCCTCACGTCCGTGGAGAAACTGGGCAAGGCTTTCGGCACCCCGAATCTCAAGGGCGTTGGGTGCAGGATCAAGCCCGCCAGGGAGGAAGAAAGATGAAGGACGATTATGAAGACAAGGTTCGGGATGAACGTGCGGCTGTCCAAGAGCTGCAGGCCCAGCTCAGACCCAGATTCAAGGATCTGCCCCATGACGTCACTCTCATTTTGTTGACCCGTTCCGGCAAAAACGACCTCTTCACGGAGGCCACCCGGTTTCTCATTCGTGTGATCAGGGAAGTGGCTCCCCGGATCACCTTGCGGGAATACGATCTCGACCATGAGGTGGCCAAATCATGGGAGGCGGACCGCGCCCCCACGCTGCTCTTTGATCCGGACCGGTATCGGATACGCTGGCTGGGAGCCCCCATAGGCGAGGAGGCCCGAACCTTTATTGAAGCCCTTTTGATGATGGGACGCAGGCAGACCAACTTGAGTGAACAATCACTCAAGGTCCTTAAAGGAATCGATTCACCAAGGCACATCAAGCTCTTTGTGAGCCCTTCCTGCCCGTATTGCCCTCAGCAAGGAGTCAACGCTTTGAAGGCGGCCATTGAAAAACCCGACATGGTTTCTTTGGAAATCATCGATATCCAGGCCAATCCGGATCTGGCGGATCAGTATGCCGCCCAGAGCGTGCCTCAGGCTTTTGCGAACGAGACGCTCATTGCCCAGG
>SMTZ1_10007630_pt1 | contig 10827 bp, 12 predicted proteins | sample DeeMarSWOR136_30_FD_25667 | JGI IMG/M metagenome (IMG submission 25667) | reverse complement strand
AAGCGGGAAATAAAGTCAGAGTGAGTGCCCAATTGATCAAGGCGTCCGATGGATTTCACATTTTTTCAGAAGTATATGACCGCGAGCTTCAGGACATTTTCAATGTCCAGGACGATATCTCGAGAAAAATAGTAGAGAGGTTTACAGATAAACTCGGGATCCGGGAAACAGGAAAGCATCTAATTACCTCCTCAACCGAGAATATTGAAGCTTATGAACTGTACCTGAAGGGAAGGTTTAATTTAAGCAAGGGTTCCTTGGAGGCTACAAATGCTGCCATTCAGTACTTTGAGTCCGCTCAAAGAAAAGATATAGATTTCATTTTACCTCTCACAGGATTGGCAGCCTGTTACACATTCCTTGGAGGATCAGGTTTAATGTCTGTGAACGAAGCATTTAAAAGAGCAAAGGAATATGCCGGGGAAACGAATTTGTTGGATGAAAATGTGGCAGAAACCCATCTTGCGCTGGCAAATAGTTCTTTTTGGTGTGATTGGGATTTTGAAAATACAGGCAAGTCCATCAAAAAGGCCATTAGACTTAGTCCGGGTACTGCCAGCATCCACGGTTTTAATGCGGTATATTTAATGGCTGCTGGCAGATTGGATGAAGCATTTATAGAGGCACAATTGGCTTCCAAACTGGATCCGCTTTCCTTGAAAGAAAAATTTCGTTCAGGTGAATTGTTCTACCGGTCTGGAAGATATATTGAAGCCATAGAAATATTTGATGAAATTCTTGCTGAAAATCCATTTTTTAATCAGGCGAGTATCCTGAAAGCATGGAGCCATTTATTCATAGGTGAATATGAATTAGCCACCAAAATCTTCAGTAAGATACCTATCACATCTGATACCTCCATAACTTTTTACGGGGGACTGGCATTGGTATACTATAAAGCAGGACAGTTTGATAAGGTTTTGGAATGTCTGAAGGAATTCAAGTCAGCTGTTGGAAAAGGATACTCACATTGGCTGAACTACAATTACACTCTCATATTTCGGGCACTTGATGAAACAGAAAAAATGTTCGAGTCGCTTGAAAAGTGCCTGACTGAAAAAACCACACCATTAATATTCATCCAGGTGGATCCTGTGTGGGATGATTTCAAGTCTGATCCAAGATTCGTTGAACTGGTCGAAAAGACATTTATTCCTAAGAAAAAAGACAGGATGGTATCCATTCAATCTGATACCAGGGAATCGCTTGAAATCAACCTGCGAAAGCTGGTTTTTGTTGAAGCCCAGGAGAATTACTCCAGGATTGTATGGCTGGAGGGAGATAAAATCAAAGAAAAACTGCTGCGAGTAACTCTAAAGAATATTGAAGGCCAGATCGTTGGCAGTAATATCGTCAGGTGTCATCGTTCCTATATAATCAATACGAATTTTCCCTTTTCCATCCTTGGTAACTCTAATGGTTACCGGTTAGCGTCAAAGCAAATCAGGGAGACCATTCCCATTTCAAGGAGCCTCGGAAAAGAAATTGTGGCCAGGCTCAGAGACCGCTGATATCATATCCCGCCTTATACCATTCATCCCCTGGCTATTTTTATTTCGTCGCTGGGACTGATCGGGTTGGCGTCATATGGTGTGGTCCGGAGAACCAAGGAGATTCAGGAAAGTTATGGGTGCTCAGCTATCAGAAATTATCAGGATGCTTTCCAAAGATGCATTTATTTATATATTGCTACTGCTAATGTTATTGCCTGGCCGGCAGGTTATTTTTCATGAAAAGTTGGTTGCAGAATTTTGCTTTCAGAGTAGGTTTGCATGCATATATAGCTGCCAGATCCAAGCCGGCCGATTCACTGAGGTATGAATAGATTGAAATAATGAGTAACTTCTGTTCGTAAAATGGTAATTCAAGTTTAACTAATTTCATTTCTGATGAAAAGAATTAACATCTTGGCCATAATTTCATGTTTCGCCGCCATTCTGATGCTCCCTTCATGCGCCGTTAATCCGGTAACCGGTAAAAAACAGCTGATGTTCATGTCGGAGGCACAGGAAGTCCAACTTGGAAGCCAATATGATCCCCAGGTCATGGCAACCTTCGGCGAATATAAAAATGAACCTCTGCTTGCCTTGATTGAGGAAAAGGGCAATGAAATGGGACTGATCTCACATCGTCCCAAGCTTACCTACCATTTCAGGATACTGGATTCGCCTGTGATTAATGCATTCGCGGTTCCCGGGGGATACATCTACCTGACACGAGGCATTCTGGTACAATTTAATAACGAAGCAGAAATGCTGGGTGTCCTCGGGCATGAGATGGGCCACATTACAGCCCGGCACACGGCCAGCCAGCAAACAAAACAAACCGTTGGTCAACTTCTTTTTGTAGGCGGTATGATTGCATCAGAAGAATTCCGTAAGTATGGTGAATATGCCTTGCAGAGTATGCAATTGCTGTTTTTGAGCTTCAGCCGTGAGAATGAGCGCGAGGCCGATCGGCTGGGGGTTGAATATGCGTCAAAGATCGGATATGATGCCCGCAAGATGGCAGATTTTTACCAGGTGCTGGTAAAAATGAACCTGGCCAGTGAACATGGAGGCATTCCTACCTTCCTGTCAACACATCCCGATCCCGGTGATCGCTATAATGCAGTTATACGGGATGCTGCAAAATGGCAGGACAGCCTGGATTTTTTAGCGTGGAAGGTAAACAAGGATAATTACCTGAACCTGATTGATGGTATGGTTTTCGGCGAGGACCCCCGGCAGGGTTTCGTTGAAGGACAAATGTTTTATCACCCGGAATTAAAATTTAAATTCCCGGTTCCTTCAGGATGGTTTTTGGAAAACTCGCCGATGCAAGTCAGAATGAACACACCGGATGGAAAAGCATTGATGGTCTTTACGCTTGCACCACAGGAAACACTTGAGGATGCAGCAAAAGCTACCTTACAGCAGCTGGAGGTAAATCTTCTTGAAAGCAAAAGAACAACCGTTAACGGGCTGCCGGCTATTTCAGCACTGTCTAACCAGGTAACACAGAACCAGTCAACCGGACGGCAAGACACCATCAATATATTGTCCTATTTTATTGAATACAACAGCCTTAATTATGTTTTTCATGGAGTATCCGCCCAGGCTGATTTTAATACTTACCTTCGTGTATTCGAGCCAACCATGGTGAACTTTGATAAACTGACCGAACCCTCGAAATTAAATGTACAGCCCAAAAAGATCAGGATAAAGGAAGTACAGCGCGCAGGAACCCTTGCCGATGCTTTCCGGACTTTTGGTATTCAGCAGCAACGGATGGAGGAACTCGCTTTTCTGAATAATATGGAACTATCTGATCAGGTACCGGCCGGAGCACTGATCAAAATTATAGGAGATTAATCCGGGATTTTATATCCAAGAAAAACATCAACAAATTCATTACCCTCGAAAGAAATCCCCGCAGATCGCTGACCCGCAGCCACTCACAACCCTCTCTGGACTGAATCATTATAGAAGGGGTCGTTTTAAATAACTTCATTCGCCATACATGCTTAACGCTTCAATAAGGTCATTCACTTCATCGTTATAGGGAGCATCACAACCGTAAAAGATCTCATCCCTATTTACATCCGCAGTACCGTACAATGAATCATTGAGCTTATCATAATTTGACAGGATTCCACCTTTTAAGTTTACTCCGGTAAAAAGTCCTTTGCTGCCATGATAGGCATAAATTTCCGTCTCAAATGTAATATCAGTACTTGATGAAAAACTGTTATTATCAGGTCCTGCTGCAACTCCAACATCACTACCGAGGATAATTTCTTCTTTATGAATACCAATAATATCTTTTCTGTCTTTGAAAAGCAAGACAATATCTGAAGCCTGTGGGCCGATTTTGTATCCCAGGCTTCCTTCACGGAGTGTAACAAAGAAGGGATTGCTCCAGGAACCATCCTCATTATGGATCATTGCAATACCTCTGCCACCCTGTCCATTAAATGCGCCGACTGCTACTTTGCAGGCTCCGGGTAAGATCACAATTCCTTCGGATTTATTAATCAGTCTTTGAGGAATGCCGTTTAGTGGATCCTCCATGACATTGTCAAGGGCCATCACAGCCATTGTGAGTGTTGTTACAGCCTTATCTGAATGAGCAGATTTGCCTTCCCTCATTGAGGCGGCAGCATTCAAATTTCCAACTGTAATAATCAGCATGGAAACTATCATTAGGTTCAACATTGTTTTCATGATTTTATAATTTTTTAATTGATTTTATTTTAACTACACTCAAATGTACGGGGGTGTATACTGTTTGATAAATAATTGAAACGGGTTGATTAGCATTTGTAACAGATGGTAAGATAAATGGGATGAATGGTATTATTTGGTGTGAATGGTTTAGGATGTAACAAATTGCCCTGCTGAAACACCTCTCTTATAATTGAATTTTCCAACATAAGCGAAGATGTTAAATGTATGTGGGATATCCATGGAATTAACTGAAGTCAAACATGACCGGACTTCAGTTTTATTAACGAATTCACCAGCATGAAGGATTAACCTGGTTAACAGATCTCAAAACAGAAGCCATACGAAGATTAATTTAGTGGTGATAGTTCAACTGTGGAATTAATAGCATACCTTTGAACCGGTTTGAAAACTTGCGCTTTTATTTACTAATGCCTTGCTCCCTGTTAGTTCATCACTGCTCTCCTTTTTGAATCAATTATGCTAGAAACCTTCATTTACGGTTTCTAAAACCACTCGCTCCCAGGTACAGGAGTATTCCTGAATTGTCCACTCAAAGGCTAGGAAGCCGGACTCCCAGGATCTTTTCAAAATGGATTTTAGAATCTGCGATTGATGAATTAACAATTTAAATTATTTAAATAATGAACATTTATGAAGGAAACCTCAATTACGAGGTGAATGAGAATGACCTGGCAGCACTATTTGAATCATACGGCACAGTCAATTCTTCAAAAATCATTACAGATAAGTATAATGGAAGAAGCAAAACCCAGAAAAGAAAGTTCTAACCTTTAATATCTTACCTTGATGATAAGTGGAAAAATTATATGGTACAGCGAAATCAAAGGATTTGGTTTTATCGAAATGGAGAATGGCGAAAATATTTTTGTTCACCGAAGTGGCTTAAAAGGCATTTACGGTGGTCTGAAACCAGATCAGAAAGTTGAATTTGAAACCAAACAGGGTGAAAAAGGTTTGTTTGCCTTTAATGTAAAATCGACAGATTAAATCACTTCTATTGAAATCATTTTTTAAGAGATCTCAAAAAATATGCATTCCGATCAGTCAGTGGGAATCGGGTGCTGGGATTTTATTTTAAGACGTGCTTTAGTCATAGGGAATATGGTCTGGATCGCTGTGATCTTCTCGGATGGACTGGCCTGTAATATTTCTAAAGTCAAAGCATTATTATAAAATGGATTCGTGCATACTTACTGCAAGAAAACAGTCAATGGAAAAATAAGATGAGGCAACTGAAGATTTCACGGCAAATAATGCAGCGATCCGAAGCATCGGTTAATCGTTATTTTCAGGAGATCAGCAAGTATCCGATGATTTCCCCGGATGAGGAGGTTGAGCTAACCATCCGAATCAGGAATGGGGATGAGGATGCCTTGCATAAGTTGGTTGTTGCAAACTTACGCTTTGTAATCTCCGTTGCCAAACAATTTCAAAACCAGGGTTTGTCATTTCCCGATCTAATCAATGAGGGCAACCTGGGACTTGTAAGGGCTGCAAAAAGATTTGATGAAACCCGGGGATTTAAATTTATTTCCTATGCCGTCTGGTGGATACGTCAGGCAATTATACAGGCCATCTCGGAGCAAACAAGGGTAGTAAGATTGCCACTCAACAGGCTTTCCTCAATACATAAAATCTCCAAGGCAATTCTCTGTCTTGAACAGGAGTTTGAAAGAGAACCTACAGATGCTGAGATTGCCGAACACCTTAATTTAACGAATGATGAAGTAAATATTGCCAACAAAATTAAGAACAAGCAAATTTCTTTCGACAAACCACTTTCACATGAGGGTAGTGATGAACTCAACCTTTATGACCTTATACAGACCGGAAATATTCCATCCCCCGACGAGGAGATTATGAAAGAATCCATCATTACTAATCTTAACCGGGCCCTTAGCAAACTAAGCGATAGGGAAGCCAATATATTATCTTTGTCGTACGGTTTGTCCGATACAGCGGTCAATACCCTGCAGGAAATCGCCATGAGATACAATATGTCATCAGAACGTGTCAGACAAATCCGAAGCAACGGGATACTCAAACTCAAGAGACTCCTGAAAGACAATACCACGTTTATGGATTACTAAACACCTGAAGGCTTACCCTTTGTGAATCCTTCCCCGGCTATGTTGTTTTACTGGAAAAGTAGATGTTACAGGAACTGGCTAATGACTAAGTCTGTCATCGAAGAAACCGTATCTGGGCAATTATTCTGCTTTAATAAGTTGATTATAAATTAAAAACGATCTTCCTGTATGTAATTATTTCGGATTGATCCCTGGAATCCTTATGATATGTGCTTTTCCCTGCTTTTAGATCGGTTTATTCATCATGATTATTCTATTCCTTGTCTAAATAATAAAGGACTATTTAGTATTAATTATTGTAATTTGAATTCCTCGATTAGCAAAAATAAAAGTATTATACATACTGATCTTTGATAGAAGTTATTTATTAGAAAGGAGTTATAAAATGGAAAAGTATCTAATTGAAGTGCCTCATGAAGCTACAAAATCTGCCTGCGCTAATGCAGTGCGTGTATTTATGCAGACCGGCTCACACTTTCTAGCCAACGCTGATTGGGGTTGTTATGATGGTGAGCATAAAGCCTGGTTGCTGGTAGAGGTAGAGAATAAAGACCAGGCCCACCAGATTGTCCCACCGATCTTCAGATCGGAAGCAAAAATTGTTAAGCTCCATACATTCACACGGGAGGAGATGGAAAATATTGAAGAAGTACATACTGTTTAGGATTAATCCTGGATCATGAAAAAGATGCTGAAGGTTAATGGTATTGTATACTTTTTATATTCACCTGATAAGTTTTATTAGTTTCGTGGAGACTAATCCTGAACAAAGCAGATGGACATCATCGATAGAAAAGCCCATTGGAACGAAATTTATAAGACCAAGAATACCGAACAGGTGAGTTGGTACCAGGCTGTACCTGTTACATCCCTCAACTTCGTGAAGCAATATAACCTGCCAATGTCCGCTAGAATTATAGATATTGGAGGAGGTGACAGTTTTTTCGTTGACCATCTTCTTGATTTGGGGTACCGAGATATTACTGTCCTGGACATTTCTGAGAACGCGATAGGAAAGGCAAAGCAACGTCTGGGTGAACAGGCAAATAAAGTACAATGGATAATTGCTGATGCAGTCGAATTTAATCCTTTAGAAAAATATGATGTCTGGCATGACAGGGCTGCTTTTCATTTTCTGACCGACGATAAAGACATAGAAAAATATATTGAAATTGTCAGTTCAAATATTTTTCCGGCAGGATACCTGGTAATCGGGACCTTCTCTGACAAGGGACCTGAAAAATGCAGCGGGCTTAATATCAAACAGTATTCCGAGGGTACAATGACCGAACTGTTAAAGGTCCATTTCGAAAAACGGGAATGTACGCAGATTGACCATCAAACACCCTCCGGTTCAATTCAGCATTTCATTTTCTGCAGCTTTAGACGCAAGCGTTAGATAATATTACTTTCTTACGGATGAGTCGAATAAGCTATATGATCAGGAATCACGAATAGGTAATGTATTCCTGGTCTTCGCCATCCTGGCAAATATTTTTTGCCTGCCCGGGATTGCTTGGACTGTCATCTTTTATGGCAGAACAACCTGCCAAGGAAATTGGTGTCAGGAAAGTAATGGGTGCAAATGTGCCGGTTATTATCAGGCTGATGTCACGAGAAACTCTAGTCCTTGTGTTGGTTGCAGCCATTATTTCTTCCGTGATTGCCTGGTACTACATGAATAACTGGCTTGAATCTTTCTTCTATCGCATCAAGGTTAGCCCTGTGCTGATTTTACTTGCTTTTGCTGCGGCCCTTGTCATAGCGTTGATTACGGTTAGTTTCCAGACTATTTCTGCAGCCATGCGTAATCCCGCCGAAGCCCTCCGCTACGAATAAATCCCCACAGATCCATGACCTGAGGGGATTTCGAGCAGCTTGAGGAGGTAGTACAAGCGCTGTTTTATTTGCCATACATGACCAAAGCTTCAATCAGGTCCTTAACCTCATCGCTATAGGGTGTTTCAATCCTGTAAAATATCTCATTCGTGCTTACATCATCTACACCGTAAAGTGATTCACTAATCTTCTCATTATATGAGAGGATTCCTCCTTTCAGGCTCACCCCGGCGAAAAGTCCTTTGCTCCGGCAATAGGAATAGATTTCTGACTCAAACGTAATATCAGTGCTGGATGAGGAACCTTTATCAACTGGCCCTGCTGCGACACCTACATCACCACCGAGGGTAATATCTGCCTTGTCAATTTCAATGATATCATTCCTGTCCTTGAAAAGCATTACGATGTCCGATGCCTGTGCGCCAATCTGGAAGCCCAAACTTCCCTCACCAAGGGTAACAAAGAAAGGATTGCTCCATGAACCATCCTCTTTGCGGATCATGGCAATTCCCCTTGCACCCTGGCCTCCCAAAGCACCAAGAGCCACTTTGAAAGCACCGGGAAAAATCACAATTCCTTTCGAGCTATTGATCAGGTCTTGAGGTATGCTGTTTTCGGGATCTTCCATAATATGGTCAAGTGCCATCACAGCCTTTTTAAGCGTTTTTGCTGCCTTTTCGGAATCCGCAGATTTACCTTCCCCGATAGAGGCTGCAGCATTTAAATTTCCAACGGTGATAATCAGCATGGAAACCAGGATTAAATTCAACATTGCTTTCATAATTCTAAGATTATTATTTGATTGATTTTGTTAAACAACACCCAAATGTATGGGAGTGTACACTATAATATTAAATGTTTGCAACGGGTTGATTAGCATTTGTAACAGATGGTGAACCAAATGGGATGAATGGTGAAATTTGGTGTGAATGACGCAGTCCTATACAGGTTTACAAAATATTCATAACTTGAACACTTTAAAAGCAGGTAGTCCCCTCGCAAGGATTCACAATTATGGAACCACTACGTATCCTGCCGACGAAATTATATATTCCTCCTTCCCGCGCCGAAACTGTTATTCGACATCATTTGCTCAACCTTATCAATGATAATTTCAGGTTAAAAACTATACTGGTGGCTGCTCCGGCAGGTTTTGGAAAAACAACACTGGTATGCAATTGGATCCAGCAGTCAAATCATCCGGTTGCATGGTTTTCTGTAAGTGAGGGGGACAATGATCCTGTCATTTTTTTCTCCTATTTAATTTCGGCTCTTCAGACCATTGACCCAACGATCGGTGAATCAGTTTTTCCAATGTTGCAGTCGCCTCAAACTGATTTTAACCTGGTGCTGACCAACCTGATCCAGGTTATAGATCAGCGAAATGATGAGATGGTTCTGGTATTGGATGATTATCATTTCATTAAAGAGAAGCAGATACATAATCTTGTCGAATTCCTGATCAATCATAAACCCGGACATTTGCACCTGGTTATCTCCTCCCGGTCAGATCCCCTGCTTCCCTTACATCGTTACCGGGCCAAAAACCATTTAACTGAAATACGTGCTGGGCATCTCAGCTTTTCTGATGAGGAGGCATATGCATTTTTTAATAAGGTGATGGGACTGAACCTTACCTCAGAAAATGTTACCAATCTCAATCATCGCACCGAAGGATGGATTACCGGGCTACAGATGGCGGCTCTGTCACTGAAATCACATGATAATATTGATGGATTTGTCAAGTCATTTACAGGCAATAACAGGTATGTGATGGACTATCTGCTGGAAGAGGTGATAGCTGTACAAACTGATAAGGTTAAATCCTTTCTTTTACAAACCTCAATACTTGAACGATTTTCAAGCCATTTATGTGAAGCTGTCACGGGCATTGAAAACTGCCAGGAAATCATTGACACTTTAGATCGGGAGAATCTGTTTCTCGTAACACTTGATAGCAACAAAACCTGGTATCGTTACCACCATCTGTTTTCCGATCTGCTTCGGAAAAAATTACGGGATACACATCCTGAAATGCTTCCTGAACTACATAAAAATGCGAGCAAATGGTTCGCCGAACATGATTTCATCCCCGAGGCTCTTGAACACAGCATTGCAGCAAAGGATTGGAATAATGCTGGTTTACAGGTAGAACGCACCTTTCAGGACCGGATGAACCGGGGCGAGGATTTTGCTACTATGCTGGACCGGCTGAAAGCATTGCCCGAGGAGATGATATGTTCACGTCCAAGTCTCTGCATCATGTATGCCTGGATGTATTCACTTAACCTTCAATTGGATGAGGCAGAATCATACCTTCAAATTGTGGAAAATGAAGAAGGGGAGGATCTCGATACCGATCTGCGTATGCAGATTGAGGTAATCCGGGCCGAAATGGCACGTTACAGGGGCGACCTTGGGTATTGCATTAAAAGTTCCCTGGATACACTGGATAAAATCACAAGCAATCCTTCCGGCATTCATGTACAGATGCAAAACTATACGGCATGTATCATGTCTCTTGCCTGGACCTATCTTTTAACAGGGGAAATGGAACGAGCCGTTCAAAAATTCCAGGAATCCATGAACATTGCTAATGAGGTCGGGAGTATCACGCTGATCCTGCTTCACCAGAAAGGATTAGCGCAGGCCTATATGTTACAGGGACT
>SMTZ1_10025906_pt1 | contig 10828 bp, 5 predicted proteins | sample DeeMarSWOR136_30_FD_25667 | JGI IMG/M metagenome (IMG submission 25667) | reverse complement strand
AAGCCAGCCACGGTGGAAATGTGACCATTGAAAACTCGGGGGAGATCAACACCCTTGGAAACGACTCCGGCGGTATCTATGCCCAGAGTATCGGCGGCGGCGGCGGCCACGGGAGTGGCAGCGGCGGATTGATTTCCATCGGCGGGTTCGGTAACGGTGGTGGCAACGGCGGGAGTGTGACGGTTACCAACAATGGGAGTATCACCACCCAGGGTGACACTTCTGACGGCATCTTCGCCCAGAGTGTGGGAGGAGGAGGCGGCAGCGGAGGTACGAGCGGAGGATTGATTTCCGTAGGAGGGTATGGTGACGGTGGTGGCAACGGCGGGAGTGTGGCGGTTACAAACAATGGGAGTATCACTACTCAGGGTGACATGTCCTACGGCATCTATGCCCAGAGCGTTGGCGGCGGGGGCGGCAGGGGCGCAGCCAGTGTTGGAGTATTTGCTGTAGGCGGTTCCGGCACGAGCAGCGGTGACGGAAGTGATGTGACGGTCGCCAACAGCGTGAGCATCAGCACCAACGGAAACACGTCTGACGGCATCTTCGCCCAGAGCGTGGGAGGTGGAGGCGGAAGCGGAGTTCGGGTGGAGGAGCTTTTTGCTGTCCCTACTATGGCTTTAGTTTCCATTGGCGGTTCCGGTACGGGCGGCGGCAAAGGGGGTGATGTTATTGTAGAGAATTCCGGCCTGATCGAAACGCAGGGCGCTGATTCCAAGGGCATCTTCGCCCAGAGCGTTGGAGGGGGAGGCGGCAGCGCAAATCTCACTTCATCGACCCTATTCGGCATTGGCGGGCGCGGTGGAAGCAGCGGCAGCGGTGGTGACTCAACGGTTACCAACAGCGGGGTTATCACAACTGTGGGTGCCGGATCTTATGGCATCTTCGCCCAGAGCGTGGGAGGTGGCGGCGGCTCCAGCGGCTTTAACTTATCATCGCTTGTGAACATTGGTGGCTCCGGAGGGAACAGTGGAAATGGCGGGAACGTGACAGTCACCAACGACGGAAGCATCACCACGCAAGGTGAGTCTTCTGACGGCATCTTCGCCCAAAGTCTTGGCGGTGGCGGCGGCTCCAACGGCTATAACATCTCACTCGGGGTGAACATTGGAGGTTCCGGAGGCGCCAGTGGCGACGGCGGGAACGTGACGGTCACCAACGACGGAAGCATCAGCACACAGGGTGATGCTTCTCATGGCATCTTCGCCCAGAGCGAAGGAGGCGGTGGCGGAAGTATTTACACGGATGTCGGGGCGCTTGACTTATTAAATGCAACCCTCGACGTAGGACTTCTTCTCTCCATCGGCAGTGAGACTGCCTGTACCGGTCACGGCGGGAACGTGACGGTTACCAACAATGGGAATATCACTACACAGGGTGAGATTTCCGATGGCATCTATGCCCAGAGCGTTGGCGGCGGGGGCGGGAGCGGAAGTTTTATCGCTGGCGCGGTGGGGCTTGAACTTGATATTGATTCAACCATCGGTAATGACGGCGGCGGTAACGGCGGCGCTGTGACAGTCACCAACAACGGGACCATCACCACACAAGGTGAAGGCTCTAACGGCATCTTTGCCGAGAGTCTCGGAGGAGGCGGCGGTGACGGGCGCTTCAGTCTTGGTTTGATATCATTGAGTTTCGACTCATTCATCGGTAGTGAGGGCGGCGGCAACGGTGGTCCTGTAACGATTACCAACAACGGGCGCATCAGCACCGAGGGTTTGGAGTCTCGCGGCATCTTAGCCCAGAGCATCGGCGGAAGTGGTGGTAATGGGACATCTGTGCTCACCGGTTCGATCGGGCTCCAATACAGCTCAAGCGCAGGGATAGGCGGGGGCGGTGGAGACGGGGGAGATGGCGGCCCCGTAACGGTCACGAACAGCGGAAACATCGCCACCCTGGGTGATTCTTCCGACGCCATCCTTGCCCAGAGCGTGGGGGGTGGGGGCGGCACCGGCGGTCATAGCCTTACCGCATCAGCCGTATTGAGCCTTATCAATTTGTTTAATTTAAATAAAGCCATGTCGGTGGGAGGGACCGGCGGTGGCGGCGGCCAAGGCGGTACCGTCGATATGGACAATTCCGGCTTGATCGAAACAAAGGGCGCCTATTCCCGAGGCATTCTTGCTCAGAGCGTGGGGGGTGGCGGTGGCACCGGTGGCTTCAGTTTCAATATCATGGAGTCTGTGAACACTAGTTTCAACAATAATATTGGGATTGGTGGATCCGGGGGTGACGGAGGCAACGGTGGCAGCGTAACTGTTACCAACAGCGGGAATATCGGTACCACGGGCGACCATTCCGACACCATCTTTGCCCAGAGTGTAGGGGGTGGCGGTGGCACCGGCGGGATGAGCATTCTTGGAAAGGCCGATCTGAAGGTTTTCTTACCGGAAATACCGGGAGCCGACCAAATTCCCACACTCGATTGGTCCGGTTCGATCACAGAATCTATTGGTGGCAGCGGTGGCGCCGGCGGCCGGGGCGGTAACGTGAAGGCCCTCATCGGCCCAAACGCAAGTATTGGCACGGAGGGCAACCATTCCAGCGGTATCGTTGCCCAGAGCGTGGGGGGTGGCGGTGGCACCGGCGGGACCAGTGTGTCCGTAACCTCAGACATCTCTTTGTTCACAGCCACCATTCCGACAGATTGGAAAGATCTCCTTTCCATTCCATCAATAAAGGGGTCATATTCATCGTCCATTGGCGGTTCAGGCGGCGACGGCGGCCAGGGCGGTACTGTTGAGATAGATAATTCCAGCCTGATCGAAACGCAGGGCACCGGTTCTAAAGGTGTTCTTGCTCAGAGCGTGGGTGGCGGCGGTGGTATCGGCGGCTCAAGTGGCACCTACAGTCACTTAAACTGGTGCCTGATTTGGAAGTAAGCTATGCATCCTCTATTGGTGGCAGTGGCGGCAGTGGCGGAGATGGCGGGAGAGTCACCGTGGGCAACAGCGGGAACGTCAGTACTCAAGGTGAAGCCTCTGAGGGCATCCTCGCCCAGAGCATCGGTGGAAGTGGTGGCAGCGGTGGCTCCAGTGTCACCTTCAGCGCCGAACAAAATTACGTGAATTTTACGTCGCCGAAAGTGTCGGTCAGCGTTGCAGAATCTATTGGCGGCAGCGGGAATGCCGGCGGCAAGGGTAGCATTGTGAATGTTGACAATGCCGGTCTGATCAAAACACAGGACGCCCATTCCAGCGGTATCCTTGCCCAAAGTGTAGGAGGAGGTGGTGGGGTTGGCGGTTCGAGCACCACTGTCAGTTCAGGACAAGGCGTCTTGTCCGAATCACTGCTTAATGTGAAAATTAGTTATTCATCGTCTGTCGGTGCATCCGGCGGAAGCGGAGGAGACGGGGATGAGGTGATGGCCACTAACAGCGGCAGTCTCACAACATTGGGCGCCAATTCTTACGGTATTCTTGCCCAGAGCGTGGGCGGAGGCGGCGGGAGCGGCGGCTCCAGTATCACCGTCAACACGGACGAAGGGTACGTGAACAACACATCACCGATATTGGGAATCAGCATCGAATCGTCTATCGGCGCCAGAGGAGGTACTGGCGGTAAGGGTGGTACCGTGGACGTCGACAATACTGGCTTGATTCAAACACAGGGCGCTGGGTCCAAGGGCATTTTCGCCCAGAGCGTTGGGGGGGGCGGCGGAACCGGCGGCTCCAGCGTAACGGTCAAAGAAAAAGGAGCTCTCTTGAATACTTTGGTTCCCAGGCGGGAAATCGGCTATGCAGAGTCCATCGGTGGGAAGGGTGGCAGCGGCGGCACAGGTGGGAATGTAATCGTTACAAACAGCGGGAGTATCAGCACTGGGGGAGACAATTCTGATGGCATCCTTGCCCAGAGCGTGGGTGGAGGAGGTGGTACCGGGGGTTCAAACATCATGGTCGACACTGATGGAACCGCTTTTGAGATCGTCCCTACAATGAAACTCAGCGGATCGCTGACATTGTCCATCGGTGGGGAAGGAGGCACCGGCGGCCAGGGTGGCACTGTGGACGTGGACAATACTGGTCCGATTGCGACAGCAGGTGAGCATTCAGCTGGCATTTTCGCCCAGAGCGTGGGGGGAGGCGGCGGCAGCGGCGGCTCCAGCATAAGCGTCAACGTTGATGCAACGAAGTTGGATATAGCCCCCACGCTGGAACTTGGCGGTTCACTGGCGTTGTCCATCGGCGGCAAAGGTGGCAGCGGCGGTGATGGAGGGACGGTCTCTATTGATAACAGCAACACGATTTTCACTACCGGTCCATTTTCTCCCGGTATTGTCGCCCAGAGCGTGGGTGGAGGGGGAGGAACCGGGGGGACAAGTCTTAGCGTCAGCGCAGATCTTAATAGCATCCAGAACGCTCCTGATCTCTCCTTAAGTGTTGGCATGCCAATGAGTCTTTCCATCGGCGGCAGCGGCGGCTCCGGTGGTAACGGTGGAGACCTAATGGTTACCAACAGCGGAAACATTTTGACTGAGGGTGTGTTTTCCCATGGCCTTGTCGCTCAGAGCGTGGGCGGCGGAGGCGGCCTGGGAGGTTATATTGCTACAATGGAGGCAACTGTCGAAGGCAGCAAAATAGCCGATATCACGGATAGCGTAGAGAATGGTAGTTTGGATGTAGTTCTGAAAGGCAATAATGGTTCTTGGGGTAACGGTGGAGACGTAATGGTTACCAACAGCGGGAACTTTGTGACTGAGGGTGTATTTTCCCACGGCATAGTCGCCCAGAGTGTGGGGGGCGGCGGAGGGATCGCGGGAATCAGCAACGAACTGGGCGTGACCACGACGAGCTTCGGTTCGAACATGCAGGGTATCCTGATTTCACACGAAGGTCCAGGCGTAAGTTTTGCGGGTAGTGTTGGTGGTGATGGTTCCGGCGGCAGTGTAACGGTGACCAACAGCGGCAACATCACTACCCAAGGTGCGTTTTCAAAAGGTATTTTTGCCCAGAGCGCAGGTGGGACGGGATCAGGGGGCAGTATAACGGTGACCAATAGCGGCAATATCCTGGCTGAAGGCGCCAACTCTGACGGCATTCTGGCGCAAAGTGTCGGAGGAACTGGCGGCGGTAATATTTTCGTGACTATCCTCGGCGGAACGGTGCAGGGCGGTTCGGGGACAGGGGCCGCAGTACGGATTATGGAAGGTTCCATGAACACCCTTACGAGTTACGGAACAATCACGAGTAAAGATGGCGTGGCTGCATCGGCACCAGCGGCAACGATACCATCAACAACTACGGACCCGTAACCGGCACTGTCAATCTCGGAGCGGGAACAAACGCCTTTCATAACAACATGAATGCGACCTTCAACTCTGGAACAATAATTAATCTTGGCACCGATAACATGCTCACAAATGCTGGCACACTGTCACCAGGCGGCCAAGGAAGTCCGCTGACAACAACCCTTACTGGAAATTTCGTACAAACCAGTTCGAGCACCTTTGAGGTAGAGGTATATAAAGATGGAGAACATGACAAATTCCATGTAAATGGTGATTCTGCTTCTCTCGACGGAACTCTGACGGTGACGAGAGGACAAGGGCCATATAAAAATAGGACTACATACGATATTATCGAGGTCACAGGTTCACAGGGCATTAACGGGGTGTTCAGCAATCTCCTTCTTCCCGAGCCAAAACCCCTCCTTCGCTTTGGTGTAAATCAGCTACCCAATATCGTGGAAGTAGAAGTCTACGCACCAAAGAGCACCACTGTCGCAAAGAACCGGGTAGAATTCGTCATAGGTAATTATCTTGACAGGATCATGCCAACAGCCACTGGTGATCTGTCAAATGTACTCGGAGAGTTCCAGTCTTTGTCCTTATCGGAGTTCGGTACAGCCTTTTCAAGTCTGAGTCCAGATTCTTATGACAACTATACGAGAGGCACACTCTTCACCACCCAGCAATACACCAAATCCTTACAGTACCGGATGAATAACGTCCGGTACCACTTCATGGCCGGCTCCTCGGACAATGAGAAGCCAGTCCTTCTTGCCTATTCTGGGTCCAATGCAAGTCTTGGTCAGCTCTTCACCCCTGGAGAGGTATCACAGATCCAGGGCAAAAATGGTGTCTGGCTGGATGGCTTTGGCCAATGGGGCGATCAGGATGAGGAAGATGGTTTTACAGGTTACGATTACTTCATGCGCGGAGTAACTCTGGGATTTGACCATCGCCTGATGGATAACCTGACGGCAGGTCTCAGTCTCGGGTATTCCCGCTCGGATATCGATCTTGACCGAGACCACGGAAGCGGTTACGTGAAGAGTTTCTTTGGCTCCTTCTACGGAAGCTACTTTGATAAGAACTTATATGTGGATGCGATTCTCTCCTACGGTCGAAGCTGGTATGACAATAGCCGGATCATTACGATTGGGGGGATCTCGAGGCGGGCCTCAAGCAAACACGATGCCCATCTCTTCTCCGGTTACCTGGGGAGTGGGTATTACTTTGATTTCAAACCATGGTCTATTGGACCCTATGGTTCTCTCCAGTACATCCGTTTGGATGAAGAGAGTTTCGAGGAGAGAGGGGCGGGTGGGATCAGCCTGAGGGTCGATGACCGGCAGACGGATGCCTTGGTCTCAGAATTGGGTCTTCGAATGGTCGGCCGCTTCAAAGGGAAGGATGGCAACTTCCTTCCTGAGGTCAATCTGGCATGGAGCTATGATTTTGACATTGATGATCGTGTGGTGAGGGCCTCTTTTGCTGGCTCTCCGGGAGCCTCGTTTTCGATGGACGGGCAGGATGTTGAAAAACACGGAGCGATACTTGGGGTAGGGTTGACGTTCATCCATCAGAGCGGTTTTTCAACGTCATTAAGATATAGCGGCGAGTTCCGCAAGGGTTATACATCCCATGGCGTCATCGGAGAACTCCGCTATACATTTTAATCTATTCGGTAATACGATAAACAATAGCGTGCTGGCCGAAGTTGCCTGCCCTGTCAACAGCAAGAATCTGAAGCTTCACTTCATCGAGGTCCGCCGGGGGTGATGTCTTTGCTTCGAATAGGCTTGGTTTTCCCGAAAAAGTTAGTGTAAGTTTATCAGAGACTTTATTCCCGTAGATCCATTGACCCCACGTTTCCAATTTCTCCGAATCCCAGAGACCTCCGGGAGTGAACGGACATCCTCAGAGCATCCGTACTTCTGCTCTCACCAATAATCCCTTTCCCTTCTTTAAACTTTCCTTTGGAGAAGGATTCAAAATATTAACAATCAATCCATCCAGTTCGATGATTACCCCTTCACCCAAAACATGCTTTCCTGGGATGAGGGTGAATGTCTTTGATCCTTTTTGAATGTTATGGGGATAGGCCAATGGAGCTTCTGCGTAAATTCCAACCTGCGTCGGTCGTTCCAGAGGTAATTCGGCTTGGAAAAAAGCGGCGTCAGGGGTTCCATAGACAATCTCCCCTCTTCGGCGCGGCCGAACCATAATCCGTTCGGTGTCTCCCGTGCCCCCCTCCTGTTTTCCTTGCGCAAGGATTTCTCCGGTTTCAAGATTTTTGATTCGAACAAAGGCACCTCCCACTCCCGAACCAATCACTTTGGAGTCCTTTGCAACCACTCGGACAATAATTTTTGTAGCAACCCTTTCAGCAGAAAAAGATGAGGATGTCAATAAAAAGATGATATGGGCTGAAATAAGAAAGAGCGGCACAAATCTCGAGATTGTCTGAGTATCTTTTCTCACTTCTAAGACCCCCTTACTGTTCACTGTTCACTGTTCACTGCTTACTGCTTACTGGTTACTGCTTATTGCCTCCAACCTCTAACCTCCTTAGTAGTACCGCTTCTCTTCGACGTGATCCTCAGGAAGGTCGATGTCCCACTCACCGAGGATCTTTGAGACGGCCCGTTCTCCGCTCTCGATGCAGTTCGGTACGCCCACCCCCCTGTAGCTACCACCAGCAAGGGCAAGACCTGGGATCTGGGCACAGCGATCCTCGATCAGTGCAACACGGTCAAGGTGACCGAGCGTGTATTGAGGCATGCCAAGGTGCCACCGGAAAACGCGCGTGAATAGGGGCTTCGCAAACGGGTTGAGACCCAGGATGTCACGGAACTCGGCGAGCACCGTCTGCACGAGCTCCTCGTCCGAACGTTTCAAAATCTCCTGATTGTGCGGACCTCCGACGAAACCCCGTAGCAACACCTTTCCCGGCGGTGACCGGCCCGGCCACTTGGTAGAGGAATAAGTAGCCGCCATGAGCGCACGGCCCTCTACCAGTGGACACAGAACCCCGAACGCGTTCAGATCGAACCCGACCTCACTCTCTTTGAAGGCGATTGAGATCGTCGCCGAGGAAGAGGCCGGTATGCTTGCCAGTGCATCTGCGATGGCCTGGTCGTGCTGCCGGATGAGCGGCTCGGCTGCCCATGATTCCGTTGCAATGATGACGGCGTTCCCGTCAATGACAGAACCGTCAGAAGTCAAGGCACGCCATCCATCTCCGGAGGTTCGCTCGAGTGAGCTAACAGAGACGCCCGTGCGCATGTGTTCACGACCTGCGGCATAGGCCATGCTGTCCGTGAGTTGCTGCATTCCTTTCACAAACGAAGTAAAGAACGTGCGAGGCTTTTCGCCCTCCTTTGCCGGGTACTTGCGCCGCATCTCCTCGACCTTACGGCGGATTGCGATGAAAGCTTTCAACAGAGACCCGTAATTTTGTTCCATTTCTAGGAGGCGGGGGAAGGTCGCCGCAAGGGACATCAGTTTTGGATCGGACGCATGTACGCCTCCTACGAGAGGCTCGGCAAGGCGATCGAGGCATTCGCGACCCATGCGGCGAACGACAAATCTCTCAAGTGTCTCGTCATTGAATTCGCCTGGTGCGACCTTCTTCGGTGGGATGAAAAGGTCCAATGCCATTCGGATCTTGCCAGGCCACGAGAAGAGGCCGGTCGTGGCAAAAGGAACGAACTTCGTAGGCGCAAACATCATGACACCATCTGGCATCTGATGAAGTTTACCCCGAGATAGGATCCACGTCCGCCTTCGAGGGTCGTCGGTCGGCAACTCGTCGTCGAAGATCCCAATGAGCTTGGCAATACGGTGACAGGCCGGTTTCTCGGTCAGGAAACAGTCCGGACCACCATCTACGATGAATCTGCCCTCTTCCGAAGGGTCCCTCACGATCTCTGTCTGGATTTTTCCGCCGAGGCGCTGGTCTTTCTCGATCAGAACGAACTCGACGTCATGGCCTTCGGACGCGACCCGTCTGATTTTGTAGGCTGCGCCCAATCCGGCAACGCCACCACCAATAATGATGATCTTCTTCATATCTTTCTTAAAAACAGTTCGGAATGTTTAGTTCGCCTGCCTACTGGCAGGCGCAGGCAGGGAGTTCGGAGGAATCTGTCTAGGATCTCCGAACTCCTAACTCCCAACTTTTAACTCTCCTCTCATATGTTCTTCCACGATGGTTGAAAGCGCCTCGATGAATTTTTCAGAAAAATTGAGAGAAGTCGTCCGCCTCAATTTCATTCCCAAGGATTTCGCTTTCTCCCGATAGAGAACATCGATATCGTAAAGAACCTCGATGTGGTCTGAAACAAACCCGATCGGGACGATGAGAACCTTTTGGACCCCCTCTTTGGATAGATTGCTCAGAACAGACTCCACATCTGGACCGACCCACTCCTCTGGCCCACCCCCTTTGCTCTGATAGGCCATGCTCCAGGCTCGGGTCTCAAGCCCTCCGAGAACTCCTTGAATGCTCGCCTCGATCTCCTTTGCATAGGGATCTTTCTCGATGATCGATTTTGGAAGACTGTGCGCCGTGAAGAGGAGATGAACTCTCTTTCTCTCCTCTGGAGTGAACCCCATCAGTCCTTCATGGACTTTTTCCCGAATGGCTTCAAGGAAAAGGGGGTGCATGTGCCAGCCCACCACGAAAGAAACGTTTAACAGCTCTCCGATATTTTTCTGGACCCGCTTTACCTCTTCAATATAAGCCCCCGTGCTCTCGCGGGATTGAAAAGGTGCCATGGGAATGGCAATAACTTCCTCGATCCCATCCTGGACAATCTTCCCCATCGTTTCTTCAATCATCGGATGGCCATAACGCATTCCCACATAAGATTTGAATGAATGATCTTTCTCGCTCAATCTTTTTTCTAATCTTTTAGCCTGTTCCTGGGTGATCTTACCAAGAGGCGAAGACCCTCCGATTAACCGGTAACGTTCCTTAACCCTTTCCAGTACCTCCGTGGAAGGCTTTCTCCCTCTGAAGAGGCGCGTCATGAAGGGTTCAACTTCGGCAAGGGAGCGAGGCCCTCCAAAGGCTAAAAGAAGAAGTGCTCTCATCATCTGCTTAGAAAGCAAAGAAATCGTTCAATGGTAACGGCGAGGATGCCCGTATCATTGATAAAAGGCTACGTTCATCGTCTCTCACTACTTTGCACGTAACCTTAACCAATAACCGAAACGGGCTTCGAAACCTTAACCTTTACCTTCCCTCCTGTATGATCTGTGAACTATACTCATGTACCGTATCAATCAATGCTGCTACATTTTCAACCGGTGTGTTAGGAAGGATCCCATGACCGAGATTGAAAATGTGGCCAGGTCGACCTCCAGCCCGTTCAAGAATTCTCTTTACCTCCCTCCTAATCAGATCCACCGATCCAAACAGCACCACGGGATCGAGGTTTCCCTGTATCCCCACGTCGTAGCCAATACGGGCCCAGGCTTCCCCGATATCGATACGCCAATCCACTCCGATCACATCGCCACCTGCCCGCTTCATCAACTCCAGAAGAGTTGCGTTGGAAGTTGCAAAGTGAATGAGGGGAACGCTTTTATCGACGC
>SMTZ1_10007629_pt1 | contig 10829 bp, 7 predicted proteins | sample DeeMarSWOR136_30_FD_25667 | JGI IMG/M metagenome (IMG submission 25667) | reverse complement strand
CTATAATCTGTTTGTGCTCAAGCCGTTTCTTAAGAAAGTAAACTGCCGCGATAACAATAACAGGGATAGACATGCCTAAAAATATCAGCAGCACGTTAATGCCCTCAACAATACCCATTTTTTTATCCTCGCTTTCTTTTAACTTGTTACCTTTATGAACTTGGTCTTGTCGCTATCTTATTTTTATTGAGCCGTTATGGGTTTGCAGGTGCAGTTTACCCTGGCCTGTACCGATTTTGCCTGTAAGTTTTTCCCTGCTTACCTTGCCGATTACCGTGATGGGCAGATCGGTTTGTATTGAGCCGTTGTGCGTGGAGACATCAGCCTCGGCGGAGAAGTTCTGTGGAGCGGTGAAGTGTACGCCGCCGTTATGTGTTACAATCGATACGTTGCAGACGGGCGGGGCGTATTCGGAATAAAATGCACGTACACTGCCGTTGTGAGTTCGAAGTTTCACGTCGCCTGAAACTTTTTCGCAAATGACCGAGCCGTTATGTGTCCGGAGTTTGATGGTTCCGGCAACCTGCTTGGTGATAACTTTGCCGTTGTGCGTTGTGCCGTCAACTTCGCCGGTGATATTTGTAATCCTTATATCTCCATTGTGGGTTGTAAGCTCGATGTTTGTGCGATTCGGTACTATTATCTCTAGGTCAACGCTGACGGATTTACGTGTAATGGGGGTCGGTTTTTCGATCCTGGTGATGAGTTTGTCGCCGGAGGGTTCGATTTTTATCTTTGTTTCTTCAGCGAGTTCCCGGGCATCTTGCTCATTTGTCGCCCGGGCGGTAATTCTGGCGGTGAGATTACAGTCAGTAACGTCGGCCCCGCTGATTGTAATTGAGCCGTTGTGTGTTTCGGCAGCAAACAGGCTGCCGACCGGCAGTGGCGCCGACAGGTGAACCATTCGTTCGTATTTTACCAGCGGAACACAACCTCCTATGGTGATACAGCTGCCGGAGAAAAACATTAACAGGCACAGCAAACAGCCATGCGATATTTTTGCGAAATGGTTTTTCTTCATTTTCAGTCCTTTCTGTTTTTTAGTTGATTATCTTATTCTTACTGTACCCTTATGGGTCTTGAGGTATACTTTGCCGACGCACAAGAGTTGGCCCGGCCTTACCATTTCTATGATTTTCTTCTTGCCCGCCCTTCCGATTACTATTAAGGGCAGGTCTGTTCTTATGGAGCCGTTGTGTGTCCAGGCCGGTTTTAAGTAACAGTTCGTCTTCATTTTTTGGTTTCCATTGATTATCTAATTCCTTTTGCTTTTGTATTTTTGTTTGTCTTTTATAGGTTAGTCGCCGGTTCTATCCAACAAGTTTCAAAAATGTGTGTTTTTTCCTTGTTTTTGGAGTTATTATGACCTTTTGTAAGTTAGTCGCAGGTTTTCTATAATAAGTTTCAAAAATCTGAAACTTGCTGAATTCGGGCTGCGACTAAAGAGAAAAAGGGAATATTTTTGGCGGACAGCGCGGGGAAAGAGCAGGGTGGGGAGTGGTTTGGCAGGTTGGTGACGGGGGACCACCGGGCGTTTGCCGAGTTTGTTGATAAATATAAGGAGTCGGTTTTTTTGTGCTGCCGAACATTAGGGCTCAGAAACGATGAAGCTGAAGACGTTGCAGGTGAGACGTTTTTGGCGGCCTATAAGGCATTAAGCCGATATAAGGGCCAGGCTGAATTGAGTACGTGGCTGTGGCGAATTGCATATCACAAGGGTATTAGTTTTATTCGCAAAAAAGGACGCAGGATTGAACTGCTGACGGAATTTAGCGAGCGATTTGTCGACGAAAAGAACGGCCGGCCAGGTGCAGGAATTGAAGCCGAAGAGCAGGCTGAAGTTGTGTGGACGGCAGTTAAGTGTTTGCCCCGGCTGTGGGCGGTGGCCGTTGTTCTGTTCTACCGGCAGGGAAAAAGTGTCAAAGAGATTGCGGGTATTATGAGAAAAAGAGAAAATACCATTAAGACGTATTTGTTCAGGGCAAGGAAAGAGTTGAAAAAGATTTTGGTGGGTATTTTAGGGGAGGATATTGATGTTGTCTGATAAATTAAATGGAGACAAGTTTGATGAGTCCCTGAGGCGGGCGCTGCGGGGACATACCGAGCCGGTACCGACTGATTTTACAGCCGGGCTGCTGAGGCAGATTAAGCAGGCCCAGGAGCGGAGGATTTTGGCCCGGGTGGTTTGGGAAGAAAGATTAGTGCTGGGTGGCTGTGTTGTGTTGGGCGTTATCATAATTTCTGCAGCCGTGGTTTTTCCGGGCACTGCCGCCGGTTTCACAGGGCAGGTAAAGACTCTTACTGACAAAATCGGTCAGGCCGTGGAAGTTGTAAGCAGCTGGAGGCAACTCTATATGGTTTTTGCGGCTATGTTTGGATTTGCTGTTTACAGCCTTGTGGATTTGCTGGCAAGCGATAGTTAGTATCTGTTGCGGAGACGATGAATTTTTCGACCTTGTCTGGAATTGCAAACAGATACGTAATGGGCGATGCCGGACTTGAACCGACGACTTCCTGCGTGTAAAGCAGGCGCTCTGGCCAACTGAGCTAATCGCCCCGTATCCGGCTATGAAAATACACATTTTTACCTCTTGCGTCAACAGTTTCGATATTTTATATTTACTTATGTAAATCGGATGTGGTCTTAGTTTGGCCAGGACAGTAACAGAAATTCGAGGTGATTCTATGACAGTAATCGAATCGATTCGTAAAAGATATTCCTGCCGGTCATATCAGGACAAACGCGTAGAGCAGGCCAAACTCGATGAAATCTTTGAGGCGGCCCGGCTGGCACCCTCGGCAAAGAATTTCCAGGACTGGCGATTCGTGGTGGTGACCGATAAAGCGACGAGGCGTCAGCTCGCCGAGGCTGCAAGTAACCAGATGTTTCTGGAAAATGCCGGCGTTATCATAGTGGCCTGCAGTAATATGGATTATGTGATGCGGTGCGGCCAGCAGATCGGCCCTATTGACGTGGCTATCGCACTTGAACATATTGCCCTCCAGGCCGCACAACTGAACCTGGCCACCTGCTGGATAGGCTCGTTCTATCCGGAAAAGGTCAGGGCAATACTCGGTATTCCACCTGATATTGCTGTGATTGAGCTAATGGCGGTTGGGTACCCGGCTGATGAACCGAAACAGCCGAAACGCCAGTCCATCGACGAGATACTGTGCTATGAGAAGTGGCAGTTTTAATACGTAAGGGGACGTGGTGTAACGGGAGCACGCCGCGGTCGCATCGCGGAAATGGGGGTTCGATTCCCTTCGTCTCCAGTTTATTTCTCATCTCTTTAGCCAAAATCTATGGTAGAGCCGCTGGCTAAATGTGAATTGTCCCCGGGCGGATTTTTCTTGAATCACCGGCGGTGATATGCTACACTATAATTAATTGTCTTCGGAGCCCATTGTGCCTGGAGTGGTGATTTTTCACCTGATTAGCTGATGTTTTCAATGTTAACGGGCCCCATCCCTTAGGGATGGCAGCCCCACGGAGGACGGTATTATGTGCAAGAAGTTGTTTCCCCCGATTTACGTTATTTTAGTGCTGGGTTTGGGCTCTGCGACGGCTTTTGGATATACCGGCCAGGGCCAATTCAGCATTCCACCCGGGCAGCCCACCATAGACGGTATTATAAGTGTCGGTGAATGGGATGCAGCCACTTGGATTGATATGGACACTATCTATACCGGCACACCGGTAGACCTTTCACAGGCACGCTGGGCCGCGATGTGGAGCCCGGCCACCAATCTGGTTTATGTTGTAATAACCGGCACCGACACCGACCATATATTCAGCAGCGACTTTGTACTGTGGAATGAACACGATGATGTGGAAATTCACATTGATGCCAATAACACCGATGTTACAGGTTATGATTCCACCCAGAGATATGCACAGCATTATTTTATTGGCCCCGACGGCACCGGCGGTAAATGGTCTCACATTCTGACCCAGTCAGCCGACAGTGCGATTCCCGGTGGGTATGCCGTTACGGTAAATGGTAACGTTATAACCTACGAATTTGCCCTCACGCCCTATACCGACCTCAATCTCGCTGACCCTGCCGGCTCGCCGGTCCGAACTTTGCAGGCTGGCGATGTAATTGGCCTGGATATGGTTATGTTTACCAGGCAAACCAGCGGTGACTATGGCATGTTGTGCGAAAACGACCAAGCCGGTAAATGGAATGATGCCAGCAAATTTCTTGACCACACCCTTGTTGGTCAGAGGCTGGCCGCCTATGGCGAAAGCCCTGATGCTGGTAGCACAGGCGTGGGCCCACTACCTGTTCTTACCTGGAAGCCCGGAATGTACTCAGCCGGGCACGATGTGTATTTCGGCACAGATTATAATGATGTTGACGACGCCAATAACTCTGATTTGACCGGCACATACAGGGGCCGACAAAGTCTCGATGCAAATAGCTATGATACCAACGATTATGATGCTAATGGCCTTTTCCCCGGCAAAACTTACTTCTGGCGCATTGATGAGGTCAATGATGCCTGTCAGCCGCAGCCTTGGAAGGGCCCAGTCTGGGGTTTTGCTGTTGAATGCGATATGGCTGTTGAAGGCCAGTTGGATATGAATGACCTCAAAGCATTTACGCTTCAGTGGTTGGCGGAAAGCAGCCTTACCGCCCCCACGACCTGGTGTTGTGGTGCTGATATGGACCACAGCGGAGGGGTTGACTTTCTTGATTACGCCTTATTTGCCGGCCAGTGGGCACTCGAAGCGGCACAGCAGGGCAGTACTTTCTATGTTGACCCCGTCAGCGGCTCTATGAGCAACGACGGCAGCTATTTTCATCCCTGGAGTACCCTTCAGGAGGTGTTCGCCAACAACAAGATTGAGTCTCGCGATAGAAACCTCAATCCCATTAACGTAGGTGCTCCCGTACAGCCCGGCGACACCATAATGCTGCGCTCCGGTAACCACGGTTTCATTAGCATCGATACCGGTTACCACAATATAGCCCCTGTTACCATCCAGGCTCAGCCGGGACATACCCCTGTTTTGACGGATTTTGTTTTTCGGTATGTTTCGAACTGGGTAATAAAAGGCATTACAATTGCCGCCGGCGCCGGAAGCGGCGGTTATATGTTCGATGTGCGTTCGTATGATAATGGTATTGCCTCCCATGATATTACACTCGAAGACTGTTACCTTTATACGGTCGAAGACTCCAGCAGCTGGGGCCTTACCGAATGGAACGCCGTCCATAGCGGTATTATGATGGAGGCAAGCAGTAGTACCGTACGTAATTGCACCATATTGAATGTGGATATGGGTATTCTTGTTTCGGGAAATAGCCAGGTTATCGGCTGCACGATACAGAATTTTGCCAAAGACGGCATAAGAGGCGGCGGCAGCAACATATTACTGGAAGACAACGTGATTCTGGATTCTTACGCTGTCAATGATAATCACGATGATGGTATCCAGTGGTATTCCGGTCCTAGCGCCAGCGTATCGAACGTGGTAATACGCGGCAATATAGTTATGAACGATACCAGCGGCGGCACACGCAGCTATATCAGTTATATGCAGGGCATCTGCAGCTTCGATGATACTATAAGCAACTGGGTCGTTGAAAACAATGTCGTAGTTAACGCACATTACCATGGGCTTTCTCTTTATAACGCGACTAACTGCACCCTTGCCAATAACACCGCTTACAACCCGGCGTATATTGCCGGTGAGAATGAAATCAATACATGGATAGGATTTTTCGGCACCAGCGGAGGCGGCAACAAGCTGGTTAACAACCTAATGCATTCTGCCACCAGCGGCTATAATCAGCAGGTTACAAGAGCCAACTATACATCGTATTTTGTTAATACCGACCGCAGTAATCTCGACCTGCACCTGAAAGCCGGAAGCCCCGCAATTGACGCCGGTACCAGCGACTCGGCGCCATCAGACGATTTAGACGACGTGCCAAGACCGCAAGGTGCGGGCTATGACGTAGGAGCTTATGAGTACGTTACCGGTGACTGACCGGTAAGGAGAATGGTATTATGTCCAAAGAATTGTTTTTCCCGGTTTGTCTTGCCGGGGTAATTATGATAGAATTAATGGTGGTGTACAGTTTTCAGTAAATAACACCTGTTTTTTAACATTAACGGAGGAGTAAAATTATGTTTCCAAAGACATCCCCTACTGTTTATGTTGTTTTATCGCTTATTTTTGCCTGCCCAGTGGTTTTCGGATATACCGGTCAGGGCCAGTTTAATATTACAACCGGCCAGCCCACTATAGATGGTATTATCGGTACCGGTGAATGGGATTCAGCCACCTGGATTGATATGGATACGGTCTATACCGGCAGTGTGCCTGACCTTTCCGAAGCTAAATGGGCGGCGATGTGGAGCCCGGGCACTAATCTGGTCTATGTGGTGATAACCGGTACCGACACCGACCATATTTTCAGCAGTTCGTTCATCGAATGGAATGAGCATGACGATGTGGAAATCCATATTGACGCTGGTAACACCGATGTCACCGATTACGCTTACTACAGAGACACAATGCGATATGCCCAGCATTACTTCATCGGCCCCAACGGCAGCGGCGGTGAATGGTCTGCAATCCTCGGTTCATCCGCCGACGCTGTGATACCCGGCGGTTATGCCGTTACCGTAAATGGTAATGTTATAACCTACGAATTTGCCCTGACACCATATACCGACTTAAATCTTGCCAACCCCGCCGGCTCGCCGGTCCGAACGTTGCAGGCCGGTGATGTCATTGGTCTGGATATGATTATGTCCACGAAGCAGACCGACGGCGGCTTTGGTATGTTGTGTGAGAATGCAGTAATGAGCAAATTCAGCAATGCCTCTGCGCTTCTTGACCATACGCTGGTTGAAGCGGTTCTAACTGCCGGCAACGAAAGCCCGACCGATGGTCAAACAGTATTAGACCCCAACGTGGTTCTTAGCTGGACGGCAGGTGGATATGCAGCCTGGCACGATGTGTATTTCGGCACCGATTACAACGATGTCAATGACGCCAATACATCTGATTCGACCGGCATATATCGAGGTCGGCAAAATCTTAACGCCACCACCTATGATACCAATGATTATGATGCCAATGGTCTTGAAGCGTACAGAACTTATTACTGGCGTATCGATGAGGTCAACGAGGCCGACCCCTGCAGTCCGTGGAAGGGTGATGTCTGGCAGTTTACGGTCGGCTGCAATATGACTATCGAAGGTCCCTTCGACTTCCTCGCCCTTGCGGCTTTCACCCAACGGTGGCTGGACGAGGGTTACTCCTGCTGTGCCGCTGACCTTGACCACAGCGGAAATGTTGACTTTGCTGATTTCGCCTTACTGGCGCAGGATTGGTATCTACCGGGTGATTACAACAGTCCCTACGCGCAATGGTCGAACGGTCCTCCCACCGACATAGGCTATTTTCCTATAGGTGTCTGGCTGCAGAGACCGGAAGATGCCACTTTATGGCAGAACGCCGGTGTTAATCTGTACATCGGCCTGTGGGCGGGACCGACCGAGGCGCAATTGACCACTCTTCTGTCTGCCGGTATGCAGGTCATTGCCAGCCAGAACAGCACAGCTTTAGCCTGGAAGAATGTAACCTTGGCTAATGGTCGTCCGCTCATTATCGGCTACAATCAACAAGATGAGCCTGACAACTGCCAGTCCGACGGTCAAGGCGGCTGGGGACCGCCGGTACCGACTTCAACCATTCAGAGTTACTATAGTCAGATTATCGCCAATGACCCAACCAGGCCTGTCTGGCTGAATCTTTCACAAGGTGTGGGCTGGGACAATGCCACCTGGCCTGGCCAGGGCGGATACATCGACCCGGACGTGGATTACCCGCAATATATCCTTGGCTCTGACATCGTCTCGTTCGATATTTACCCGATGAACTGCGGGCGAGTCGAGACCTGCGGTGATGCGTGGCGGGTGGCGCTGGGAGTTGACCGCCTCCATCAGTACAGCCCGGACGGCCATATCGTCTGGAACTTTATCGAGACCGGCGACATATCCGCCAACGACATTATGGTCACGCCTGAAGAAATCAGGACCGAGGTCTGGATGTCGGTTATTCACGGCTCGACAGGGATTTGCTACTTTATTCACGGAAAGACTTTGGACCCGCCCAGCGATTTTCGCGACCGCGCCCTGCTGGAGCCCGAGCACGCCGAGCAATTGGCGGCTGTAACGGCCATCAACAACCGCCTTCGCCAATTGGCGCCGGTAATCAACTCTCCGACACTGGAAGGTGTGGCAACAGTAGAGGATGTTGTGGGTAATACGCCGGTGGATTTCATCGTCAAGCAGTACGGCGGTGCCACGTATCTTTTCGCCGCGGGGATGCGTGACTCTGCGACGGTTAAATTATTTACTCTGACGGGACTTGCGGATACCACTATCGAGGTGATTGATGAAGGCCGAGAGATGTTATTGATAGACGGGCAATTCCCAGACGAGTTTGACGGTTATGAAGCGCATCTGTACAAAATCAATGCTATACAATAATTTGGGTTATTATATCGTCGGTTAGCGGATGGAGGACTAAAAATGGGAGTTCACAGATTCCTGTCCTGGCAGATTGTTCTGCTGGTATTATGTACCGCCGGTTACGGCGCAACAGCCACGTCACTTAGCCAGTATGGAATTACCTGGAACTTCAGCTCAGCGGTCGAGTACGGCCAGTTCGTTAACGGCGACTACTGGGTCGTCGGCCCGGTGACGGTTGACTCCGTAACGCCTGCCTGGGATGGAAGCCGACACGGGTCGATGGTAGACCCCTGTACCCTCACCAGTCAGGGGTATCGTGCAGGCCTTGACTTAACTTTCGACCCGGCACTTAGAGCAACCTTTCCATTGATGCTTAGCGGGGTTAAATCTCTTGTTTCCACTATAGGACTGCCTGAGATTAGCCCCACCGGCGCCCATGAGGGAATCGACATTGCAGCGGTCTTGACGGTTGTAAATGAGCCGGTGCCTGCAGGAACTTTTCGTCCACCTTATGTGCACGGGGCCAAGCCCTTCTATAACGTCTCGGATATAGATTATAATTCGGTGCCGCTGCTGGACCTTCCGCCCGGTGCGGCAATGCCAAATCTCGACGGCGTTATGACCCGCGTCTGGCTGGACCACAGCGGTATGAGGGGTAATGCCGGTGGTTCGCTGCATCCCAGCGGGAATATGCCGCCTTATCCACGCGACAGCAGCTTGCAGATGTCCACCGTGGCAACGGCGCTGCTGGTTGACTCGGCAGACCGCAATGAATATATCCACAGAATGGTACAACTGGGCATAGACCTGTACCACTGTCATCTGACCAACGGCGATGCCTGGCGGGCTTATGGCGGCTTCGGCAGCGGCAGAAAATGGCCCATTTTGTTTGCCGGCATAGTCCTTGGTGACACAAATATGCAGAACCCTATAGCTACCACACCTGCCTGCTGTTGCCTGACAGGAACGGTGGACAAGTTTGGCGAAGACGGCCATACTTACTACGGTGCACCCACGCCCGAGTACCCTGACGGCAGACCGATGTGGGGCCAGGACTGCGTAGAGGGAATGTACGAATATCGCATACAGACCGGCAGCGGTGACGCAGACTGCCGTGACCCGAACGGCCTTGAACAGATGGATGGCTATCGTGTTTGCTGTACTTCCCACACTTGGGTAGGTGGGGCACTTGCGGCACATGTGATGAACGCGGTAACAATATGGGATCATAATGCGTTTTTCGATTATGTCGACTGGTGGGTGTACTGTGAAACCCAGACAAGCGTCCATACTTATGGCAATGCCTTTATTGAAGATATGTGGAACGAATACCGCGGCTCAGACGTCTGGGTCCATAAGCCGAGAGTTTCACCTGATGGCGGCCCCTTCATCTTCTCGGTGCAGGTAACTCTTTCGACAATGACAAAGGATGCTACAATCTATTATACAACGGACGGCAATACCCCTACGAGGTCTTCAACTCAGTACACGGGCCCCCTTACACTAAGAAGAACATGTACAGTAAAGGCATTCGCGGTCAGGGACGGTCTGGGTGACAGCGCTGTTACGTCGGCAACTTTTAACCTCACCCAGATGATGGTCGTCGATTTCAACGATGATGGTGTGGTCAATTTTGCAGACCTTAAGATACTGGTGGACGACTGGCTGGCCAGTGATTTTGTCTCAACCGGTCTTGTTTCAAGCTACAAATTTGAAGGTGATGCAAACGACAATTTCGACGGCAACCACGGCACCGAAGTCGGTGACCCATGTTATGCCCCCGGTATGCACGGGGCGGCAATCAGCCTTGACGGCAGTGGCGACTATGTGGACTGTGGAAATGATTCCAGCTTCGACATCACTGACTCTATCACGGTGTCTGCCTGGATAAAGGGCACGTTCAACAACAATTGGGACCCCATCATCGTCAAAGGCTACGATTGGCAGTTGACCAAAGGTATGGGCAACGAGGCCGCTTTTTTCTGTGTCGGATTAGGTTATATACTCGGTGTAACTAACATCAATAACGACGAATGGCACCACCTTGTCGGCGTGTATGACGGCTCAAAGCTTCATTTGTATGTGAACGGCGAACCGGAGGCTTCCATCGACGCCAGCGGCAGCCTGAATGTCTCGGCCTCCAATGTCTATATTGGCGGAAGCCCCTCTGCCTCGTTCAACGGTCTTATCGACGACGTTTGCATTTATGATCGTGCACTGTCGGTGGATGAGATTGAGATACTGTACTATGGCCTGGCCATAGACCTGGTCTCCGACAGTAAAATCGACTTCAGGGACCTGGCAGTCCTGGTCGACAACTGGGACTG
>SMTZ1_10029122_pt1 | contig 10830 bp, 8 predicted proteins | sample DeeMarSWOR136_30_FD_25667 | JGI IMG/M metagenome (IMG submission 25667) | reverse complement strand
ACCGCTGTGGCCCAGGTGGATATGACGACCTGCGCCGATGGCGAGAAGGCAGGCACCTATCTCGGCCTGAAGGACGGTGCCATCGCCGAGCGCACCACCAAAGGGCGCTCTCAGGGGACAACGGTCAGTGTGCTTAACCTCTTCCGTAAGATACCCGCCAGACTCAAGTTCCTCAAATCGGTGGCTACGGAGAACAGCCATATCGCCAATGCTATCAGCCAGTATGCCCTTGCTTTCCCCGAGGTCAAATTTTCCCTGTCCCTTGACGGCAGGGAGGCTTTGAGGACGCCAGGCAGCGGCAAATTGCTGGATAGTATAGTCGAGGTCTACGGCGCTGAGATAGCCGGTAACATGATTGAGGTCAAAAGTGAGACGTCTGCTCCTAGAGTTACGGGTATGGTTGGCTTGCCCAAACTAAGCCGTTCGGGGCGAGGTTATCTGAGCTTCTTTGTTAACCGACGCTGGGTGAACAGCCGTATGCTGGCACGGGCGGTGGAAGAAGCCTATCACGGGCTTTTGATGGTGGGTCGGCACCCGGTGGCGGTCATCAATATCTCTCTACTGGCCAAGGATGTGGACATTAATATTCACCCCACCAAGAGCGAGGTGAAGTTCGTCAACGAGCGCGCCGTCTTCAGCGCCGTTTACCATGCGGTTCGCCAGGCTTTGGCTGAGCAGACCCCTGTGCCCAGCGTCGAGGCGGCGACTAAACCCGCTGTGTTCTCCTCGGAGTTCGGGTCTCCTTCGGAGCTCAGGTCTCCTTCGGAGTTCAGGGAGCCGATAGCGCCCTATGCTGGGGCTGACGTTGCCCCATCCCGGCCACCTTCTCCCACCCCCGCTACCGCACTGCCGGTGCTGCGGGTGCTGGGGCAGCTCGGCAACAGCTATATCATCGCCGAGGGTCCCGACGGCTTGTATCTTATCGACCAGCACGCCGCCCACGAGCGGATTCTCTTCGAGAGGATCGAACGTCAGCGAGCTCAGCGAGAAATAGAAGTCCAGGGGCTGCTGGAGCCGGTGCCCTTGGAGGTCAGCCCCCGCCAGGAGGCGGAGCTCTGGGCACACTACCAGGACTTGGCTGAGTTCGGCTTTACTATCGAGCCTTTCGGCGGCAAGACCTTTTTGGTCAGAGCCTTGCCGGCCCTGGTCCATGATAAAGACTGGGCAGGAATGTTGCGGGAGTTGCTGGACTCTCTGTCCGAAGGGGAAAAGAGCCACTGGGCGGAGGCGGTCACCATTACCATGGCCTGCCACGGCGCGGTAAGGGCTGGGCAGGCGTTAAGCGATGCCGAGATGCGGGAGCTGGTTCGGCAACTGGAGCAGGCCGCCACCCCCCATAGCTGCCCCCACGGACGCCCGACCATGATTCACCTCAGCTACGGGCGGCTTAAAAAAGACTTCGGTCGTAGCTGAATCTATAGCCGCTTGAACTCCTCAAAAAACTCGGAGCAGAGGCTGTCTGTGATGGCTTTGTGGCTCTTGTTGGCTGGGGTCACCAGCAACGGCGAGATTGAGATGTTACCCTTCTCTATAGCCCAGCTGTCCGTTTTCTCATCGGTGGGCTTATTCACCCACTGGCGGACAAACCAGTAGTAGCGGCGCTTGGCCGCGTATCTTTCCTCGACGGTGTCGGTGTGGTTGCGGCTGGCGGGGTAGGTTAGCTTTACCCCCTTGATTTTTTGGCGCGGCAGGTTAGGCAGGTTAATATTAAGGCAGGCGTTGGTTTTTAGGCTCCCCGAATCGAACCTTTTTGCGACTAAGGCGGCGAATTTAGCCGCATCCTCAAAGTAGGGGGTATCACTCAGCGGGGTTGAAACGGCGATAGAGGGAAGGCCGTGCGCGTAGCCCTGTAGGGCTGCCCCCACCGTCCCTGAAATTATGACGTCATCACCCACATTTAAGCCGCGGTTCACTCCCGAAACGACCAGGTCTATCTTGTCTTTAGCCAGTTTGCCCAGAGCTAGGATAACGCAGTCGGCGGGCGTGCCCTCGACGGCGTAGCTCTCTACCCCTTCTATCAGCGGTGCCACCTCCCTTGCCCTCACCGGCTCGTGCAGGCTTACGGCGGCGCCCATGCCGTGCAGCTCTCTATCGGGGGCGACCACGATGACGTCGGCGATGCTCTTGAGCTCGCTGACCAGCGCCTTAAGCCCATCGGCGAATATGCCGTCGTCGTTAGTGGCCAGTATCTTCATAAAGTGTTACCTTTCTAGTCTTGAAGTTTAGCACGAGGGGGGCAATGAGGACAAATATTGCTTTCACCGTTTTGGCATTCCCGCGAAGGCGTGAATCCAGTCTCTTTCCACCACCCCACTCTTTTAGCGTGCGTCTGGTTTTCCCACCCAATACCCACCCTACAAGGGTGGTACCTCTTATAAATATCCCTTTTGGGCTATGGCTCCCCACCACCCCTTAAGGGGATTTCCCCGCGTATTTCTGTCAATTGTTCAGGCGAATTTCGCCTTGTTAGGACAAAGAGATTTGTGATAGTATTTAGCTGTAACGGAGGTTGTTATGGAACCTATAATCGGCGTCTATATCTGTCACTGCGGTAGCAATATCGCGGGCACGGTTGATACCGAGGCGGTCGCTAAATTCGCTGAAGGGTTGGAGGGGGTGGTGGTCGCCCGTGACTACAAGTTCATGTGCTCCGACCCCGGGCAGGAGCTTATCAAGCAGGACATCAAAGATTTAGGGCTTAACCGGGTGGTGGTGGCTTCCTGTTCACCGACCATGCACGAGCCGACCTTCCGTCGCGCCTGCCAGGAAGCGGGGGTGAACCCCTATCTATTTGAGATGGCCAATATACGCGAGCAGGCTTCTTGGGTAACCGAAGATAAGCAAGCGGCTACCGAGAAAGCCAAAGCGCTGGTCAGCGCCGCGGTGAGGCGGGTATTATATCACCAGCCTCTGGAGACGAAAGAGGTTCCGGTCAACCCCAACACATTGGTGGTGGGTGGTGGAATCGCCGGCATACAGGCAGCTTTAAAAATCGCCGATTCCGAGCACCAGGTCTATCTGGTGGAGAGGACCCCCAGCATCGGCGGGCATATGGCCCAGCTAGATAAGACCTTTCCCACGCTGGACTGCTCGGCCTGTATTCTGACGCCCAAGATGACGCAGGTCGGTTCCCATCCCTTTATCAAGCTGTTGACCTATAGTGAGATAGAAGAGGTTAGTGGCTATATCGGCAACTTCAAGGTCAGAATCAGGAAAAAGGCGCGCTACGTCAACGAGGAGCTTTGCACGGGCTGCGGCGTCTGCCAGGAGAAGTGCCCCTGGAAGGTTGACAGCGAGTTTGAGGCGGGCTTGGGCAAGAGGAAGGCCATCTATACACCCTTCCCCCAGGCGGTGCCCAACAAACCGGTCATTGACACGGAGCACTGCGCCTATTTCCAGAGCGGTAAGTGCCGTGCCTGCGAAAAGTTCTGCGAGGCCAAGGCGATTGATTTCGAGCAGAAGGACGAGATAATCGAGGTTGAGGTCGGTTCCATAATCCTAGCTACGGGCTTTCAGGTCTTCGATCCCACCCCCATCCATGCCTACGGCTACGGGCGGCTGGACAACGTCATCACCAGCCTTGAGTTCGAGCGCCTGGTCAATTCGGCGGGCCCCACCGAGGGCGAAGTAGTGCTCAAAGACGGCTCGGCGCCGAAGAGCATCGCCATTATTCACTGCGTGGGCAGCCGCGACGAGAAATACCACGAGTACTGCTCTAGGGTCTGCTGCATGCACTCCATGAAGTTCGCCCACCTCATCAAGGAGCATACCGACGCCGAGGTCTACGAGTTCTATATCGACATTCGGAGCTTCGGCAAGGGCTACGAAGAGTTTTACAACCGCATACTTGAGGAGGGCACGACCTTTATTCGCGGTCGCCCCGCCGAGATAACCGATGTCGCCGAAAGCCCCGAGGAAGAGGGCAAGCTCATCGTCCAGTTCGAGGATACGCTGGTAGGAAGGCAGCGGCGCTTACCGGTGGACATGGTCATTCTCTCCTGCGCCTTGGAGCCGCAACCCGACGCCGAGGCCATCAACCGCCTCTTCAATATAAGCTGCAGCGGCGACGGCTTCTTCCTGGAGAAGCACCCCAAACTGGAACCGGTCTCTACCATGACCGACGGCATTTTCCTGGCGGGCTGCTGCCAGGGGCCCAAGGATATTCCCGATACCGTGGCTCAGGCGTCAGCGGCAGCGGCGGAGGCTCTGGCTATAATCAACCGGGGTAGGGTGGAGGTTGAAGCCGCCACGGCGGTGATTGACGAGCGAATCTGCTCTGGCTGCCAGGCCTGTAAGCTGGTCTGCCCCTACAGCGCCATCGAATACGATGAGGAGAAAGGGGTCTGTCGGGTCAATAAGGCTCTGTGTAAAGCCTGCGGCGCCTGTGTCGCCGCCTGCTTCAGCCATGCTATAAGCCTGGAGCACTTCACCAACGAGCAAATCGTGGCTCAGATGGAGGGGGCGCTGGTCTAGTATTCGCTCGACGCGAAATTCTTTATCTGCTCGTAGCTGAAGACAGGCCCGTCGCGGCAGACATAGACATCCCCAATATTACACCGCCCGCACTTGCCGATGCCGCACTTCATCCGCTTTTCTAGTGTCGTCAGCATCTGCGCCGGCCTAAAGCCCAGCTTTTCTAGGACGGGGAAGGTGAAGCGTATCATGATCGGCGGGCCGCAGACGATAGCCACCGCATCTTTTGCCGAAGGCGCCACCTCCCCCAGTACATTGGGCACCATGCCTACCTTTCCTGTCCAGCCCTCAGCTTCGCGGTCGATGGTGGTGACCATGTTTATCGTCTTGTCCTTGTCCCATGCCTCTAAATCATACCGGAAACAGAGGTCGGCGGGTGTGCGGGCGCCGTAGACGATAACTACCTTATTATATGTATCACGGTTGTCGACGACGTTCCAGATTAGCGAGCGTAACGGGGCTAAACCGATGCCTCCGCCAACGAAGACCAGGTTCTTACCCTTTAAGTCATCGAGGGGGAAGCTGTTGCCGTAGGGGCCACGAAAGCCAATCTCGGCGCCGACGCCTAAACGGTGCAGGGCATTGGTCACCCGTCCCACCCGCTGGACGGCGAATTCGAGGTGGTCTGGGCGGGTGGGGCTGGAGGAAATGCAAAAAGTAGCTTCGCCGAGGCCGAAGACGGAGTACTACTGTCCCGATTCGAAGCGGAATTCCTTGGCCAGCTTCTTGTCCTTGAAGTTGAAGTGAAAGGTTCTCACGCCCGGCGTTTCCTCGATTATCTTCTCGATAACCGCGATATGGGGCGTATAGACGTTATCTTGGGCAAAGAACTGAGGGCGCTTCTCTATATCGCTGATCGTCATTTGGCTCCTTTGACCTTTTGGGGTACGCTCTCTATCACTTGGGTGATGTCCCAGTTCACCGGGCAGAGGCGGATACAGCGCCCGCAGCCTGTACAGGCGATGACATCGAAGGCCATGGGGTAGAACTCGTATTTATGGCATACCTTTTGCCTGACCCGCCGCCATTTCTCACTCCGGGGGTTTTCCATGGGCATCTTGGTGTAGAGGGCAAAGCCGCAGCTATCCCAGCTGCGGAACCTTGTTCCCTCACCCCTGACTGCCTCGTCGTTGATGTCAAAGCAGTAACAGGTGGGGCAGAGCAGGGTGCAGATACCACAGCTTATGCACTTGGCCGCGGTTCGGCTCCAGAATTCCTCGTCATCGAAGCTTTCGAGCAGCCTGTCCTTGATGCCCTCGGTATTCAGCTTGCGGGTTATCTTATCGTAAGCCGTTTTCTTTGACTTCTCAGCTTCGGTCTCGTCGTTCTTGGTGGCTTCTTTCAGGCCTTTAGTGAGCTCCTTGCCCTTATCAGTGACTTCTTCAACGAGGAAAGCGTCGCCGATATCAATGAGCATGATGTCAACGTTAGTCGAATCCGTAGGGCTGGTGCCCATAGAGGTGCAAAAACAGCTTTCGCAGGGGTTGGTGCAGCCCAGGCCCACCAGCACCGCGTTCCTTCTCTTTTCTAGGTAATACGGGTCTTTATACGCATCCTCGAAGGTCATATCCAGTATGGCCATAGCTCTGGCGTCACAGGGGCGGATGCCGAAGAGCAATTGCTTTTGTTCGTTCTTGGGCGGCGGCTCGATATTGTAGCCCTCTTCGTCTTTGCTGAAACGGAACATCTCTTCCATCGGTGGTAGGAATCTGGCCTTGGGGGGAACGACAGTGTTGCGGTACCAGTCAAGGAATGAAGTGTCTTTACCGTCCCACTCGGCCATAGCCGCCACGCCGCTGGCTCTCGATGGCGCCAGTACGTTAAACTGCTGGCCCCATTTCTGGAGCAGCTGGGCGATTTCCTTCTTGCTTACCTTTTTATTCATCTCTACTTAAAGAAGTCCTCGGCCTCTTCCTGTTCGTAGTGAACCATCAGGGGCAGGGCGTCTTTATCCATGCCCGTCTTGAACTTGAAGAGCTCATCGACGATGTCGTACATCTCGCGGGTCAGGCTGCGTAAGGGTATGTTCACCGGACAGGCGCGCTCACACTCGCCGCAGTCGGTGCAACGCCCTGCTACGTGGATGTTGCGTATTATCTGAAATATAAGGTTGTCCTGCCACTGGGGCATGGGCAGCGTCCATTGCGGCTCGGTCTCCTCGACGAAACAACGCTGGCAGAAACAGGCGGGGCAGACGTTGCGGCAGGCGTAGCAGCGGATGCAGCGGCTCATCTCTTTTTCCCAAGACGCCCATCTCTCTGCAGAAGTTAGTTCTTTTAACTTAGCTATATTCTGCCCGCTTATCTTGGTTTCGGGTGACGGCTTTCGTTCCTCGCCGAGAATAATATCGTATTCCTGAGGAGTAGGTAGTTCGCAGGCAAGACAGTGGTCGAAGAGGGCGTCGCTGGCGGCAAAGTCCTTTTTCTGGCCGTTGACCTTTACGCTTACCTTATCGCCAGTCCGCGTTATATCTTCCAGCTCGTCTCTATCTTTGCCCACCAGCCGTTCTATCTTGGCCAGGTCGATAATCCCCGGGCAGGGGACGGCCAGAATCACCAAGTCTTCCCTGGTGACCTTGTTGTCCTGTATCAGGCTGACGATGGAACGGCTCTCGCAGCCCTTGGCCACGATGCCCACCCGCCCCTCTATCCCGGTGAGGAAGTTAGCCAGGTTGTTGGTGATAAAGGGGTTGATGACCAGGCGCTCGGTATCGGTTACGTCTTTAGTGATGAGGGGGGTGGTGGTAAATTTCAGGCTCCCCAGGGCAAAACCGACAATCCAGTCAACCTTTTTTTGCTCGAGCAGGGCTTTCGCTTCCTGCCTCAACTTTTGCTCCATTCTTCTTTCTTTCAAACAACCGGTTGGGGCCGACTTCTTTTAGGCCTTGGGTCACATCGGTCACGACTTCGGTGAACTTGCCCCCCTCCGAGGCAGAGACCCAGCTGGCCTGCAGTCTCTGGGGCTCGATGCCGAGGTATTCCAGGAATTTCTTGGTGATGGCGATGCGGCGGCGGGCGCGGTAGTTGCCCGTCTGGTAGTGACAGTCACCGGGGTGACAGCCGGAGACGAGCACGCCGTCAAAGCCCAGCCGCAGCGCCTTGAGGATAAAGAGGGAATCGACCCGGCCCGAGCAGGGGACCTTGATGATTCTTATATTAGCCGGGTATTTCTTGCGGCTGGTGCCGGCCAGGTCGGCGCTGGCGTAGCTGCACCAGCGGCATAAGAAACCGAGCAGCTTGGGTTCCCAATCCGATTAAGCCGATAGCAATTGTAGCACAGGCGTAGGAATGGCTTCAAGCGTATTTTCACCTGAATTGCCTTCTTAGCTACGGCACTGATATACTTTTTGGGGACATGAAGACCAGCGATTTCGATTATCACCTGCCCCCCGAGCTTATCGCCCAGGTTCCACTGGAGCCCAGGGACCAGTCGCGGCTCATGGTGCTGGAACGAACTAACGGCTCTATAGAGCACCGCCGCTTTGCTGATTTAGTGGACTTTCTTAAGGCCGGGTATGTTCTGGTCTGCAACGATAGCCGTGTTATTCCTGCCCGTCTTAAGGGCAAGAAGGCCGAGAGCGGGGGCAAGGTCGAGCTTTTGCTCTTACGCCAGATTGATAACGCTGTCTGGGAAGCATTGCTTAAGCCGGCTAAGAGGGTAGCCATCGGTGCCAAGCTCGAAATCGGTGGTACCGATGACAGCGTTTCGGCGGAGATAATAGGAGAAGGGGAGAGGGGAATAAAGGTGATACGCTTTCCTGAAGAGACGCGGCTGCCGAAACTGGGCAAAATACCGCTGCCGCCCTATATACGCACCCCGCTAGCCGATGAGGAGCGCTACCAGACGGTCTACGCCCGCGCTCCGGGCAGTGTCGCCGCGCCCACGGCGGGGTTGCACTTCACCTCCCGGTTGATTGAGCAGTTGGAACACAAGGGTATCGAAATGCTATTTGTTACCCTGCATGTCGGATTAGATACCTTCCGCCCCGTCCGGGAGGACGACCCGCGACAACACCCTATACACCAGGAATACGGCATTGTCACCAAAGAGGTAGCCAGCCGTCTGAATCAGGCAAAAGGGGAGGGGCGAAGGATTATCTGTGCCGGCACGACCACGGTCAGAATAATTGAGGGGGTGGCACAAGCCAGCCAGTCATCTATTTTAGAGCCCTTCGAGGGTGGGGTGGGCCTTTTCATCCTGCCCGGCTACCGGTTCCGCATGGTCGATGCCCTTATCACTAACTTCCACCTCCCCCGTTCCACATTGCTAATGCTGGTGGCGGCCTTCGCTGGCAGAGATTTCATTATGCGTGCTTACGAGGAGGCTATAGCCAGGAAATACCGCTTCTATAGCTTCGGCGACGCCATGCTGATTCTATGACGCCGGCTAGGGATTACTTGGAATTGTGTGCTATGTTTACCCCTCAGACTACTGGTTCGAAAGCGAAGTAGACCCTTTCGGCTATCCACTTCTCCTTGCGCCACTCAATTGGATGTCCTGGCACATCAAAGACTACAAAGCGGACTTTGTCGCCCTCTTTAATGCCTCCCGACTCGCAATTTATTACTCGGCTGAAGACACGTGGTACCGGGCTATCTTTACCCAAATCAATCCAAGCGTCAATTAATGGTTCTCCGAAGCCAATCGGGATGGCAATCGATTTTTCCACAAACGTAATAACCTTGCCTCTAGTGGGTAATTCTATCCATTCCAGATCCTCGCTATAGCACTCGGGGCAAATTACCCGTGGGGGATAGCTGATGTACCCACAACCTTTGCATTTGGTTGTTGTGTACTTCCCTTCTTTCAGGTTATCGTAGAAGGTATGGATTCGGTTAAACTCCTTAGCCTCTATGGGCCACACATCCAACGTAGGCGAGTAACGGCCCTCAAGGAAAGGTACTCCTATGTTCTCTGTCATGATTCTCCTCTACTTCTTGGGTTCTTTGCTATAGACTACGATGGTATGTTCCACATTACCGCCACTCAGGTTATGGGTAAGAGCGTTGGTTGCATCCTTGACTTGGAGCGCCGCCCTACCCTGGAGCTGCTTCATTATCTCTATTCCTTGGCGAATCCCGGTAGCCCCAAACGGATGTCCGACGGACAGAAGACCGCCGTCGGTGTTGGCCGGAATCTTGCCGCCAATCTTGGTCTCCCCGGAAGCTACAAAGGGACCACCCTCGCCTTTGTCACAGAAGCCCAATTCCTCAACCTCAACTATCTGGGAAATGCTGAAGCAATCGTGCACCTGCATAACATCGATATCGCTGGGTTTCATCCCCGTGCTTTCATAAGCCTTTTTAGCGGCCAGTTTCATATGCGCCCAATCACCGAGGTGCTCCCCGGGCCAGTTAGCTGATACGCTGTGGAGTGATACCTGAGAACCACCCCGAATGTAAACAAGGGGCCTGTCACTGAGTTCTTTTGCCTTCTCCTCGCTAGCGATAATCACTGCAGCCGCGCCGTCAGACAAAGGGCAGCAGTCATATAACCCCAGGGGTGCCGCTACAACTTTAGCTTCTACTACCTCTTGCATGGTCAATTCCTTCTGAAAATGGCCCTTGGGATTGGTAGTGCCATGACCATAATTGGTTACCGATACTGCTGCCAGCTGTTCTCTGGTAGTTCCGTAATGCTTCATATGCTCTTTGGCAATGGCCGCAAACCAAATAGGTGGCGGGCCGATACCTGAAGCTGCATCCCAGTCATGGTCTATGGCGGCAATCTCATCGTATTGAATTTGCCATAGCTCTGGCGTGTAAACCTTCTCGCAACCTACTACCAGAACCAACTCGGCCATACCACTCTCAACGAGCCCCTTGGCCAGAAGAATACCGGTGCTGCCACCAGCACATAGAACGTCAACTCTGGCGCAGATGGAGGTTGGCTTTAATCCGAGCCTCTCGGCTACCACGGGTGCAGTATTAGCCTGGCAGGAACGCCTGCCGACAAAGGTGGATGAAAAAAGCATGCCATCGATGTGCTTGGGCGTAAGCCCCGGTAAATCGTCAAGGCAGTCTTTAGCGGCTTCTTGGACCATATCCAGATAGCTTGCTTGCCTGACACCGAACTTGCACATACCACCAGCAATTATTGTGGCCTTTGTATTATTCATCTTTCGCACACCTCAAACGTATTTTAGTCCAATACCTCCTTTCCCAATAGTATGACGCTATTTAGTTTAAAGCGGCGCATCCCAACCGATATTACCATTCCTAGTTTGGCAAGACAACCTTGATGGCGGTTCACCTACACCACAAATAAGTCCAAGCCCCCCATCATGTTCATGGTCGCCCCACTCATATACTTAGCCTTATCTGATGCCAGGTAGGCGACGGCGTTGGCAATCTCCTC
>SMTZ1_10014116_pt1 | contig 10831 bp, 9 predicted proteins | sample DeeMarSWOR136_30_FD_25667 | JGI IMG/M metagenome (IMG submission 25667) | reverse complement strand
CATAAAAAGACTATGTTTCCACCAAAAAAGCGCTATTCGAGTATAGAAGTACATCATCTCCTTAAAAGAACATTGGAACGAAACTGGTTTTTGGTGATTTATGTAAAATATAAAAAACATTGGGAGAAATCCATAATATTCTTCCCAAACTTGGCCCGCGACTCTTTTAGTTGAAAAATTACCAACAAGTAGCTCCTGCGGATAGATTTTAATTTTCTTGTTTTCCAATACATACGCAAGGCGTTCTGCCCTATGAATGGGAGTCGGTTTTTTAAAACCATGCTTCTTATAATATTTCGTTTTCAGTTTGGATGATTCTATACATAGAGCTCGTTCACTCTCTCTAATATCTCTCTGTATTTTTTTGACCCGCTGCGTAAAGACGGTTTTATGTCTTGAAGAATCCAAGTTAGCGTTTTCTGCCTTGATTCCATAAGATCTAAATAATTTAACTCCATTTTTTATTGATTTAAGGCTTTGTTCAGGGTTGATATTCAATGGCACCAGATCCAGACCAAGGCGATTTGCTTTATTTTCGTACATGTTGTGGTATTTTAGCAATTCAATCGAGTCAAAATTGATCGATTTTAAAAAATCGCATGTAGCTTTAATATTACTTTTAGTATCTGTGTATCCTGGCACCATCACCATGCGGATTTTAATATTAGCGTTTAAATCAAGCAATTTTTTTATATTACTGTGAATCAATTTGCTATCTTGCTTTGTATATTTTTTATGGAGATTATCGTCACCAACAACTTTAAGATCAACGAAAAAGAGATCTATGTACGGCGCGATTTTGCTGATATTTTTCCAAGGAGCATGAAGAGATGTTTCGGCGGCAACCTTTATATTCTCTTTTTTTAATAATTTCAATAAATCTATCATACTATCTGGATCCTGTAAGAAAGGTTCACCGCCGCTCAGTGTCACCCCGCCGTTAGATGCGGAGTAATATTGTTTATCTCTCGAAATAATTTCCATTATATCGTCAATAGAATAATTGCAATCAGGTGCTAAGTCTCCCTTAAAGGATTGCATTTCTGGATTTTGACACCACACACATCTCATATTACACCCTTGGAAAAAGATTGTGGTACGAATTCCGGGACCATCATAAACACATGAGCGTTGTACATTAAAAGTTTTTAAATAATGGGTCTGGATTAGTTGCATTCTGAACTCCCTTTAAAAATATGCAAATTAATATCAATGATAGTATTAATAATATTAATACTATTAATAATATAATAAATCAAATATTAATATTCTTCGGTTTTTAACAGGTTTTTCTTAAAAAACTCAGAAAGGAGGGAATTATTTAGAATGAAGCACACAAAAATCGAAATGATTAATATACCTACTAAATCGTTTTTTAAAAAGGAGGAATTAATCTTCCTCTTATTAGCCAACTAATAACTTTACAACTCTGAAATTTATGAAATTCGGTTTTTGTTGGTTTTATTTTTATACAATGCCTAAAATAATTGTATAAATACTTATCTAGATAAATAATGTTAGTTTCTTTTCCGAATATGGGGCATTCGTGGCCGGCGTTTAAAGCGCTCTTTAAGCCGCTGGGCGTTGATATCGTTCTTCCAGACCCAACTAATCGAGAGGCTGTAAAGATCGGCGTAAAACACTCTCCAGAATTCGTGTGCTTCCCCTTTAAAACAACCTTGGGCGATTTCGTAAATGCTATTGAGAAGGGGGCTGACACGCTTGTTATGGCAATTGATTGCGGACCTTGTCGGTTTGGATTTTATCACGCGGTGCAAGAACGCATTTTACACGATATGGGATATAAACATATAAGGGTTATACCATTAGACCAAGCCGATTTACTCGAATTTAAATGGGTACAGACTATACTCCAAGTTTCACAAACTAAAAATCTCCTTTTATTACCAAAAGCAATAAACGCTGTAATTTTATTTTTAAAAAAAGCAAAATATATTGCAGATATACAAACAGCAGAGGGATTAATTCGAGCGTACGAGCGAAACCAAGGAGATACTACGCGCTTAGTCAAGAAATTATTGGTTCAGCTCGACGAGACGGATAAATTAAGCGAGTTAAGAAAGTTTCGCTCCGTCATTACAAATTCTTTTAAAGAAATCGATATTGATCGAGATCGTAATCCGTTAAAAGTAGCTCTAGCGGGTGAAATTCACGTTACTCTAGAGCATTATGTTAATTTAGATATTCGGCGAAGATTAGGCGAATTACAAGTTGAAGTTCATCAAAACCTAAGTCTTTACGACTGGGTTGTTCACAAATTTCATTTAAATTATCATAGGAAGTGGTTGGAATACCTTGCCAGACCACATGTACCAATGGATATTGGAGGTGAGTGCGTGTGGGTTTTGGGCGAATATATAGATAGAGCAAGAGCTGGTTTCAACGGCTTCATTCACACTTATCCATTTACTTGCATGCCTGAAGTCACTGCAAGGACAATTATCACAAATAAACTCAAAAAAGAGTACGATCTTCCAGCAATCTTCTTTTCTATGGACGAGCATTCTGGTTCCGAGGGTTTTCGAACCAGAATAGAAGCATTTGTCGATTTAATGAATGCAAGGCGAGATCAAAAAGAAAAACAAGGTGATAATATTAAAGATAATTTAAAATCTAAATCCCATTCCGTGAATGGGAATAGTTTTTTTAACGAAATAGTTCAAATAATTAATACAAAATAAGAGTGTAGAGAAATGGTACAAGTAAAGGAAGAAATTGGCCCATCTGACGATGGGAAAAAAGACGCATTTCTTGGTATAGATGTAGGTAGTGTAAGTTGTAAGTTTGTTTTAATTGATAACGATGGGAACGTACTAACGCATGTTTTTCTGATTAACCAGGGTTCTCCCATCGATGTGGTTAAATCAGGAATGGCGAAAATGAGAATTCACATCGAACAAGAAGAGAAATTGCAGGAGTACGCTATTAGAGGATGCGGTACAACTGGTTCAGCGAGATATTTAACCAAAGCTGTTGTTGGAGCGGACCTAGCTAAAACTGAAATAATAGCACACGCAGTTGCAACACAATCGATGTATCCTGATGTAAGAACAATTTTAGAAATTGGCGGTCAAGATTCTAAGTTAATACTATTGAGAGACGACATTGTCGTTGATTTCGCTATGAACTCAGTTTGCGCAGCAGGTACAGGCTCGTTTCTCGATCATCAAGCAACTAGATTAGGAATCCCAATAGAGGATTTTGGTGATTATGCTTTAAGAGCGAAAAGTCCAGTTTCGATCGCAGGGAGATGTACCGTTTTCGCTGAGAGCGATATGATACACAAACAAAACGCCGGTTATTCGAAAGAGGATATTATCGCGGGCTTATGCAATTCGCTCGTGAGAAATTATTTAAATAACTTATCGAAGGGTAAAGACTTGGAAGAGCCCGTAGTGTTTCAAGGAGGAGTTTCATTCAACAAAGGTATCGTAAAAGCGTTCGAAGACCATCTCGGCTGCAAAGTTACCGTTCCTAGAGATGGTTTAAACGTCTTAATGGGAGCTCTAGGTATGGCAATTCTCTCGAGGGAATATTACTTACATCACGAGGTAGATACGATGTTTAGAGGATTAGATGTTTCAGAAGTAGAATTCCGCACAACAACATTCCATTGCGGCGATTGTCCGAATAACTGTGAAGTAGTTCAAGTAAAGATTCCAGGGGCTGAAGAAGACAAGGTTATTGCTCGATGGGGTAGTAGATGCGGGAAGTGGGAGGTGTTCTAAAATGTCTGGTATATTCGATCAATTTTTTACATTAGGAAAAGAATACATCGATACGCTCTTGCATAAAGCGAAATTATCTACGCTCTTTGATTTTTTTACGGAAAAAGTAATTCCAACTTTCGTAAACGAGAAAGATCTCAAACATTTTTACGAGAAAAGAATGGAAGAAGTTGATGAATTTATATATAAATTATAAAAGAGGTAAAAAATTATGCAACAAACAAACACACCAAAAAGCACTCCTCAGCAAGAGAGCGTAAAGGTTCCCGCTGAGGAAGAAGATGAAGCCCAAAAATTAGATAAAAAAGCGTTAACTGGAGATATATTGTATGGTGCAGTGAAATCAATCGGGGGTACGATATTAAAATTTACGAATAACCTAACCATCGAAGGTCAAGACAACATCCCTATGTTCGGTAAAGCCATATTGGTAACAATTAGCAAAAATGTGTTGCTAGATATGCTAATCATCAGCCAACTTTCGGGACGAAAAGTTCATTTCATGGTCAATCCAAAACTCATGAAAACTCCCGTTGTAGGGCCAGTTTTAAAAACATTAGGAATGTTTCGGAGCACCCTAAATAAAGAAGACCAAGAACCTATTGAAAAAGTTTTCGATATTTTAAATAACAAGGGTAATCTCGTCGCAATGACGCCTGAAGCTCGCTTATCTGACGAAGTACAGCTCAAGTCAGTAGCAGCAATTATAAAGTTCGCAGTTGCTGCAGACGCACCTATCATACCTTTAGCGATATTTTCCGAAACGAAGACGCTTTTAAACGTGATTCCAATCACGCGACTCAAAGTAAGGATCGGTAAGCCAATATCAATGGATAAAAAGTTAAATCGAGATAAGTTTAGACCAGAAAGATATAAAACAGCCGAAGAAATTATAAGAATCATCTATAAATTGCAAGTAGACGAGAAAGAGCCTCCAAGTGCTTTAGCCATCATTTCGAATTTAGAGAAAAAATAAATCCAATTTTTTAAAAATTTTATTTCTATATTTTAGAAAATAATTCACTGGTTGTGATAATTGTGGAAGATTACGCAATAATTTATAATCCCACTAGTGCAGCAGGTAAATCTAAAAAGAGTTTTGATTACGCTTGTAGTTGCCTCGATGACTTAAATGTTTCATATAAGCTCTTTGAAAGCGAATACGCCGGACACATAATTGAATTAGCTTCACAGTTGGCAAAAGATGGATATCGCGTCGTTGGTGCAGGTGGGGATGGAACTTGCAACGAGGTCCTCAACGGAGTAATCACTTCTAATGCTGGGATTTTGGTTGGTTTTATCCCTATTGGATCCGGGAACGATATTCCTGGAGCAATTGGAATTCGACCGGACATAAAGCGAGCGTGTGAAATAATCGCCGAGGGAAAGACTGGTAAATCAGATATCGGTATTGCCAATACTGACAAAGGAGTTAAGCGATACTTTCTTGGGATAGGAAGTCAGGGATTCGATGCTGAAGTTACAAAGCGCACAAACGAGAGTAAAAGACAAAATTACGTATTATCCGTTTTAAAAACAGTTTTTCGATGGAAAAATAGCGAAGTTTTAGTGAAAATGGATGGCGACAAATACGAAGGAATGGCTAACCTAATTGCGGTGGGAAACGGTCCATCTTACGGCGGTTTTATGTATATCTGCTCAAAGGCGAAGATTGACGATGGATTGTTTCACATAAGCGTGGTAAATATTGGTAAATTTAGATTATTGCTTGATTTTAATAAGCTTTATTCTGCATCTCTTTCAGATCACCCCAACATCTATGAATTCGTAAGTAAAAAAGTTAGAATTGAAATGAAAAATCCTGAAAGTAAGCAATATATCTGTCAAGTGGACGGTGAAGTATTAGGAGAAATTCCAGTTACTTATGAAATGTTAAAAGAGGGGTACGAGTTCATCCTCCCAGAGATAGACGAGGTTGCAGAGGCGTTTAAGGATAAGTACGGGAGATATTTCTACGAATAAAATGGGTAAAAAATGGATTTTAGTTTATTTAAAGGCCTTCGTTTCAATATTCTTTAAGGAATATTTCTTCCCTTTGCCTTTTATTGAATAATTTATTTCTATTTCTTCTTCGGGAACAATTTCCTTTATCGTCCATTTCAGGAGCTTACCACCTTCTTTGCTTACCTCTTCGAAGTCAGTATTGGAGTCCTCGATCGTAAAACCAGCAGGTACAAAATCTGAAATAATGATATCGTTTTTCGTTGCGTCTCCTTTATTCCTATAAATTAACAGGACATTAAATAAACTCTTCTTCGAACCAGCTTTGATTGTTTTTCCAACCCTTGTTCTACGCCTTTCGTGAATGACTGTGATTGGTTCTGAAAGTTCTATATATGTTTCTACTGGAGTAGGGAAAGGTTTAATGTAGGCTTGAAATAGGACTGGTGCGGCGTAAGTGGTGTCTTTATCGGGACTAACGGCAGTTAATGGATATTTTACATTTACTGAGGTCTCGTCCTTTAATTCCCCAAATTCCTCTAAGACATTAGATACCTCCACTTTCAGTATTCTCTTCGCGCTTACTTCGTTGGTTTCGGGCTCAAAAGAAAGCGAGAGATCGTCGGTTGGGACTTGTTTTCCTCCTATTAAAAATTCAATTTCTTCTTTTTCAGGATTTTTAAAATCCATTGGAATTGTGTCTTCCATAACAAAAACATCTATAGGAGCGGAGCCTTTAGTGGTTACATCAATGGTGGCATCTATTGTACTTTCGCGATAGCTTTGTACGACATTATCGCTTAATTCTTTGGTTCCTTCGAGCGCTAATACATATAATTCTACTGGTTCTATCGTCGCGCTCATAGTTAAGCTCACTTCGATTTCAGCCTCCACTGTGTATAAAAAGGTCTCATAATAGGTCGGTTCATCTTCAGAGGTTAAGTTCCAAGGTTCTGATTCCCATATATCGTGAGGACCAACGATTACATTAGGTTCGGCACCAATTACTGCGAATTCTGTATTCGTATCACCAAAAACGAGCTTGAATTTCTGCAATTTCATAGGAAATTCGGATTGGTTTCTGAATTCCATCTTACAATCCCATACATCTGGTTCTTCTTCTCGTTCGTCTCTATCTACAAGGTGCATTTGTTTGCTCCAACCGTCAATAAAATCAACTCTAAGACCACTGTATGTCCCCGATTCTATCTTGTAAGAAATATTAATTTCACCAGAAGACATCGATTTCACTTCCGTTGGAAGTACAGTAGCGTCAAACACTAATTCAGTTGTTTCTTGAGGTCGTAATTTTTCGATTGTCCATTCAATAATTCCTTCGCTAGAATTATATTTCGCGTCACCATCACTTTGTGTAATTATTCTTACTTCTCTATACTCGTCTATTATTTCCTTTGTTACTGCGATGTCTGAAACAGTAGAATCCCGAGTATTCTCAAGAATTATTCCAAAAGTTGTTTTCTGACCGGTGCTATCTTTATTTAACATAAATATATGACTTTCTCCTTCCGTGTCAGGGAAAGTGTCTATCAATTCAATCACTTTTATCGGAGGTGTGTCGTTGGTAGTTATATTTACTTGATATTCTTTAGTCCATTCTTCCTTTGGGTCCAATTCAGCAATGTGAAACTTGTTAGCTATTAAATCGGTATTATCTTCGTTTGTAACTTCAATGTCAATATCCCATATTCGGTCGTTATCGCCGTTGTTAACAACAGTTATTGCCCCTTCTACGCTAGATTCGATAATTTTTCCATCTTGCTTGGATTTGAAATGAATAGATTCGCTTATTTTTACTTTGTAATTACTTGCATGGGTTTCGTAAGATGAAGTTTCGCCATAATCTTCACTCGAGTAAGTGACTTCTTCATCTTTTTTCTTTCGCGCCATAATTCTTGCCCACTAATTTCAATATAAATCTAGATTTAGATAATAGAATAAATATCGTCAAATATGACAAAAAGTTTGATTGTAAATAAATCTTTTAACTTTTTTTATTTTTAATTGCGATAATATCGCCCGGTTCCATAGTAAAAAACTGACTTACGAAATTTAAGATTTCGTGCACTTTAAAAATTAAATATTTCGTATTAGACGATTGTTTAATCTCACCATTGAGTCTTAGTTCTATATTGAGGTTATGTGGGTCCGGAATATCTTTTGGATTCACTATTCTTGGACCAATAGGCCCGAACGTATCGAAGCTTTTAGACCGGTACCATGGTTTATTAGTAGTATAATCTTTAATCTGCATCTTTCTAGCTGTCACATCGTTAAAGATTGTGTATCCAAGTATATGTTCGTACACATCCTCGATTAGAACATTTTTACATCTATCTTTAACGATAAAAGCGAGTTCTGCTTCGAAATCAACTCGATTATATTTACGATTGTTAAATAGATAAAGAGGATAAATGATAGGTTCGTTATTTGATATGAGGCAATTTATTGTTTTAGTAAATATTACCGGCTCGTCCGGAAGTTTCCTTCCAGTTTCTTCAACATGGTCCTTGTAATTTAATCCTAAACAAATAATCTTAGTAGGATTAATCTCAATGTCCCCAATTAACATAAATATACCTAAGAATCAGTATTTATAATATCTTTTGAAACGAATAAGAAATTCATACCCGGACAACGACGCCAATCTGCTTCAAATTTGCAATTTTTACAGATTTTAAGGACTCCATAAGTGTGATAACCGTTTAAGAAGAGCAATAACACGAAGAATGTTAAGCAAAATGTTAAGAAATTTACAAGGAAATCATTCGGCAATGTAAAAATACTCCAAAATAGAAACGCAGCTCCTATTCCAATGGTTATTTTTGAGAGGATCTTTATGGATTTTCTTTCCGTTAATCCGAATACGCTGAACAAAAATGTGGAGAGAAACAGAATTGAAAAAATTAAGAAATCCCTTGGAGATAAAATAACTGTCAAACCGATCAATGGTAAAACAATAATCGTAATAATAGCTGCTGGATATCCAATAAAGCAGCCTATGCAAAAATCTACGCTTTTTATTTTGAAAGTGTGGTCGTCGGCAAACTCTTCGCATAACGGATGGTGCCTTAAGAGGATTGGTTTTATCTTGTTATATGATAATTTAATTCTTTGTCTAAATGTTTCTTTGGAATCTTGCGGATTCTTAATATTTTCAAAGTCCAATATTTTTCAAAATTAAGAAGTGAATTATGAGTTAAAAATTATTTAATTAATTAAAAGGATTTCACCCCATCTCCCCCTCATGAGAGATATCAATAATATTAATTTGGTCAGAGTAATTTTTAAATTTTTAACCTATAATTTTATTAAGCCATTAATGTTGATTTTATTAAAGCATTCTCCAAGATATTGAATAAATTGCATTCTCAGTTTTTCACGGAAATAAAGGAAAAAGGTTTAACAGACGAAATAATCAGAAGATTTCGAGATATTATTTACGAGTTTTATAAAAAAAATAAACGAAAATTACCTTGGAGAGAGACGAAGATTCCTTATTACATCTTAGTTTCAGAGATTATGCTCCAGCAGACTCAAGCAGAAAGGGTTATCCCAAAATATAAGCAATTCTTAAAAGCGTTCCCTAACATAGATTCGCTTGCGAAAGCATCGCTAGACGATGTTCTTAAGTTATGGCAAGGTTTGGGTTATAACAGAAGAGCTATATCCTTGAAAAAAGCCGCAGAAATTATTGTGCAGAAATTTAATAGCAAAGTTCCATCAAAAATCGTGGATCTAGAATCTTTACCGGGTATTGGAAAAACTACCGCCTGCGAAATATCGAGTTTCGCGTTCAACACACCGACGGTATTTATAGAAACAAACATAAGAAGCGTTTTTATTTATTTCTTTTTTCCTAATCGTGCTAACATAAAAGACTCCGAAATTCTGCCAATTGTTAAAAAAACGGTTGATATGTCGAATCCAAGAGAATGGTATTACGCATTAATGGACTATGGTGTAATGCTTAAGAAAAAATTTCCCGATTTAAATAAAAAAAGCGCTCATTACCAAAAACAAGCACCTTTTAAGGGATCAAATAGACAAATTCGTGGTTTAGTACTAAAAACCGTGATAAACAATCCAGGTATAAAAGAGAATCAGATCGTACAGAAGTTAAAAATAAAACTATATCGACTTAATAAAGTACTCCTCCAGTTAGAGAAAGAAGGATTCATTATAAAAAAGAAGGGAACTTATATTGTAGCGAAATAATGTTCGAGCTAGATTTTTAACGGTTACTAGAAGGAAGATTCGGGAAATATTTATCAATTAATGCGGTTGCATCCGAAAATTTCGATGTATCACTAACAGTATTAATCAATTCCTTCTTATGAATCCTTTCAAATTCATTTGTGAATTGTTTAAGAGAGCGCTTTAAAAATTGTGAACTTTTCGAAGATATTAGCCCAGCAACGACATTGTCTGTCTGGTCAAATGTTAATTTTCCTTGCGTTAAGTTCACTCCTGTTATTTCGCTCTCTGTTAGAATGGTTTTACTCATTTTTTGAAAAGCGGAAATTAGGCCTGATAGCAAATCTTCGTTAAGTTCTGTAGCGAACCACTGGTGATAAAATAAAGGTACTCCAGATTTTTTATGAACGATTAACAATTTGTACGCTTTAAATGGTAAAATGTAAAAGATTTTTGGTTTGATTATAGCAAAAAAGACAAGTACAATCACTCCTATAAGAAGAGCAATTTTTCCGAATAAAACAAATTCCGGATATGTAGCTGAAATAAAAAAGAAAATAGCTGTAATTATGCCCATGATTATGATGCACACTATAGTGTAAAAGGATATTTTTTTTAGCTGAGGAGGAGCGTTACGCCAAGTAATAAAAGCCCAGTATAGGAGAAAAATAATATAGAGAGACATCACGGATGTTGAAGCTATATCAAATAAGCCAGTCCAAATTAATGTCGGAACACCAAATTTAGTAGATTCAACAATTGAATTTTGATCGAATGCAAGAACGATCTCTACTCCGCCTATAAAGCATACAACGCTCATTCTAATCGCCCGAACTTTTTCGTGTAAGGTGTAATCTATACCTAAAACTAAAAAAATAACGGTTAGAATGTTCATAATCGTTGCT
>SMTZ1_10032387_pt1 | contig 10832 bp, 8 predicted proteins | sample DeeMarSWOR136_30_FD_25667 | JGI IMG/M metagenome (IMG submission 25667) | reverse complement strand
CCGTGATTCTCCAAACCGAGAAAGACACCTTTCTGCGCCGCATGCTGACAACATTCCTCAATCGCCTCTACCACCAGGCGATGGGCCTCTTCTGGAGTCTGTTGTTTGTTTACGTTGCCGGAGAAAATCCGTACGATAGGGGCACCCAGTGTATGTGCGTGGTCGATCCATTTCTTTACTTGGGCGATTTCCCTTTCTCTTTCAGGGCCCACTGGCCGAGAGAAATTGTTGCCCACCGCCGTGCTTGATATGGTAAGCCCGAGTCTAAACGCGTGAGCCTTTAAATCGCAGAGATACTCGCTTGTTACCGGTTGGGGGAAGTAGTAAGAAGTAGGTTCGGTGCCCTCAAGCCCAAACTTGGCGCAGTCATCCATGAAATCTTTGAGTGTACACTCCGGCTGGTTCCCTGTCAGCAGCCCGCGGTAGCTGTAGGCGGCCAGCGTGAACTTGTACTTCGATCCGTGCCGGCGCTGGATGGGTTCAGTGGCTGAGGCCTTCTGCTCGCCCAATACTGCCATGCAACTGCTTGTGGTGACAAGAGTGGTTCGGACCAGAAAATCCCGTCGACTCGTTTGTTTGTTCATAAGAGTACTCCCTTCAAATATTCTCTATCTCTGTTTGACGCAACGTTTGGATAACGGTATAGTCATCATGTTCAATGGGACACGGGCCCAATTTTCGACCGAGTAAATACCTGTAGGTCATCAAACAAGACTGAGACAAAGAACTTTCGGTCGGGAGACGATTTCAGCTCCTGTTGTCATTGTACTATCGTATTGTTTTCTTTCAAGAACAGTCCTTCTTTTCAATTCGATCTGCTCCGCCAAGATTATCTCTCACCAATCATAGTATACATCATTGGGCGTCCCATTCCCAATGGCTTCACCATCCAGCCAGTAAAATTGCTGAATTGACACCGCCTGCTTGGAAGTCGTGATGTTATTAGGCAGTCGATTAGATCAGTCTGGTTTCTCGGCGTCGTTACGCCTAGCCAGTTTTGCTTGCCACTCTTCGGCTTTTTCTGGTTTGTCCCAGGCTTCGTAGAGGTCAATTAGGTTGTTCCATGACTTCAATGTGTGGGGATGATTGTCACCGAGTTTGAGACGGCGGCCTTCGAGCACAGTGAATTGTAGCTTTTCTACAGGAAGTCTGCCCTTCTCTTCCTGATAAGTAAGATTCACTTCGTTAGTCAAGCGTAGATTTATGGCTCATATCCGAGGCTTCCCCAAATACCCCTCTGCACCCATTGCACATCTTCCTTCCCCTGCTCAGTAACAGGAGTAAAAAGCCCCACCCAAGTCCGTACGTTGTCACGTCCCTGCTTGATCGTTTCGATGCCCTTCCACTTGTGATATTCGGCGCGTCCATCCGCATAAGCAAAATTTGTGCCATCACCGTGTCTTGTGACCGGCTGATCCCACCACTTTGCCTCGCTGTACCGCGTGGAGTAGGCATCAGGGCTGAGCTGGCTGGGGAACAAGAATCCGTTTCTTGAAAACAGGACTTCCTTCTACGGACCTGCCATTGCTGGCGATCATCATGGCATATGTCATTAATTCTCCCCTATATCCCGTCGGGCAGGCGTAAAGCTTCACAACTTTAACATAGGGCCATAAAGCGCCAGCTTTTATTCCTCTTATCTGGTCATCCTCAGGTAACTGTCCACCTTGGACCCATCCAGATGCCCAAGTCACGCCTACCCATGGCTCACCAAACTGATTCCTCCACTGACCGCCTGCCTCGCTGCTGACCAGCTTATCATCGTTGTCGTCCGCATACAGAATCCATGCGAAGGCCAATTGCTTTAGATTGCTCAAACAAACCGCCCGCTGGCCCTGCTCTCTGGCTCTCTGGAGAGTTGGCATTAGTATCGCCATCAACAAAGCTATGATAGCAATTACTACCAAAAGCTCGATAAGCGTAAAGCCATTAGGTTCGCGCATTATGGTGACCTTGCCTTTAAGAAGAAACACCAAATATATTTCTCTGAAGATATTATAACACACTCCAAGTCCTTTTTAAGTCCCGATCTTAAAATATAGCCTGCCATATTATCCCCAAAGGGTAGAATAATGGTGTGTGATAAACGATTGTTGAGCAGTATTTGAGTCATCAATTGATTCACGGTACAATGATTTAAGCTTTGTTGGCAAGTCCAGACCCGAGAAGAATCATGATCGATGTCACACGCATATTGAATGCGATTTACAGAATTCTGACTATCGTGCGTTTCGGTCTAAGATGTATCCCAAGGTTTTGGAGAACAAAACGTTGTCATATATCATTTAAATGATGTGTCCGAATCAAACACTTAAGGGTGTGGATAATTAAAAATGATTTGCTGGGTTTTTCAAAAAGTAGTTGAAGTTGCGACTCAGTTTCGACATTAATAGGGCTTGAATTATACAGGCCTGAATCAGCTTGGATGGCAATGTCTGGAGGTCAAACATCATGAACACGTTGCGAATTGGAGTAGTTTTGGCCCTTTTGGGGCTTTGTGTGGCAGGCTTTAGCACACCTTTACAAACCGAGGAATTGGACAGAACGACGACAAAATACGTGAGGTTCAAAGTCGATGATAGGGTGGCGTATGGTATTGTGGAAGGAGAACATGTTCGGGAAATAGCCGGTGATCTATTCCGACACTGGGAAAAGACAGGCACTATGCATCAGTTAAGTAAGATCACCATTCTGGTGCCCACAACACCCACTAAGGTTATTGCCCTGGCACTCAACTACCGCAGTCATCTGGGCGAGCAGGTGGCCCCCAAGGCTCCCCAGGCTTTCTTCAAGACTCCATCGAGTTTGCAGCGCCACAAAGGAACGATCCAACTTCCCACTGAGAATGTCCATTATGAGGGTGAGTTAGTGCTTGTCATTGGAAAGCGGGCTAAGGATGTAGACGAAGCAGATGCACTCAACTACGTTCTTGGAGTAACATGCGGCAACGACGTTAGTGCCCGCGACTGGCAAGCCGATGATATCCAGTGGTGGCGGGCCAAGGGAAGCGATACCTTTGGGCCATGCGGGCCGTTCATCGTATCAGGTTTGGATTATGATAACTTGAACCTTGAGCTGCGCGTGAACGGAGAGCCGCGGCAAAAGACGAACACAAACTTGCTCATTCACAGTACGGCGAAGATTGTAAGCTTTCTCTCGAAACATATCACGCTCGAACCGGGTGATCTGATCTTTACCGGCACGCCGGGCAAGACACAGCCCCTGCATCCTGGTGATGTGGTCGAAGTCGAGATTGAAGGAGTTGGTGTGTTGAAGAACAACGTTGTAAGCAAGAACGGGTAGAAGAAGAGAAAGACATGACGCGACAAAAAGTTCCCGTGACCCGCCGCGCTTTCCTGTGGGATTCGGCGGTGGCAAGTCTAATAGGGAGTTCAGCGACTGCCCTATCGGCATCGATTTCAAAGCCAGGCTGGTCTTTGGGAGAAAGACACTATCGCATCGGAGTGATTGGCAGCACCGGTCGTGGTGACTATGGCCACGCACTGGATACAGCCTGGAATGCCTTTGCGAACTGCGAGATCGTGGCCCTCGCGGATGACAATGAGAATGGACGAGCCGCGGCAGAAAAGCGACTTGGCCTGAAGAAATCCTTCAGCGATTACCGTGAGATGTTGGATGAGACTAAGCCAGATATCGCCTGTATTTGTCCACGCTGGGTGGATCAGCATTACAAAATGGCTCTGGCCGCCGCTGAACGCGGTATTCATATCTATATGGAAAAGCCATTTGTACCGACTCTCGATCAGGCCGACGAGGTGGTCGCCGCCTGCGAGGCCAACGGAGTGCAGTTCGCCCTTGCTCTGTGGACTCATTACAGCCCCAAGTTGTCACGTGTGAAACAACTGATTGCAGACGGCGCTATTGGCCGGGTTCTCGAATACCGCTGTCGCGGAAAGGAAGATCATCGTGGCGGTGCTGAAGACCTCTGGGTGCTTGGTATTCATGTTCTGGATATGATTCGTTTTCTTGGCGGCCATCCAAGGTGGTGCTTCGCGCACATGAGTCAAAATGGCGAACCGGTTTCTAAGCGACACGTTTTCCAGGGTAACGAAGGCCTTGGACCGCTCGCGGGTAATGTTGTTTATGCCACGTGGGGCATGCCGGACTCGTCTGTTGCTTACTTCGGATCCCACCGGAACGCAGGGAGTGATCCTTCACGGTATGCGCTTCAAATTCTTGGCACCAAAGGCATCATCGAAATCCAGGAGGGCACTCTGCCGCCGGTGAAGTACCTTGCCGATCCAAGCTGGTGTCCCGGTCGCAGTGGAGCCCAGTGGCAGAATGTCTCATCGGCCGGTATTGCTATCCCTGAGCCGCTAAGCGGTCCGGAGTACGAGGCCCGCCATACGCTTGCGATACGCGATCTCTTGGACGCCATCGAGAACGCACGCGAGCCCTTGTGCAACGTCCATGAATCACGGGCGGTCACCGAGATGATCATATCTGTTTTCGAATCTCATCGTCAGCGAAAGCCTGTGTCACTGCCACTGGAAACGCGTGTCCATCCGTTCACCCTGCCATTTTCGGCGTATCCGTAAATGCTTTACGTAAACACAAGGATTCAACTTTATAGAAGAAAGCTAAGCGGAGGCATTTGAAACGGCGAATTTAAGTCAATCGGCTTGGTCCATTTGCGGTGATTCTGATCGGAGTATTGTCCACGAGGCCGCGCCACCTACTTATGAAGAGATCAAAGTCAAATACTACAATTCCTATAAACACAAAAAATTTTCTTTGAGGCATGGAGATGCCATGAAACGAATTGCAATTATTGATGGTGGTCATGATTCTTATCAATGTGAATATGATTTATTTGAAACAAATGGCTACACCTTGGATATTTTTGAGGGATCCCTGCATGATCGGCAAGGTAAGCAGGCCTTTGCAAAAGGCGCTGTAGGAATATTAGTACGACATACTCTTATAGATCATGAATTCTTCGAGGGAGTCCCTGAGTTGAAGGCGGTCGTGCGCTACGGAGTAGGTTATGACAACGTCGATATTGAGTGCAAGGATATGCCAATCATTCGGTTTCGGATCACGCCATCGCGCTGATGTATTCCTGCGCCCGCGCTCTGAAGTTGGGACAGCAGGTTCTGCAGAGTAAATACAGAGAACCACCTGTGGCCGACATTTTTGAGTTTCATGATAAGACACTGGGCATTATTGGATTGGGCAGAATTGGCGGCACATTATGCCAGAAGATTAAGAGCAGTTTTAGGCGAATCGTGGCGGCTGATCCGTATATCCCGGACCGGCGTTTTGTGGAATTAGGGGCGGTCAAGGTCGATCTGTCCACGCTGCTAATCGAAAGCCACGTGATCACCTTGCACTGCAATCTAACAGAAGAAACCAAGCACATCATCGACCAGGATGCATTCAATATGATGCAGCAGAGACCTATCCTGATCAATACCGCGCGCGGTGATGTCGTTGACGAGCGGGCGTTACAGGCAGCCTTGGAAAAGCTCGATGTCTACCACGATGAACCTCCCCGTCATGACATGGATGCCGTATTGAACCGGCCGAATGTTATATCAACCGGTCATTATGCTTGGTATTCCGACCGTGCCAGTGTTGAGCTGCATACCAGGGCTGCGCTTAATTTGATCAACCTGTTGAAAGGCGACATTCCTGAAGATTGCCTAAATCCGTAGACTCTGTCTGGACCGTGGAACGTTCGCGTTAACGGTAAAACCATACCGCCTTAGGCGCTACAAATATTCAGTCACAGCTTCTTTCTGTGCCTGTTTTGCTTATCACTCTTCAGCTTTTTCTGGTTTGTTCCAGGCTTCGTAGAAGTCGATTAGATCATATACAATATTTGATCTATCGGCTGATTCTCAGTACAATGGGATGAAGCAACAAGGACATCCGGAGCCAAGAAGAAGCATGAGTGATGTCACACAAATTCTAAACGCGATTGAGCAAGGTGATTCTCGAGCCGCGGATGAGCTACTTCCATTAGTCTATGAGGAACTACGTCTCCTTGCATCTCAGAAGATGGCCCAAGAGAAGCCAGGCCAGACGCTTCAAGCAACAGCGTTGGTTCATGAAGCTTATATCAGGCTGGTTGAGGCAGACAATCAAAACTGGGACAGCCGCCGCCATTTTTTCGCTGCAGCTGCTGAGGCTATGCGTCGTATTCTTGTAGAAAACGCTCGTCGTAAGCAACGACTCAAACGTGGCCGGGATTACCAAAGAATTGAACTCAATGATATGATTCAGACATCCCACCAAGAAGAGGAAGGTCTGATTGCCTTGGATGAGGCACTGACAAAACTTGCTCGTAATGACTCAACAAAGGCCGATTTGGTGAAACTACATTACTTTTCTGGTCTATCTCTTGAGCAAGCGGCTGACATATTGCAGATCTCCCGTGCCACAGCTTACCGCTACTGGTCCTATGCTCAAGCCTGGCTATTCGACGAGATTAATAAGGGTGACTGATAGGAATCCTTTGTCGGTTTTTGCATTTCATTACAATTTCCACAAGTTTTCTGAGACAATTGTACTTATTATGTCGCATTATATTATAGAAACACATTTAAAGGAGTGGGAACATGTCCTCTCAGGATAAAAAGATTGAAGAAATATATTACACAGCCCTCGATAAGAAATCCACGGCTGAACGATCCGCCTATTTAGATAAAGTTTGTGGCAATAACAAAACACTACGTTCACGTGTTAATTCCTTGCTTGAAGCACATTATAAAGCTGTAGGTTTTCTGGAAGTACCCATTCTTGATGAGCAAACAACTCTAAGTGATTCTGTTCTCACCGAAGGGCCTGGCACAGCTATCGGCCGGTATAAGCTATTAGAAAAAATCGGCGAAGGCGGCATGGCTGTAGTGTACAGGGCAGAGCAAGCCGAGCCGATTCGCCGGAAGGTCGCATTGAAAATAATTAAATTGGGTATGGATACCAAATCTGTCATTACCCGTTTTGAGGCTGAGCGTCAGGCGCTGGCGCTCGGCGCTTCTCCCAGGACAGAAATGGCCTGGCGTTTCTCTTCGGTCCGCTTGATATGGGGCCATACATCCTTAACTCTGGTCACCTTTCGTTCGTTACTGAGCGTCTTATTACCGCGGATGTACTGGAGGTAAGCTCGCAAACCCAACACCTGATGGGGTATCTTCTCCGCCGTGGTGGCTATCCTTGCACAAAGAATGTGCTACCAGTAACTAATTGCAGAAATCAAGACCCGATCCTTTTTTCTTATTCGTCTTTTACCGGAGAGGCTGCGGTAGTTTTGCTAAAAGAATGACAATCGGCAGGTTCCGAAATAGATCGGATCAGACTGGATTCGCTATACAAAAATATGAAAAAGCTGTAAAAACACCAGGTTACCCAAGAAGGCTGCTCAACCGAAGTGGAGATCATCCTTGACGCGGATGGGATGAATTTCGTACAATTGACATTGCTGAAAGTCTTATGGTTTGGCACGGGTGGGTGTTGTGTGTGAGGACGTGGAATTCCCCCCTGTGATAGGCCTCGGTATTAGAGAAGACCACCGGACGCGTATACTTCGCAGATGAGGTTTTTTACCTAATCAATGAAATGAGTTGTTGTCGTCAGTTTGTAAAGGAAGGAGATAGGTCGACACCGCAAGGGCTCTCCTTGGCAGATTTGGTCAGGATGCAATGTGGCCGGTACTTATTACTGGTTGTTTCAATTTAGATTTATTTTGATAGAGGAGTACTGTTATGTGTAGAAAATTGATTTATTTCATTTCTTTTGTCGTGCCGTTACTAAACCTAATAAGTAACGCACGGGCGGTCGAGCCAACGGCTGACGCCTATATCAGGGGTGCCAGTAATGCTGACATTAACTATGGAAGTGCTACGAGCCTTCTGATCAAGAATAACAACGGCACCGACAATGACCGCAAGGTCTATATGCGCTTTGACGTTTCGGGTACGATCATGGACGCTTCGCTCGATTTGACTGTTTCGACGAACAACGAGGGCGGCGGTGGAACGACACCACAAACCTTTACGGTTGAGGTCTACGGGCTTGCAGAATCCCTGGATCACACCTGGACCGAGAATGACATCACCTGGAACAACGCCCCGGCAAATAATACGTCAAACCACGACTTCACATCAGACGCGACAATGTTGGGTTCTTTCCTTGTCGATCAACTGCCTGTCGGGGATACCATTTCATTCAGTGACCGCATCCTGGTCGATTTTATCAACGCCGATACCGACAATCAGGTTACGCTCTTGTTTCGCAGGACAACGGGAAATGGGTCGCATAACCTGGGATTCGCCTCAAAGGAACACACAAGTTACAGTGCGCCAACGTTGAATACGATAGCGGCCACGCGGGCTTTTGGCCCGGACCTGGCCGATGGTGCTTTCCTTGATGCAACGTGGGCCAGCCTTAGCTGGCGAGCGATAGATTCTGCAGTTTCCCATGACGTGTATATCGGCGACAATTTCGACGATGTCAAAAATGGCACTGGCGATACTTTCGTGGGCAACCAGGTGGAGACAACGCTGTTGATAGGCTTTCCAGGATACGCCTATCCCAACGGCCTTGTTCCAGGTACCACTTACTACTGGCGCATCGACGAGGTCAATAACGCCGATCCGAACAGTCCCTGGAAAGGGGATGTCTGGAGATTTTCAGTTCCACCCAAAACGGCCTATGATCCCACTCCAGCCGACGGCGCCGGCATTGCCGATACGACGGTGACTTTAAGCTGGACGCCGGGCTTTGGAGCGAAATTGCACACGGTTTACTTCGGCCAGGATCACGACCAGGTGGAAAGTGCTACCGTAGGCGTCCCGTCCGGAAAGGCATCTTACTCTCCCGGCCCTTTACAAGCGGAAAAGGTTTACTATTGGCGTGTCGATGAATTCGATGGCCTGGCGACGTACAAAGGCGATATCTGGTGCTTTACGACGCCCGGGGCCGTTGGCAATCCGCAGCCAGCATATAAGGCAACAGATGTGCAAATGAACGTGATTCTGAGTTGGACGCCGGCCGCCAGCGCCGCCTCGCACCAGCTTCATTTTGGCACGGACAAAGACGCCGTCCGCAATGCCGGCAGCGGCTCGCCCGAGTACAAAGGCTCGAAGAATCTCGGTGCCGAGAGCTATGATCCCGGTTTGCTTGAGGCGGACACGACCTACTACTGGCGTGTGGATGCAGTAAATGCCCAGGGCAATACCATCAAAGGCCCCGTCTGGATCTTCACGACGGGCGGTTTCCTTCTGATCGATGATTTCGAAAGTTATACGGATAACGATGCAGACGGTGAGGCGATCTGGCAAACGTGGATCGACGGCTTTGGCATTGCCGATAACGGCGCCCAGGTCGGCTATCTCATGCCCCCGTACACCGAGCAATCGATCGTCCACGGCGGCGGCCAGTCGATGCCGCTTCTGTATGTCAACGAGGCCGGCGTGCCGAATTCGCAGGGGTCTCTGACGCTGACGGCCCCGCGGGATTGGACGACAGGCGCTGTTGCTGATCTATCGCTTTGGTTCAGGGGCGCATCGGCTAACGCCGCCGAGCCGCTGTACGTAGCTGTCTCCAACAGTGCAGGCGCTCCGGCGGTCATGGCTCATAATGATCCGAGTGCGGCCACGATCCGCTCATGGACACAGTGGGTTGTTCCGTTGCAGGCTTTTGCCGACAAGGGAATCAACCTGAGCAACGTGAATAAGATCGCCATCGGTCTGGGCACGAAATCAGGCATGTCAGCCCCTGGCGGCTCAGGAACGTTGTATATTGACGATATCCGGCTGTATCGGCTTACTCCATAGTCAGGAGTATGGGATGACTGTTATGAATACTCAAAGAGCTGGTAGCTTGAGCGAGCCACCAGCTCTTCTTCTTTTGACCGAGTGCATTGAAGACTTTGACGCCCGATAATTTTTTTTCAAATTATGTCTTTGGCTTAAAATTAACATTTTTTGGGACTCGATTTGAAAAAACAGGCTGGCGTGGAGACAAAATGGCGAGTGTGCCGAGCAAGCTGCTGTGGATCAGCTGGACAATCCAGCCTGGTTAGAGGTTAGCCACCAGGCCAGAACTGAACTTGATGTATAGTGTGTTGCAAAAGTTTTGCAACATTTCTCTTGCGTTTTCTGGAGTATCACGTATGCGACCTTCATTATGGAGAAAAGCCAAGGAATGGTGTTAAACGATGTCGCCCAGGCTTACCAGGTAAATCGATCAACCATTTATCGATGGGTCACACGCTTTGAGGCTCAAGGCAGCACGGAGGCGCTTCGACGACAACCTGTATGTGGCCGTCCAAGTGTTTTGAGCAATGTTAGCGACCGCCAGTTGCTCTCGCTTGTAGCGAAACCTGCGTCTACCTATGGATATGAGACCGATTTCTGGACATGTGTCCGAGTATGCCAAGTCGTAAGGCAAAAGTTTATGATCAAGGTATCCCGGTGGACTATTTGGCGATGGTTACGTGACGCTGGCTTAACTTATCAAAAACCGGAACGCAAATACTTTGAAGCCAACGAAGAGACACGACAAGAATGGATCAAGACTGGACTGCCCAAGATCCGCCAAACAGTCAAGAAATACCGGGCAGTACTTTATTTTCAAGATGAATCTAACCTTTCTCTGACAGCGTTATTGGGAAAAACATGGTCGCCCCGAGGAAGGACACCTACTCAGAAGGTAACTGGCAAACGCGGTGGCATCGCTGCGATGTCTGCAATCAGCAAGAACGGCGGACTGATTTTCAGATTGCATGACAAACGGATTGCCTCTCCAGAGATTATTCACTTTTTGGCACAAATGCTTAAACATCATCATCGGAGACATCTTGTTGT
>SMTZ1_10013119_pt1 | contig 10834 bp, 12 predicted proteins | sample DeeMarSWOR136_30_FD_25667 | JGI IMG/M metagenome (IMG submission 25667) | reverse complement strand
CAGAGAACAAGATCGGAGTTGTGGCATATAGCCCCATGCAAAGAGGCCTTCTCACCGGCAAATTCAGCCAGGAAAGAGTCGCATCGCTGCCCTTAGACGACCATCGAAGGAGAAGCCCCGACTTCCACGAGCCGGATCTCACCGCCACATTGCAGCTCATTGACAAGTTGCGGCCCATAGCAGAACGCAAGGGCAGGACATTGGCCCAACTGGCCATCAGTTGGGTACTTCGCCGACCGGAAGTCACCGCCGCCATCGTGGGAGCGCGAAGGCCCGAGCAAATCATCGAGACCGCCCTCGCCTCAGACTGGAATTTGAGCAGAGAAGATATCGATGAGATTGAGCAGCTACTGGCCGAGCGGCAGCAAAAAGTAAATAGACGATAAGGTGCAGAGTTCGGAAGAAAACAATGCCAAACGACAAGAACATTTATACAAGTCCCCTCGTGGAGAGGAACGCCTCAAGAGAAATGTCTGAGCTTTTCGGAGCACAAAAGAAGTTCAGCACCTGGCGCAGACTCTGGCTCGAGCTCGCCAGAGCACAAAAGAGGCTCGGCCTCAACATAAGGCAGACCCAGATCGACCAAATGGCAAAGCACCTCGACGATATTGACTTCAAGAGAGCCGCCAGGTACGAAAAGCAATTCCGCCACGATGTCATGGCCCACATTCACACCTTCGCCCAGGCTGCACCCAAAGCCGCACCGATAATCCACCTCGGCGCGACCAGTTGCTACGTCGGTGACAACGCCGATTTGATAATCATTCGCGAGGCCCTGCAGATAGTAGCCGGCAAGCTGGCTGCGGTGATAAACCTCCTGGGCAAGTTCGCAAAGAAGCATCGCTCACTGCCCACGCTGGGCTTCACGCATTTCCAGCCTGCCCAACTGACAACTGTGGGCAAGAGAGCAACGCTATGGTGCTATGAGTTCGTGATGGACCTGCATGAGATTGAGCATCGGCTTGAGACCCTGCCCTTCCGAGGCGTCAAAGGCACCACCGGCACACAGGCCTCCTTCCTGGAGCTCTTCGACGGCAACCACAATAAGGTCAGGCAGCTCGACAAAGCCGTCGCCGCTGCATTCAGCTTCAAAAAAATCTGCGCCGTCACCGGGCAAACCTACCAACGAAAGATCGACGCGCTCGTGCTGAACTGCCTGGCATCAATCGCGCAATCCGCCCACAAGCTATGCAATGACGTGAGGCTGCTCGCAAACAGAAAAGAGATTGAAGAACCTTTTGAGAAATCGCAAATCGGTTCCTCTGCCATGCCCTACAAGAGAAACCCCATGCGCTGCGAGAGGATTACCGCCCTCAGCAGATTCATCCTGAGCCTGGCCACCAGCCCCCCCATGACCGCTTCCGAGCAATGGCTCGAACGGACCCTCGATGATTCCGCCAATAGAAGGATCGTCATCCCGGAAGCATTCCTGGCTACGGATGGCATCCTGCAAATCCTAACCAATGTCCTCGATGGCCTCGTCGTTTATCCAAAGGTGATAGCAGCGCATGTCGCAGCGGAATTGCCGTTCATGGCTACCGAAAATATCCTGATGGCGGCGGTCAAAGGGGGCGGCAACAGACAGAACTTGCACGAGAGAATACGACGTCATTCACATGCCGCCGCCGAACAGGTGAAAAAACTCGGAAAACCGAATGACTTGATTGACCGCATGAAAACCGACCCAGCCTTCGGCAAGGTCAATTTCAAAAACGTTCTAAATCCCAAGAATTACGTCGGCCGGGCGCCACAGCAAGTTGATGAATTCGTACAGACAATTGTGACGCCCGTCCGTAGAAAGTACCGTAAGCAGTTGAACAGAACAGTGGAACTTCACGTTTGACGCCGAACCTGCAATACCACCGGCAATTCGCCAGACAAGCAGGAGCAAACGATGACAAGAGAAGAACTTGTAAGAAGAATAAAGGAAACCTCGTACTTGGAAGGCGATTTCATCCTCCGCAGCGGAAAACGCAGCAAGTACTACCTTGACAAATACCTCTTTGAGACGTGCCCCGACATACTCAAAGCCCTCGGCGAAGAATTCGCCAAGCATGCTACTGACGATGTCACCCTCATTGCTGGCGCCGAGTTAGGTGGCGTAGCCTTGGCCGCAGCTACTGCTATGCAAACCGGCAAGAACTGGGTCATCATCCGTAACAGCAGGAAGGGCTACGGGACGGACAAGCTTATTGAAGGCATCTTAAAGAGCGATGACGTCGTCCTGCTCGTTGAGGACATCGCCACTACCGGCGGTCAGGTCTGCGAAGCAGCAAAAGTTATCACCGACGCCGGCGCAACCGTTAAGAAAATCGTCTGCGTAATCGACCGCAAACAGGGGGCCAAAGAAAACATAACCAGCGCCGGCTACAAATTCGAGAGTATTCTTACCAAAGACGACCTTGGAATAAAAGACAAGGATTAATTTTCGGGTTGCAATTTGGATGTTTTTCACGGAAACAACTATTGCAAATAAACAAGGTCGTTTGGTTGGTCGCAGCATATTTTGCCTCTAGGCGGTTTGGCCATATGGCAAGAGGAACAATTACCTGCGCAAATCCCGCAGCAGCTATCTTATGTATGACCAAAAAAACCTCTTTTTCGTCATTTTTTTCTTGGCTTTTGTTTGAAGTTCTGTTAAAATACGTAGCCACAGCGTGGCAAGGTCTTAGGGCCAGCAGGTCCAAGTCAAGAACAATTCTTAGTCAAAGGTGATTCGTGGATGGTGAATAGTCTTGTAGCGAAGCGGATACCCCTTAGGGCAACAGCACCAAGACCCCTTGTAAGTAGATCAGTGGATGAGAGGATCGCTACATGAGAAACCGCATAAACGCATTCACGCATTTACGCAGCAACGAGCCGCGAGCAACAACAATCGGCGGAAAACCCCGGCACGCCGGCAGACCTTTTATTCAAAACAAACCCAATTTCCGAAAAGCCCAAATTAACGTAACCTCAGTCTCAACAGAGGATTATGAAAATGAATCCGCATCCAGGGTCGCGCAAAACAAACCCAATCAAACTCAATTTCAAAGGAAAAAAATGCTCTTGCTTACGACACAGGAGATTGCCAGAGAAAAATTTTTTAAAAATGCTAAATGGTATTGACAGGTATCTTGCATTGCTATATACTAAACATTATGGAAAATCGATTCTTCGACAACTGGTCAACACAGCTTCGCAAAGGAATGCTTGAACTGTGCATATTGAACGCCATAAGAGGCACAAGCCTGTATGGCTATGACATTGTCCGGAAGCTTCGCAACATTGAGGGACTGGTAATCAGCGAAGGAACCATCTATCCAATCCTGAGTCGTCTCAAACGCGAAGGTTTCGTGCAAACAACTATCAAGGAATCCACCGAAGGCCCGCCTCGAAAGTATTACGAATTAACCGCCGCAGGTGAGAAAATATTAAGCCAAATGAACGGCTACTGGCAGGATATCAAAACCGGAACCGATATCCTGAAAGGAGATGAAAAGTCATGATTAACTTACCCGATAATGCAAGAAAACACCTGGACAATTATCTGCAGCAGGTGAGAACCTGCCTGAAAGATTGTCCGACCGTCGATGCGGACGAGGTAGAGCAAAACATAAAAGAGCACATAGAAAGTGAACTTCAAGATTCCTCAGAGCCGGTCTCCTTCGCCGCACTCGATGACATTCTGAAAAGACTCGGCTCCCCCCAGCAATGGCTGCCTGAGGAAATCTCCTGGTGGCGAAAAATAATCCTGCGACTTCGAACAGGCCCGGAAGATTGGCGATTGGCATACATATCATTTGCCTTGCTGGTAGTGGGATTTATAATCCTGCCGTCTTCTATTGTATTGATACCTGCCAGTTTTATTGTTGCCCGGGCGGCATTATCTGAAGTGGCAGATTCCAGCGAGTTGAAAGCGCAAAAATGCCTGATATATCCGTCTTTGATTGTGAGCTGTTCGGTTATAGCTTTTATATTGTTCTTCGGTGGAATGGTTCTCGGTGCATGTTTAGCTGAGGTACTTTGGGACTTGACCTGGATACGCGAAGTAGCCTACATGGGCACTGTAACCTTTGCTGCAAGCATCACGGTTACTATCACAGCCTTATCGTGGATTATACTGGGTGCCGTGTTTTGTAAATGGCCGGGCTTAGTGCGAAGTATCTTCAAGCCCTTCGCAGATTGGTTCAACCGTAAACACGCGATTATCTTAACATGTGTGGGCTTTGCGCTACTTGTCTTGACGTTGGCGGTGGTGGGCTACCTGCGCTTTGTTGTCTTTAGCAAACTCTGAGAATTTCTCCAACCGCTGGATGATTCTTTTTATGGCAAAATGAGAGGTGCTAATATGAAAGTATTAGTTAGGCATACATTAATAGGATTTGTTGTATTGGCGAATGTCTCTCAAGTTGTGTTCGGTGCTTCCGCCAAAAACAATGAAAGTAATTTGGTCAGGGTCTATCAAGTCAACAAAAAGGTCTGTGATTTCCCTGAAAAAGAGGACCTTTCCACGCCCGAGGCAGCGTATGCGACGATGAATCGTCTCAGTGCGAGCGGCAACCAGGATTGGCGGCGAGTAAGTGTAAAAAGGTCGGCCCAGCGACTGCCGGTAAAAAAGGGCAAACGCAAGGTTTCAAAAAGTGCTGCTTATGGGTGGTTGAACGCAAACATTGTTGAGGTTCGAATATTTCGGGGAAAGCACGCTGGAGTAATTGCCCAAGCACCCTCTGCATGGAGGAAATTATTCGATTATCGATCTTTCGAATTAGAGGATGGACAATGGCGAAGTGCTGGAAATAGTGTTTTTGGAAGTTTAGACGAAGCAAGAGAGCATTTCGCTGCCGCTTGTGAGATATATTCTGACAGACAGAAGCTGAGAAAAAGACAAAGGATTGATAATCCGGAAGCTCACCTGAAACCTTTTGTGGAGTTTCTAAAGACTAAGGGTGAGGAGCCAAAAACGTTTGTCATGAAAGCGCTGGCAAAACATAAAATCGTCATAATGGGGGAAGTTCATCACCGACCCAGATATTGGGCATTTAATTCTTCCTTAGTCGCAGATCCGGATTTTGCTAAGTACATAGGCACTATCTATATGGAATTGCCATCCAACGACCAGAAGTTGATTGATATGTTTTTGGCGGGAGATAAATGTGATAAGTCGTTGGTGATCAAGACACTGCGCGATATGTTGTGGTTGGGCTGGCCCGATAAGCCTATGCTGGATTTCTTTATTGCTGTTTGGAAGGCCAATCAGAATCAGCTTGCTGAAAAAAGACTTAGAATTGTATTAGTCGATATGGAAAGACCCTGGGAAAAAATTCAGAAACATGGCGACTGGAAACAATATGATGTTAACCGCGACTGGTATATGGCGGACAACATTGTACGTGACATTCAGGAACACCCAAATGAAAAACGTAACAGATTGTTTATTGTAGGTGTTGGGCATACGGGTTTGAATTTGGAATACTACGGGGGTCATCCCCTGAAAACCGCGGGATGGCATTTGCGTGAAAAGCTTGGGGCAAATAATGTATATGCCATCTTTCCACATCGCTGCGTAATGACTAATAAAGGTAGGGTAGATGGGCGGTTATGCCTTGGGCTGTTTGATTCAGCCTTTGCCCAATTAAATAACAAGCCCATTGCTTTTCCATTGAATACGGGACCATTCGGGAAAGAGCCTTATGATGCCAGTCCGGACAAGCCCGTACGGAGCAGCTACCAGGACGGATTTAATACCTATCTCTATCTCAGGGCACTTAAAACCGAAATTTTTTGGCCATTAATAGATGGATTCTATACCGACGAGTTTGTAAAGGAGCTTGAGCGGCGATACCGTCTGATGTATGGAAAAGGATGGGCGGAAAGCTATAGCCCGGAAAAATCAGATGCGGAAAGTTTTGTAAATTGGATGAGTGGCACTTGGGGTAAGCCCCGAACATGGCGAACCGAACTGGGCCCGATAGATGCCTGGAAATACGGAGATAACTGGGAGGAGGAAATTAGGAAGGGAAAACACAGGTTTGCTTTTGAACACCCGGAAGTAATCAAAGCCGCTGCAAGTCAGTTGTTCGATGCTATTCGAAACGCTGACTATAAACACCATTATGACGGCAGCGACTGGCGGAATTTTCTGCCTGAAGCCATGGACTACGAGGTTCATCACGATTTTCCCCACTGGGTACGATGGGTTTGCAAAACCTTCAAAGATAATCCAATCAATTCTGTTAAACTTGGCGAAGTTCTTAAAGGCAAGGACGGACTGCCTGCGATCCCTTACACGGTGAGCCTGCGGGATGGTCGAGAGTTGAAAGGGGATTTGCCATTTAAGTATATGCAGCGGCGAAAATTTTGGATGGGGGTTCATGGTATCGATTGGCATTTACAATATGAAGATACGTCCAGGAGCAATATCGACACCAAAGCGAATTTGCCTAGGACCGAAGCCAAACCTACTTCAATAATCGAAATCGCTGAGAGTAAATCGGTCAACCGCAGCACTCCGGAGGCAACGATAAGAAGCTGGACCAAGGCAGTGGCGACAGGTAATGTACAAGACGCTCTCGCCTGTATGCTGCCAGGGGGTGTAGACTATGAGGACATGAAAGAAATCTTAAATGCGAAAGCCACGTCCAGACAGTTTTTCGTGAAAAAGATGTGGGAGTCTATCGATGCCGAAAAGCCAATACGAATTCTCGGCAAGCAATTGATTGAAGATGAAGTCAATATTGGATGGGAGTTTTATTTCAAAGAGGACTTTACGATCGAGGGACGTACATTCAAACCTGGTGAAGGCTTTGAATTTGGTGCCAGCTCAAAAAACATGGTGATTACTGGCTGATCGATAGTATTTAATAAGAAACAGCCCTACCTAAATTCAAATATATAGCGCTGAAGTTCAAAACTTACGTTTTTCTATTAGTTTGATGATCCTGCTGGCTATAGACGACTTCGCAGCGGCAGAAAGCCCAAGCCATCTGCCGTCCGGCGTTTTTATTTGCACGCAAGTTCTATCCGAGCCGATTACCGCGGACGTGTTAGCGATTATCATATCGAGGTTCTTCTCCTTTAATTTCTTCTCTGCATTTGCCCGCAGATTTTTATCTTCGAGAGCAAAGCCAACAACGATTTGTCCCTTCTGCCCTCCGTTCTCCGCTTTCTGTCTTCTGCCCTCTGTCTTCTGACTTCTTACTTTCTTATGCATTCCTGCCCATTTCAGAATATCGGCTGTGGGTTTTAATTTGATGGTCAAGGATTTGCCGGTCTTTTTGATTTTGGTTTTAGCTGGCCGGACAGGAGTATAATCAGCCACTGCCGCAGCCATAATCAAACAATCACACTGGTTAAAGAATCTCTTAACGGCGTTTAACATATCCTCCGCACTTTCCACCCCCACGAAGTCCATTCCTACCGGCGGCTGTAAATCAGATGCGCTGATAAGTGTCACCTTATGCCCTGCACTGAACGCCGCCTCTGCAAGGGCGTAGCCCATCTTCCCACTGCTTGCGTTGGAGATAAAGCGAACCGGATCAATATATTCCCGGGTTCCACCTGCCGTGATCAAGAAGTGCATCTAGTAAATCCAATTATCTAATTACGCCGTCCTAAGCGAAATCTAATAGCCGGAAGTGACAACCCAAACAATCAGCTTTGAGCATTTGAGAATCAGGATTTTGAATTTGTTTCGGATTTCGGATTTCGTGCTTCATGCTTCTTGATTTTGGAAGCGATTTTCTCCATCGTCTCCATGATTTCCTGGGGCTCCGACATCCTGCCCCACCCTTCCGTCCCACACGCCAGCCGTCCCCTTACAGGGCCGACCAGCTCGAAACCCATCTTCTTCACTGTCTGAACATTTCGCTGCACTGCCACATTTGCCCACATATTGTTGTTCATTGCCGGCGCCAAAAGTACCGACTTTGCTGAAGCCGCACAAAGGACCGTGCTCAACAAATCATCGCAAATGCCGTTCGCAGCCTTGCCTATAATATTGGCAGTTGCAGGTGCTACAACAACAATGTCAGCCCAGTCGGCCAGATCCACGTGTCGTGGCTTCCCACCCTCTGCTTGCTCATCCCAGAGAGAGTAAACTGGACGATCTTCCCACAAGCCGGTGAGAACCGCCGAGCCGGTAACAACCTCGAAGCTCTTCGGACAAACCAGCCGACAGGCGTTCTCCGTCATTATCGTATTCACTTTCGCCCCCGCACGCCTCAGCCTGCTTGCCAGATCGACCGCCTTATATGCAGCAATCCCACCAGTAACGCCGAGTAAGACATGCAAACCGCCGAGACTGGATCTCTTTTCGCTCATCGCCAATGCACTCATTCCCGACCAGGTTCAGCAATTCCGCTGGCTTTATGATCTACAGCTATCTTATCCTGCAGTATCTCCTGAATAACGATTTCGAGGTGTGTCTTGCCCTCCGCATCTTCGATCAAAGGCCGAGACCCTTGCATCAGCTCAGTCAGCCGCCTCTGAATCAGGGCCGTCAATTTGAACCTACCACCGACCTTCTTTATCAACTCCGTGCTCTTGAGTTCCTCTATCATTGTCTTACCCCGTATCTCGTGGCTCCTCGTTCCTCCGCTCATGGGTCACGCTTTCGATGATTTCTGTCACCTCATTCACGGCCTGCTGCAAATCCCCGTTTATCACCATATGCTCGTAATATTGCCAGCCAGCGGCAATTTCACCGCCCGCTTCGTCCAGCCTTTCCTCAATGGTTTCAGCATCCTCCCTGCCTCTGTGGTCCATCCGCTCAGCCAGCACCTTTGCCGTTGGCGGCAAAATAAAAATCATCACTGCATCCGGGTATCTCATCTTTGCCTGTCGGCCGCCTTGCACGTCGATTTCCAGAATAACCGTCTTTCCCGCCTGCAATGCCTCTTCAACTTTGTCCTTAGGCGTTCCATACCGACGCCCGAAGACCTCCGCGTGCTCTAACAACAAATCCTTATCAATACGCTCCTGGAATTCTTCCTCCGAAACGAACCAGTAGTCACGACCGTCAACCTCAGCCTCGCTTTTCGGCCGGGTAGTGACCGATACGCTAAGACGAACATTGGGTAGTCGCTTGACCACCTCCTTGCAGATGGTGCTCTTGCCCACCCCAGATGGGCCACTCACCACAACTACCCTGCCTTCTTTGTTCTCTTGACCGCTCATACTCTCATCATACCCAGGCAAAAGGGATTCTCCGTTTTGATACGTCGCACCCGAAACAAGATCTCACTCCACATTCTGAACCTGCTCTTTGATACGGTCTATCCGGCATTTCAGGTCAACCACCCAACGCACAATCTCGGTATCAGATGCCTTGCTCGCAATGGTGTTAGCCTCCCTAAGCATTTCTTGGCTGATAAAATCCAACCTTCGTCCCGCTTGCCCGTCTGCCTCACAACTCTGGAGCATCTGCTGCAAATGCGAATGTAGCCGAGCAATCTCCTCGGATATATCAGACCTCTCGGCAAAAATCGCCACCTCCCTCGCCAGGGTCTCCTCATCCAGCTTGAGCTTTGCCTCTGCGAGTAGTCCGTCCACTCTTCTTCTCAGTTTCTTTGCATATTCATGTAGAACAACCGAGCTGCGAGTGCGGATCCGCTCCAGGTCGGCTTCTATCGCCTTGCAGTGCTTCTTTATATCGACCTCAAGAGCACTGCCCTCGGTTGCACGCATCTGCTTGAGCTTCTCCAACGCTTCCCGACTGATTCTTAGAACCACATCCTTGATCTGCCCAGCCACCTCTTGATCCGGAGTTCTCGGCTGAACAATGCCAGGAAGTGTCAACAACCCCCCAATATCAATCGGGCACCGCACGTCACCCAAAGAGGCAAGCCTGCTGAGCTTTTCCATATACGTTTGCAGAGCCGTCTCGTCTATGTCAAAAAGCGCGTTTGCCGGCGCATCCTTCAGCCGCAGCACGTAACTCACGGTCCCACGAAACAAATTTTCTCGCAAAAGCCTATCAATATCCTCCTCCAAAAACGCTGCAATGTCCGGCAGCTTGATGTTCGTCTTCAGGTAACGATTGTTGACTGTCTTGATTTCAACATTGTACGTTATTCCGTTGAGCTCGCCCTGCGCCTCGCCATAGCCGGTCATACTGCTTATCATTGCCTGCACACTCTCAAGTTGAATTCGACAACACGAATAGCCCTCAGATACGCTCCCGTTAGGTCTTCCCTCAGCCGCCGGGTAGACTTGTATCACCAGCTTCATTGGTGTCACCGGGCACTATGCCAAGGTCATCGACCGGCGGCGAAGGCTCTGGACTTGCGGGCTGATCGGTCGGAAGCGCCGCTGGTGGTGGCACCGCCTCGCCAAAATCACTGATTGCCGGCTTGTAAAATTTCGCCATTACTATAGCAAGCGTCAAAAATACACTGACCAGCACTATGGTAACCCAGGTCAGGAAGTCTCCCGTCTTAGACCCCAGGATGCCGCTCGCCATCGCCCCGCCAAATGCACCACTCAAACCACCGCCCCTACCCTTCTGAATCAGGATGATCAATATCAGGGCTAAGGAACAAAAGCCAAAAAGAAAGGCCACGATCTTCATAATGAAGCCAACTGCCAGTAATGGGATAGGATCCATGTTTCTGCCCCGAAAAACTGTCTCGATTCCATAAGTATCAGGCTAACTCTCGCAACCTCCGGAACTGTCCCGAAGGCATTACCACATTACATTTGAATCCCTGAACAGGCGAAATCGTAACAACTACGCCGCTGCTCGAATTATCGCCAGAAAATCATTCGCCTTCAGACTTGCTCCGCCGACCAGAAGGCCGTCCACATCCTGCTCGCACATCAGTTCCGCCGCATTTTGCGGCTTGACCGAGCCGCC
>SMTZ1_10010280_pt1 | contig 10834 bp, 9 predicted proteins | sample DeeMarSWOR136_30_FD_25667 | JGI IMG/M metagenome (IMG submission 25667) | reverse complement strand
GTAATAGGTAAAATATAAGTTATTTATTAAGTATTTGGAAGAATAAAACCTTATCTGTTACTTATAATTCTGCTTTTTTTCTATATTTATACATGATTGTTCCATAAAAAATAACACCAAGTATACCAGTTACAAATATCAAATCAAATAAAACCGCTCCTCCTATAAGTGCCTTGGTACCCAAACTAGTTGGAGGGTAGCTTAAAAGCATAGGAAGATGAAAAAAATCTGCACCAATTAATATACCAAATGTACCAGAGATATACGCCAGAGGAGCACCCTTGATAAAATTTTTTTTCAATAAAAAAATTGAAGCTAAACATGCAAAAAAAGCTGGAAGAAGCCAATATGGAAATCGAGACACAATACCTTTAATGGGATCTGGATTTGTAACAAAAAAAGTAACGATACTAACGACTATTACTCCAATTCCAACTTTTTTTAATGGAATTTTCTTTTTTAAAATCAGATAGATACTTATCAAAATCGGAATAATCGCTCCACCCATGTTAATGCCAACTATCCAACCGTTATATGAAAACAGGGCAATATTTGAAATTTCATATCCAAATATAATAATTGAAAATGAAAAAAGAAAAGATACAAAAATGATTATTATTGCTTCAAGCGTTGAAAATCCAATAAAATTAAAAGCTTTTGTAAGAATTAAATATGCAATATAGAAGACAAAAATTGGTACAATAATATTTAGTATCCAAAGGAGTATTTTTATTAAATCAACAGTAGCCAACATGATGAAGTCTTTGATAAAGATACCATTTATAAACCTTCGTTATATTTCGGTTGACATTAGTGAGATAATATGGATTCATTCCTTAAAAAAGAATGTGATTTAAAATTTTTTCATAACAATGGATTTATTAGGAAAAAATGTCCATCCTGTGGATCTTATTTCTGGACTTTAAACAAGAAAGAGAAACTTTGTGGTGATCAACCTTGTGTAAAGTTTAGTTTCATCGGTAACCCTATTGGAAAAAAATCATTTTCTTTATCTGATGTAAGAGAAAGTTTTTTATCGTTTTTTAAAAAAAATGGGCATTCAAGGCTCTTTTATCCTGAAACAGGTGAACGTTGCCCTGTTGTTGCAAGATGGCGATCTGATATTTATCTAACAATTGCATCTATTGCTGATTTTCAACCACATGCAACATCTGGAGAAGTACCACCCCCAGCAAATCCTTTGGTTATTTCACAGCCATGTATTAGACTTAATGATCTTGAAGAAGTAGGTGTTAGTGGTCGTCATTTAACTATATTTGAGATGATGGGACATCATGCGTTTAATAAGAATATAGATGAAATATATTTCAAAGAAGAAACTGTGAGACTCTGTGATAAATATTTTTTAGAACAGATTGGTATACCAAGAGAGGCAATTAATTATAAGGAAGAACTATGGTTTGGCGGAGGAAATGCAGGTCCTTGTCTGGAAGTGCTTGTTGGTGGGTTGGAAATTGCCACTCTTGTTTTTATGAATATGAAAGAAGATGAAAATGGTGAATTTGCTATTTATGAGACTGTGTTCCCTGATATGGTAAAATGGTTAAAAGAAAACGCAAAAAACAAATCTGATATGCCTAGTATTTATTCACTTGCAGATCACACAAAATGCCTAGCTTTTATGCTTGGTGATGGAATTGTTCCATCAAATGTTAAGGCAGGTTATCTTGCAAGGCTTATTATACGAAGATCCCTTCGTTTTCTTGAAAAAATAGAATTAAATACATCTCTTAGAAAGTTAGTTGAGATGCAACTTGATTTCCTTGAAAAAGAGTTCCCCTCATTGAAAAAAAGAAAGAAACAGATAAGTGAAATTTTAGATATTGAAACAAAAAAGTTTTCAGAAACTCTTTCTAAGGGCGAAAGTCTAGTAAAAAGAATATTAAAAGAGAAAAAAACAATCGATGAAAACGAACTTATTACTTTGTATGACACTCATGGTATGCCTCCAGATATAGTAAAAAATATAGCAAAAAGCCAAGGAGTAACAGTAAAAATACCTTGGAATTTTGAATCAATAGTTGCAGAATTACATTCACATGAGGAAAAAGAAGAGGGAGAGCTAGAAATCAGATCAGATCTCCCATCTACAGAGCTACTTTACTACAAGGATCATTACACAAAAGTGTTTGATGCTAAAGTTTTATGGAAAAATAAGACGGATACTGGAACTGAAATCATACTTGATCAAACTGCATTTTATCCAGAGGGCGGTGGTCAACCATCAGATAAAGGTTTTCTATCTAAAAAAGGAGTTAAAAACACTGTTAAAAATGTTAAAAAAGAGGGCAATGCCATAATTCATACTATAGATGGAAACTTAGATGTCGGCGATAAAATTAATGGTGAAATCGACTGGGAACATCGTTATACATTAATGAAACATCACACAGGAACACATGTAGTAAATGGGGCTCTTAGACAATTACTTGGAGAACATATTTGGCAAGCTGGTTCACAACTTGAATTAAACAATGCACGTTTTGATTTCTCACATTATAAATCAATATCAGACTCAGAAAAAAAAGAAATAGAAGACTTGGCAAATAAATTTATCAAACAAGCATTACCAGTAGAGAAAAAGGTCATGGATAGAAATAGCGCAGAAGCAAAATATGGCTTTCGATTATATCAAGGGGGAGTCCCACCTGGAAATTCCATTTTGGTACTTAACATACCTGGAATTGATGTCGAAGCATGTGGCGGAACACATCTTAATAATACAAGTGAAATAGAAAAAATTAAGATAATCAAAACAGAACGTATACAAGATGGTGTAAATCGAGTTGTTTTTGCAGCTGGGAAAATGGCTGATGTTTTTCAAGAAGAAGAAAATGAAATATTTGATCAAATTGTAAAAACCATGAGTTCAGTATATGAAATCAAAGAGAAAAAAAATGTTTCTGAACAGTTAAAAGAAGTTTCTAAAATATTCTCAGTGTCTATAGATCAAATAGATAAAACACTTAAACGGTTTCTAAAAGAAATGAAAACCATGGAGAAAAAAACTGTAAAGGATCTTAAAGAAGCAAGTAAAAACCTTTTCGAAGAATGGAAAAAAACACAGAAAGACAAAAAGAAAGTAACTTCAGATGAAATAGAAAGGCTAATTAACCAAGCTGAAACAATACCAGGAACAGAAATTAAAGTAATTGCAGAAATAACATCATATGAGTCAACAGCGACGGCTGGAGTGATAACTAAAGAAGATAATTACGTGGTGCATATTTTTGATGATAACAAACTTGTTTCCATGGCTTCTGATAATGTTAATATTGATCTTAGAGAAATTGCACCTGAAATCGGTAAAATTATTGGTGGGAGTGGTGGTGGAAAACCAAAAATGACTCAATGTGGTGGCCCAAATAAAAATAAAATCGAAGAAGCTTTAAAAATTGCTAAACAACTTACAAAAAAGAAATTGGAAAAAAAATAATCTTTTAATGGTTTAGATTTTGAAAATTATGTTAACTGCTGAAACAATAACTATTGTTGCAACGCACATAGCTATAACAAACCATGGAGGTATTCTAAGTGAGGTTTTTTCTTCTGCATCAAAATATCTAATAAGACCTGCTGCAGAATGAAAACCTTCGCCTTTTTTTTGTTTAGCCATAATTACTCACAAACTCACAATTTGTATATTACTACATATTGTTGTAATATTTTAGTTTTACTATTGAATATTATAAAACATAAGATATTCGAGCAAACATCTAAATATTTAGTTTATATACGTAGATTTAAGGGTGTAATCATATGAAGGAGATAGAGGCACTCATAAAAAAAGCATTGAAATATAAAGAAAGTGGACTCACAGAACATGAAATAGCCGATGAGCTTAATGTATCTAAAGAAACTGCAGTATGGCTTTTAAGTAAAGGAAAAGACAAGAAACCAAGTGGAGATGTCAAAATCGGTTGGCGTTCTGTTGGAGTATACCCATCCAGGATAGGATTTATTTCAGATGCTTTATGTGATATTATACTTGAAGAATGTGAAGAAGTTGACACAGTTGTTGGAATCGCATTAAACGGAATACCATATGCTACATTTGTTGCAGATAAATTAGGTTTGGAAATGGCTATTTTCAGACCGCATCATCAGAAATCTGGTGCTTTTTCTTCTAATTATGCCAGTGTAAATGGAAAAAATGTTGTTATTTTGGATGATGTTGCCGGAACTGGTGTTACTTTTAAGAGTGCAATAAAAGCAGTAAAGGCTGGAAAAGGTAAACCAATTTTATGTTTAGTTGTCTTAAATAAGCGAGCTCAAAACAGTATCGATGGTGTACCACTTCGTGCGCTTATAAGAGCAAGAGTTATTTAATTCATTATTTTGTGGAGAATCGATAATGCATTGGGCAGATGTTTTAGCTGATGATTTGCTAAAAGAAAATAAGAAGCATGTTCTTGCTACAGGTATAACTCCCTCTGGTCCAATTCATATTGGTAATATGCGTGAGATTCTAACGACAGATGCAGTTTATAGATGTCTTATTGACAAAGGTGGAAATGGAGAGCTTATCTATGTAGCTGATGACTATGATCCATTAAGAAAAGTCTATCCTTATCTTCCAAAAACCTATGAGCAATATGTTGGAATGCCAATTTCCGATATTCCATGTCCCTGTGGAAAACACAAAAGTTATGCTAATCACTACCTTATCTCGTTTTTAAATTCTTTAAAAGAAATTGGTGTAAAACCTCATGTTTACAGGGCTAATGAGATGTATAAAAATGGAGACTTCAACAAAGCAATTCAAATAGCTATGGATAACACAGAAAAAATAAAAGAAATAATACAAAAAATATCAAAAAGAGAACTTCCAAAAGGTTGGATTCCTTTTAATATTAGATGTGAAAAATGTAAGAAATTAACTACTGCAAAAGCAGTTCTCTATGAATACCCAATTATCGAATACGAATGTGACTGTGGCTACGAAGGAGAAGTAGATATTAGAGAAGGAGGTGTTGGTAAGCTTCCATGGCGGGTTGATTGACCAGCTAGATGGAATATGCTTGGTGTAACTTTTGAACCTTTTGGTAAAGATCTTGGTACAGTAGGCGGAGCTAGAGACACTGGTGAAAAAATAGTGGAAGAAATTTATAGTTACCCAGCGCCTAAATACATAGTGTATGAATTTATATTATTGAAGGGGAAAGGGGCAATGCATAGCTCAAAAGGCACTGCTTTAAGTGCTGAAGAAATGTTAAATATGACTCCTCCCGAGGTATTGAGATTTCTACTAATGAACAATCAACCAACTAAACATTTAACGTTTGATTCTGGTCTTGGTTTACTTAATTTAGTAGATGAATATGATAGAGAAGAAGGAGTGTACTTTGGAAAAGAAGAAGCAACTAAGGGAATGAAAGATTTAAAGAAAACCTATGAACTTTCACAGCCATATACTATTCCTAAAAAAATTCCGTATCAACTTCCATATAGACATTTGGTCACACTTATCCAAATAGGAGAAAATTGGAATGATGTAAAAAAGATTCTTTTACGTACAAAACAAATCCCAAAGGATTTAAATAAGGATGATGAAAAACATTTGAAACAAAGGGCAGAACATGCTAGATATTGGTTGGACAATTTTGCACCTGATATGGTAAAATTTGAGGTTAAAAAGAAACTGCCAAAAGTTAATCTTTCTAAAGAGCAGAATAAATTCCTTTTATCTCTTGTAAAAAAATTATCTTCCGTAGATTGGGAAGCTGAAGCTATACATAATTTAATCTATGATTCATCAGAAAAAGAAAAAATCCAGATAACAATTGCCTTTAAAACAATTTATCAGATAATTCTTGGACAGGAAAAAGGGCCACGTGCTGGTTATTTTTTATCAAATTTAGATAAAAGTTTTGTTTTGAAAAGAGTTAAAGAAGCAGTTAAATAGGGATTTTTCTCTTAGCTGTTTTATCTATGAAGGGCTATTTAGAGGTTTATGGTTGTACAGCAAATAAGAGTGATGCTAGTTTAATAAAGGGAATTTTAAAAGATAATAATCATGAAATTGTTGATAATATAGAAGATGCTGATTTTATAGTTCTACTGACTTGCACTGTAATTGATACGACTGAACAACGGATGTTATCGCGTTTGAAGGTCTTTCGTGAAACAGGTAAAAAAGTTATAGCTGCTGGATGCATGGCATCTATTCAAACTGATTTAATTAAATCTATATTACCAGATGCAAAGCTTTTACCGCCTCAATATCCTCATCATATTTTGGATATTTTAGATAACAAAAAAACAACTTTTATCGATAGGAACAAAACTTTATTTTCAAAATATTTTGAAAACATAATTGCACCTATTTCTATAGCTGAAGGATGCAAATTTACATGTACATACTGCATCACATCTTTAGCACGAGGGATGTTGAAAAGTTATCCTATAGACGAAATAGTTCAAGATGTTTGTTCTGCAATAAGACAAGGCTGTAAGGAGATACAGCTTACTGCTCAAGATACTAGCTCATATGGCTTAGATTCTGGCAATGACCTTGGCGAACTTATATTAAATATTTGTAAAATTAAGGGCGAATTCAGAATTCGAGTGGGGATGATGAATCCCTATACTGCCTTGAAACATATTGATTCAATTATCAAAAGTTATGATAATCCTAAAATCTACAAGTTTTTACATCTACCAGTTCAATCTGGAAATAATGATATATTAAAAAAAATGAATAGGAAATACACAGTTGAGGAATTTTTAGAGATTGTTAAAAAATTTAGAGATTTATACCCGGATATAACTATTTCCACTGATGTAATTGTTGGTTTTCCAACAGAAACAGATGAACAATTTCAACACACCATTAATATGCTAAAATCAGTTAAACCAGATATAACCAATATAACACGATATTCTGCACGGCCATATACAAAAGCTAAAACTATGAAAGGAAGGATAAAAACAGAGATTGTAAAAGAGCGATCAAAAATATTAACAAAATTATGTAACAAGATTTCAAAGGAAAATAATATTAGACATGTTGGAAAAAAATATAATGCTTTGATAACTGAAAAAGGTAAAAATAACACATATGTTGGAAGAACCGAAAATTACAAACCTATTGTTTTGAACAAAAAGGTAGAAATTGGGGATTTTATTCCAGTGGAAGTTACAAAAGCAGCTTCGACGTATCTAGTCGGAAGTATTATATAGATTATTGATATTTTCAAAATGTGGAAGGGATGATTAGAGTCGCTATAAACGGTTTTGGAAGAATAGGGCGTAATGTATTAAGGGCCTCACTAGGACATTCCCAATATGGTAAAAAATTTGAAATAATAGCAGTAAATGATCTTGGTAACACCGGGATACTTGCTCATCTTTTCAAATACGATTCCATCTATGGAAAATTTGACGGAAATATAGAGGTCAAAAACGATGGGATGGAAATCAATGGTAAATCGATTAAATTCTTTTCTCAAGTGAACCCCTCAAAACTACCGTGGAAGGACATAGATATTGACGTTGCTATCGAATCCACAGGAATTTTCCGCACAAGAGAGGGGGCATCACAACATCTTGAAGCAGGAGCTAAAAAAGTCATTATAACTGCTCCAGCAAAAGATCCAGACATAACGGTTGTATTAGGTGTAAACGAATGCCTTTACGATGCAAACGAACATAACATTATATCAAATGCATCATGCACAACCAATAGTCTGGCACCACCAGTAAAAGTGTTAAATGACACTTTTGGGATCGAACAAGGATTCATGACCACTATTCACTCATACACTGGTGATCAACGTATCCTTGATTTCCCACATAAAGATTTAAGACGGGCACGTGCTGCCGCAGTCTCGATCATCCCAACCACAACTGGTGCTGCAAAAGCAGTAACCCTTGTAATACCAGAATTAAAAGGAAGAATAGACGGTATAGCTGTAAGAGTACCCACACCAGATGGATCCCTTACTGATTTTACCTGTATTTTGAAAAAAAATGTTACCAAAGACGAGGTTAACAACGCACTTAGAAATGCAGCAGATAGTAGTCTTAAAGGAATAATGCAATATTCTGAAGAACCACTTGTATCAGTTGACATAGTAGGAAATCCACATTCAGCCATTATTGATGGTTTAAGCACAAAAGTAAATGGTGAAAACGGAAATCTTCTTAAAATACTTTCATGGTATGATAATGAATGGGGATACTCCTGCAGAATAGTTGATCTGATTAACTACATATATGTTAATAATAATAAGCCGATAAGTGATCTTGAAATAGCAAGAACAATATAAGCTAGATTACTTTTTAAATATGAGAAAATTTAAATTTGTAAAGAAATAAGATAAAAAATTAATGAATTAAAACACTGGCTGCTAATAACAATAGGGAGATTACAACAAGAGAAACTATGAAGAAACGATGGTTTAGTAATAACATATTTTCATTTTGTATATTCATCCCTTTCACCCACCTCTACATAACTTATATGCACTAACTTGTTATTAAATTATCTTTTTTATTACTATAATTAATTCGCTAGTTAAAAAGTCAAAATGAAAAAAACTTCTTTTATACTTATTACATTTCTAGATTCAAATTGATAAATAAAAAAATAACTCTTTAGAATATGTTTAAATAAGCACTTATCATAACGATTTTTACAGAGGTTACCCTTATGAAAGAGTATAATACATTAGATGATTTTAATATAGAAAACAAAACTGTTTTATTGAGAGTAGATTTCAATATGCCTCTTGATAAAAACACATTAGATATTTTAGATACAACTCGAATAAAGAGAGCAATTCCTACAATTAAAGAACTCGTTGAAAAAAATGCAAAAACAGTAATTTTAGCACATCAGGGACGTCAGGGAAGTTGGGATTTTGTAAATCTTGAAAAACATGCACAAGCACTTGAAAAACTATTAAAAAAAGAAGTCAAATATTGTGATGATGTATATGGCGAAGAGGCTCAGAATGCCATTAAAAATCTTCAAAGTAGTGAAGTATTACTTCTTGGAAACGTTAGAAAATTTGATGGAGAAACAGATAAAAAATCAGCTGAAGAACACGCTCAATCAGACCTAGTTCAAAACCTTTATCCACTAGCTGATCTTTTTGTAAATGATGCTTTTGCAGCAGCTCATAGACCACAATGTTCACTTATTGGTTTCACAGCAGTATTACCCTCCTGCGCAGGACGACTTTTAGAAAAAGAGATAACTACACTTAGTGAAATTATTGAAAAACCAGCAAAACCATCCATATTTTTATTTGGAGGAGCAAAGTTTTCAGATGTGATTGTAACGATCGAGAGACTGCTTGAAAATAAGGTCGCTGATAAAATTCTATTAACTGGTCTCCCAGCAAACGCCTTTTTAAAAGCCGAAGGAGTCAATTTGGGGGATAAAAATGAAGAAATGCTTGCAAAGGAAGGAACTCCTGAAAACTATAGTGAAATAAAACAACTATTAGCAAAACACAAAAACAGCATATATCTACCATTAGATTTTGCTCAACAGGAAAATACAAATAGAACTGAAATAGATATATCTGAACTGCCAACAAATTTTAATCTTTATGATATTGGTGAAAAATCCATAGAGAATTTTAAAAATATTCTCTCTGATGCAAGAACTGTCTTTCTGTCTGGACCATGTGGTGTATTTGAAAATCCAGCATTTATGAAGGGGACTAAGGAAATATTTACATTTGTTGCAAATGCTGATGTGTTTTCTATTGTTGGAGGAGGCCACACAGTTGCAGCAGTAGAACAACTAGGACTTGACGATAAAATATCTCACATTAGTACAGGTGGTGGATCACTTGAAAAATTTATGATGGGTGAAAAACTACCTGTTGTAGAAGCCCTTAAAAAAGCTAAAAACAAAACTTTTTAATGATAAATAAGGGAAAACTGTCAAATATTAATTTTATTTACATAATTGTAAATAGGGCTGGTAGATCAGTGGAAGATCGCCACCTTCGCAAGGTGGAGGCCGTGGGTTCAAATCCCGCCCAGTCCATAATCAGTTTTAAGGTGCTATACTAACTTCGTAATTATACCAATAATGACGTAAAAATTTCAACGAGTTAAAATAACCTCCAGGCATTTGTTGAAAAGCAAGCTCTGTTTGTATCTCAATATCATGAGATGTTTTCTTAACGAATTTTGCTCTGATTTTTCGTAATATTTGATTCTTCCCATAGGATTCTAATATTTTTTCCATTTCCTTAATTTTCTTTGAACTTGTTGATAATATTACTTGTAATTCATCGATTTTTGAGGATAAATCATTTTTTAACTGTTCCAATTGTTCAATGAAGTTAGTGTCATTCTCTAATAATGAATATATTTTTTCTATTGTTTGAATTGTCATAGAAGTGTTTTCAAGGTATTGTTTGATCAGATCAAAACAATATATTAGGTACTCATTTCCAGAATAATAAAGAAAATCTTTTGTTTCATTGAGATCTAAGTTTTGCTCCAGAGCTATTTGTTGAATTGTATCTAAAATCAAATAAATTCTATTGGTTAAATTAGCTGTACTCCCAATGGAATCATTAATATCCATTTTTATTTCTTTAAAGACTTCTACTTGTTCATTTAAAAGACTGGTTAAATTATTGGTTTCATCCCATACGTCAAAGATAAAAGAAAAAGATCTTGACATGGATAACTCTTTCTCAGTTTCTCTCTGACATGTTGTGTAATAAAAAGCATTACTGACAAGTTTTTTACCATTATAAGTTGTTCCATTAACCCCAAGATTCCAGAATTTAGGCCCTGCATCTAAATCTCTAATTTCAGGATGAGGACCAAATAATACAAC
>SMTZ1_10009955_pt1 | contig 10834 bp, 12 predicted proteins | sample DeeMarSWOR136_30_FD_25667 | JGI IMG/M metagenome (IMG submission 25667) | reverse complement strand
AAAGAAAGGCCTGCGGGGAAATAGCTCCGGAGGTAAGACTGAGCAAAACATCTTGCCTGGTGAATCTCCCCGGGACAGGCCCGGCCCGAGGAAAGAATAACCGCCTTAGGATGATGATCCGAATCCCTCCAGCCCGAACCCCATGGCTATCACCTTCACGGAATTCCGGAATACGAACACCTGGTGGAAATAAAAAAATGAAAGAGAATACAATGAAATTTCTTGACGAAAAAATTTTTTTTCGTTAATTTTTAATTTGAATAGCGGAAAATTCTTTTGCCGGATAAAAAAGAATCGGCAAGGCCGATTGCATGGCCCCATCCGCCGCCAGGGAAAAAACCAGAGGAGCCTTCTGGAAAAATGGCCGAAAGATTCACCACCGTCCCCTTGAATTTCGGCGGTCTCCCCCGCGCCCAATGCCGGTGGGAGAACTCCCGGGTGGTTTTCCTCCCCGTTCCCTACGACCTCACCAGCAGCTATCTTGCCGGTTCCCGCAGGGGGCCGCTGGCCATCCTGGAAGCTTCCACTCACCTGGAGCTCTATGACGAGGAGCTGGACCAGGAAACCTACCGGGTGGGTTTTCACACCCTGGACCCTCTGGAGGCGGTGGCTGCCGGTCCCGAAGAGATGGTCGCGCTGGTGGAGGAGTTTACCCGGCGGGTGGTCAACGAAAAGAAATTCCCCGTGCTCCTGGGAGGGGAACATTCGATCACCCTGGGAACCGCCCGCGCGCTGAAAAAGAAATACCCCCGGGTTTCCTTTCTCCAGCTGGATGCCCACGCGGACCTGCGGCCGTCCTACGAAGGGACTCCTTTCAGTCACGCCTGCATCGGTCGCCGGCTGGCCGAGATCGGCCCGCTGGTCCAGGTAGGAATTCGAAGCCTCACCCGGGAAGAGAGCCTTTACCTGCAGAAGGGGGAGGTGAAAACTTTCTTCTGGCACCGTCTGGCGGAAACGCCGAACTGGGAGGATGAGGTCCTCCGTTGCCTTTCCCCCGAAGTCTACGTGACGATCGATCTCGACGTCCTTGACCCGGCCATTATGCCCGCCACGGGCACGCCCGAACCGGGAGGCTTGAACTGGAGGACCCTGACCCGTCTCCTGGGCCGGGTGGCCCGGGAGAAAAAAGTGGTGGGATTCGATGTGGTCGAGCTCACCCCCATCCCCGGCCTCATCGCCCCCGACTTCCTGGCGGCCAAATTGATCTACCGGTTTCTGGGAGAAATCTTCGCTCCGCTGCTTCGCCCGAAAAGAAAACCCGTCGGCGCAAAGGAGAAATGAATTGGAATCCTTGGTTCCTCGAAGACTTTTTTTTACCAAAGGCGTGGGCGTGCACAAGGAGGAACTTCGCTCTTACGAGTTATCCCTGCGGGACGCGGGGATCGAGAAGTGCAATCTCGTCCACGTATCGAGCATCCTGCCCCCCCGCTGCAAGATCATATCCCGCACCCAGGGGCTGAAGGAATTGACCCCCGGAGGAATCACCTTCTGCGTAATGGCCAAATGCAGCACCAACGAGCCCCGGCGCCTGATCGCCGCCTCCATCGGCTGCGCCATTCCCTCGGACCGCAACCTGTACGGCTACCTGAGCGAACACCACGCCTACGGGCAGACCGAAAAGGAAGCCGGCGATTACGCCGAGGATCTGGCCGCTGCCATGCTGGCCTCCACCCTGGGGATCGAGTTCGATGAGGACAAGAGCTGGGACGAACGGAAAGAGATTTACCGCATCAGCGATAAGATCGTGCGGACCACCAACATCACCCAGTCCAGCATCGTGAAGAGCGGCTGGGCCACCGTGCTGGCCACTGCCGTCTTTCTTTTCTAGGGAGAAGAAAATTAGAATTTGGAATAATGGAATGATGGAATACTGGAATAATGGCGAATATAGAAATACCTCTGAAACCCAATTTTCCAATATTCCATTTTTCCAATATTCCAGCATTTCAGTTTAGAGGGGAGTCCGAAGGCGAAGAAGCATGAAAGTTGGGTTCTGTTACAACCTGAAAAAACCCGCCGACGAATCCACCCCCGCGGACCTGTACGCCGAGTGGGACGACGAGGAGACGATCGGGGCGGTCCATTCGGCTCTGGCGCGCAAGCATGAGGTGATTCCCATCGAGGGCGACGAAGACGCTTTTGAGAACTTCAGGAAATACCGCCCGGACATCGTCTTCAACATGGCCGAAGGGATGCACGGGACGAGCCGAGAGTCCCAGATCCCGGCCATGCTGGAGATGCTCCGTATTCCCTATACCGGCTCGGACCCGCTCACCCTGGCGGTCTGCCTGGACAAGGCCGCGGCCAAAGTGGCTCTCAGCTATTACCGGGTGCCCACGGCCCCTTTCGTCGTGGTCCTGGATCCGCGGGTAAAAACCCGTTTCCCCTCCTTTCCCCTCATCGTCAAGCCCCTGCGGGAAGGCTCCAGCAGGGGAATTCAAAACAGGTCCCTGGTCCGGAACGCCCGGCAGCTGAAGGAAGAGATTCACCGGGTCCTCACGCAATACCGGCAGCCCGCCCTGGTGGAGAAGTTTCTTCCCGGGCGAGAGTTTACCGTGGCCCTTCTGGGAAACGGGAATGCGGTGGAAGTCCTGCCCATCGTGGAAATCCGGTTCGAGGAGCTACCGGATCACATCAACCCCATTTATTCCTACGAGGCCAAATGGATCTGGGACACGGTGGAAAAACCCCTGGAGATCTTCACCTGCCCGGCGAAGATCTCCGCTTCCCTGAAGAAAAAAATACAAAGCGTCTGCCGGGCCGCCTATACGGCCCTCGGCGTGCGCGATTGGTGCCGAATCGACGTCCGCCTGGATGAGGCCGGGGAGCCCCACATCCTGGAGCTGAACCCTTTGCCCGGAATTCTTCCCAACCCCGATGCCAACTCTTGCTTCCCCAAGGCCGCCCGCACCGCCGGGATGTCTTACGACGAGCTGGTCAACCGGGTCCTGGATACGGCCTGCCGAAGGGTTGGATTGAAGCCATGACCCCCAGAACGATCCTGATCCTTTACAGCCTTCCCCACTTCTTGCTGCCCGACGGTTCGGTGGATGTGTCCAGCCCCAAATCGGTCCTGGGCCGCCTCCAGGCGGTAAAAAAAGCGCTCGCCTCCCGGGGCCACAGGGTGAAGGTCATGGAGATGAAAGAGGATGTGTCCCCCATGGTGGGCCGGATCCTTCGCTCCAAGGCAGAACTTATTTTCAACCTCTGTGAAGAATTCCGCGGCCAGAGCCGGCTGGAGATGAATGTGGCCGCCCTTCTGGAACTCTTGAACGTTCCCTTCAGCGGGTCTTCCTCCCTGGTCCTGGGCCTTTCCCAGGATAAGGCCAAGACCAAGTCCATCCTGGCCCATTACGGAGTGCCCACTCCCGCCTACGTGGTTTGGTCTCCCGGGGAATCCCCTTCAGTCACCCATCTGAAGTTTCCCCTGATCGTCAAACCTCTTAAGGAAGACGCCAGCCTGGGGATCGACAACGACGCCCTGGTGAAGAATTCGGCCTCCCTTCTCCGGCAGGCCGAGAAAATTCACCAGTCCCTCCACCAGCCCGCCCTGGTGGAGGAATACATCGAGGGACGGGAATTGAACGTATCTATTCTGGGGAACGAAGATCCCCAGATCCTGCCCATCTCGGAGATTGACTTCTCCACGTTGCCCCCGCATCTGCCCCGGATCTGCGGATACGATGCCAAGTGGGTGGAGACCACCCCGGAATTCAACCATACTGTTCCCCTCTGCCCGGCTCTCCTGCTTCCCAGACTGGAAAAATGGGTCCGGGAAGTCGCCCTCCTTTCCTATCGGCTCATGGATTGCCGTGACTACGCCCGGGTGGACATCCGGCTCAGCCCGGACGGGACCCCTTATGTTCTGGAAATCAACGCCAACCCGGACATATCTCCGGATGCGGGCATGCCCCGCTCGGCCGCCGCCGCCGGATTGTCTTACCCGCAGTTGATCGACCGAATTGCGGAGTTGGCCTTTTCCCGCAGCCAGCGCTTCCGGGGTGCCGCCGAGAGTAAACCCCATGAATAATGGAGAAGAATTCAATCCCCGGGCCGACCTGAACTGGGACGACGAGGGAGTCCTTCCTCCCGTCCTGTCCCCGGACACGGAATATGTCTTCCGGCGGATGACCGAAGAGACGCTGAAGGCTGCCGGCGCGGCGAATTCTTCACGCATCCTGGATGTAGGCTGCGGCCGGGGGATTGATGCCGCGGCCCTGGCCAGGAAGGGAGACGTGCTCTTTGGTTGTGAAGCCTCCCGAATCATGCTGCAAAAGGCCAGAGAGGGCCTGCGGAAATCCGGCGAAACCGTACGGCTGGTGGGAAGCCTGGCCGAGACCCTTCCCTTTGCCGGCCAATCGTTTCACCGGGTGGTCTGCAAAGGGGCCATCGACCACTTCTTCAGCCCTGAGCGGGCGGTGGACGAGATGGGCCGGGTGGCCTGTGCGGGGGGAAAAGTGATCATTTCCGTGGCCAATTTCGAGAGCCTGAGCTGCTTTCTTTCGCGGACTCTCAACCGCTTCGTGTGCAGGATCTGGAAAAGGGACCTCCCCTCTCCCCATATCTGGGAAATCCCCAAGGACCACACCCATAAGTTTGACTACCCCTCGACCCTGGGCCTGGCCGGAAAATACCTGCGGGTCGAATCCGTGCGAGGAGTCTCGCTGCTCTGGGGTTTTCCCCGGTGGTCGAATTTTCTGCGACGCCTTCCCCGTCCTTTGGCCTTGATTCTTCTATCCTCTCTGGATAAAATCGCCACATGTCACCCGGACTGGAGCGATGTGCTCATCCTCGTGGGCCGGCCCAAAAATCAGTTTCCGAGAAAGGAAAGGAGTTCTTGAAATGGCGGATACCTCACGCATTTGGGGCGGGCTCCTCTGCGTGGCCATCGTCATCGCCGCCCTGGTTTTTCTCTGGGGAATTTGGGCCCGGAGTTATTGGGCTTTGGCCCTTCCGGTGATGGCCGGATTCCTGGGGGTTCTGGCCATGGGCTTCTGGATCGGATGGACGATCCTGACCATCAAGACCGCCCCTCCCGCAGCCGAGCCTTCCATTCCTTCAGCCAGCGGGACGGTGAAACCTTCTTCCCCGGACTCCTCCGGCGAAGAAAAGAAACCGACTTAAATTCATGGTCCAATCCTTCCGCCCAGGTTTCGGGCATTACCGGGGCCGGCTCTTCGGGGGACACCGGACCATGGGGGGAGGGCTTCCAGTCCGAGGGCGGCGGCTATTCCCCGGGGGAAAGGGATGAACATCTGCCTTCTCTCTTACCGCGGAAACCCCTATTGCGGCGGGCAGGGGGTTTATCTCTACTTTCTATCGCGGGAGCTGGCCAAAATGGGGCATTCCCTGACCCTTCTGGTCGGCCCCCCCGACCCCTGGCCCATGCCCTGGGCCCGCACCATCCGGGTGGAGAGCCTGAATCTCTGGGGGGTGCGCCACAATTTCTTACCCTCCTCCGCACCCTGGAGCATTTTTCGCCCCCTGAATTTCTTCGAGTTCGCGGCCACCCGCCTGGGGTTTTTTCCGGAGATGCTCATCTTCAGCTTGCGGGCCCTCCGGATGCTGGGGGAGATCTTCCCCCGGCAGAGATTCGATGTATTTCACGACATCCAGTCCCTGGGCTACGGGCTTATGCTGATCAAGCAGTTCCGCCGTCCCCTGATCACCATGGTGCATCACCCGCTGACCATCGATTTCCACCACAGCTTGGACCGGGACCAAGACTTCAAGGAAAAATACTACACCGTCGTCTTTTATCCCCTGGGTATGCAGGGAAGGGTTATCCGCCGCTGCGATCGGGTCCTGACTTCGTCCCGGGAAACGGCCCGGGAGATCGAGCGGGCCTTTCGGGTTCCCGCGGACCGGATCCGCAACGTGGCCAACGGGCTGGACACGGATTTTTTCTGCCCCGGGAAAGGAATCTCGAGGCAAAACAATCGGCTTCTCTTCGTGGGTAACACGGACGATCCTAAAAAGGGGGTCCCCTACCTGCTGCATTCCATGGCCTACCTGCCGGACAAAATCACCCTGAGAATTGTGGACGACGGGGCCCCGGTCAAATCCTTTGCCCCGGGCCTGGTGAAACAGCTGGGGCTGGGCCGGAGAGTGGCTTTCACGGGAAAACTCTCCGCCGAAGCCCTCCGGGAAGAGTACCGGTCGGCCCAGGTGGCCGTGGTTCCCTCCCTCTATGAAGGTTTCGGACTTCCTGCGGCTGAAGCCATGGCCTGCGGAACGCCGGTCGTAACCACCAGGGCGGGGGCGCTGCCGGAGGTTGTGGGAGAAGACGGAGCCGGGGTGCTCGTTCCCCCGCGGGACCCCCAAGCACTGGCCGAAGGAATCCGGCAGGTCCTCGAAGACCGGGAGCAGGGAGAGAAGATGGGAAGAAGCGGGCGGGAACGGGCGGAGCGCCTCTTTTCCTGGAGAAGGGTGGCGGAACGAACCGTGGCTGTGTATAAGGAACTCATTCCTTAAGCGTGGAGCGTGGAGCGTGGAGCTTGGAGCTGGGGGATAAAGTAGGTATTGGGTATTGGGTATTGGGTTTTGGGTTTTGGGTTTTGGGTTTTGGGTTTTGGGTTTGTCTCTTTAGTTCTTTACTCCATGCTCCCCGCTCCTTGCTCCATGCTATTCGGGAGGTTGGCTTGAAGATCGGCTTACTGAGCTACCGGGGGAACCCCTACTGCGGCGGGCAGGGGATTTATCTTACCTGCCTGGCCAACGAACTGGTCAAACTGGGCCATGAAGTGCATGTCCTTGTCGGCCCTCCCTTCCCCCTTTTCCTAAAAGGATCCGTCATCCACTCCATCGGGAACCACAATTACTTCGGCAAGAAAACCGACTTTCTCCCCCCGGGGAATCCCTTTGCCATCTTCTCGCCGCTGAATTTTTACGAGTTCGTTTCTTCCCGCTTCGGGATCTTCCCGGAGATCAAAGCCTTCAGTTTTCGGGCTTTCTTCAAACTGCGGGAGTTGGCGAGGGAACACCGCTTCGACGTCCTTCACGACAACCAGTGTCTGGGTTATGGCCAGCTTCTGTGGAAGGCCCTGGGCGTCCCGGTGCTGGCCACTATCCATCACCCTCTTTCCATCGACCGGGCGACCTGGTTCGAGAATCCCTCAGGCCTCAAGCAGAAAGTGAAGCGGGTCCTCTACTACCCTCTGCTCATGCAGAAAATCGTCAGCAACCGGATGGATCGGATCATCACCGTTTCTCGGGATTCAGCCAAAGCGATCACCGCAGCCTTCGGCGTTCCCCCGGAAAAGATCCGGGTGGTCTATAACGGGCTGGACAGTCAGGAATTCATCCCCCTGCCCGGGTTGCCCAAGAAACCGAAGAGCCTGATCTTTGTGGGCAATTCGGAAGACCGAAAAAAAGGACTCCTCTACCTGCTCCAGTCCCTGGTCTATCTCCCGGAGGAGGTCACCCTGACCGTAGTGGATGGCGGAGCGCCCCTGCGGGCTTTCGGCCCCCTGCTCAGCGAGAAATACCGGATTGCCCATCGGGTCCATTTTACCGGGAAGATCGGCCCCGGTGACCTCGTCCGGCACTACAACAGCGCCGAAGTGGCCGTCGTTCCCTCGCTCTACGAAGGCTTTGGGTTTCCCGCCGCCGAAGCCATGGCCTGTGAACTTCCGGTGGTGGCCTGCACGGCGGGTGCCCTGCCGGAAGTAGTGGGAGATGACGGCGCCGGGATCCTCGTCCCTCCCCGGGATGCCAGGGCCCTGGCCGGGGCCATTCTGCGCCTCCTGAAGGACCCCGAACTACGCCGGAAAATGGGGAAAAACGCCCGCGACCGGGTGCTGAAGCTCTTCACCTGGGAAAAGGCCGCCCGCCAGATGGTGGAGGTGTACCAAGAGGCCATCGATGCTCACCGTTAATTTCCGCACTCTCCCCCTGGAAAAGGGTGACCTCGTCCTGGACGCCGGCTGCGGGGAGGGACGGCACACCTTTGAGTGTTACCGCCATGACTGCCGCGTCCTGGGAATGGACCTGAGTCATCACAGCCTGCTGAAAGCGAAGTACGTCCTGGGGGAGATGAAAAAAAGGAAGGAAGCCAAAGGAAAAGTGCTACTTCTGCGCGGGGACGCGCTCCGTCTCCCCTTTCCCGGCGGGACTTTCGATAAAATCATATGCGCGGAAGTGATTGAACATGTGGACGATGACCGGAAAGGAGTGGCCGAATTGGCCCGCATCTTGACCGAGGGGGGAAAGATCGCCGTCACCGTCCCCACCCGGCTGACGGAACATCTCTACGATTTTCTCTCCAAGGAATATTTTCGCCCCCCCGGCGGCCATGTTCGCAAAGTGATCCCCCGAGTCCTGGCCCGGTGCATGGAAGAGAGCGGCCTGCGTGTCTATGCCGTGGGTTTCGCCCACGCCTTCCACTCGCCCTACTGGATGCTCCGCTGCATTTTCGGGCTCCACCGGGAAAACGCCAGCGTCCCCGCCTTCTACCGGAGAATCCTTACCTATTCCCTCTTCTCCAGGCCTTTGCGTTTCCTGGAAAAATTCTGCAACTGCTTTTTCCCCAAGTCCATCATTCTGTACGCCCAGAAATCCAACGGAATCAGGTTTGAGGTCGGAGGTTCGAGGCCCGAGAAAAAAGAATAACCGGAATTCATTTTCCTCGTTCCTCGGACCTCGTACCTTCAGCCTGACTTTATCCAGGGGCACACGGCCTGAATGGCGGGCAAGTTTTTCAGGGGCAGGAAAGTCTTTTCGCCCGAAGGGATGTTGAGCCTGCTGGGAGTGCCCACTTCTTCTCCCCCCTCGGCCGCAGGAGTGACAGTGGAGATCTGGAGGCGTTCCGAGAAAGACAATCCTTTTTCCATCCGGATCAGCCCCTCGGCGTAGAGATCTTCGAGGAAAGACTGGAAGACCTCCTTGGCCATGGCATCCAGGCCCTTCACCCGGCCCGTACTGCGCAGCGGGCTGTGTTTGTGATCCATTTCTCCCAGGAAAACCTGAATGACATGGTTGAGATCGCTGCCCTGCGGGCTCAAATTCACCTTGTCCAGGGCGAGCGAGGTGAGGATCTTCATCTCGATCCCGAAGTTCTGCTTGAAAGGAACGGAGAGCCAGAATTTCAGCGTCCCGGCGATTTCCCCGGAGAGGAAATAAAGGAGGCTCTTTAGGGGGTTGAGCGCCGGGTGGTCAAAAACCGAGATAAAGGGGGTGATGAACGCATTGAGTCTTCCCCCCCGGGGCCGGTGGTAGACGATTTTCGCCACCTCGATCTTCTTGAACCAGAGGATGGCGCCCACCGGATCGATGACCCACCGGGGGTTGAAATAGCCCTCTTTGATGTCCGCGTCGATGAATTGAATGATGGCCCGGGGATGATTGAGCCCGCGGTCGGCTACCAGGTGGTGGAGCAAACCCCGCATGGAGAGTCCCCGTATTTCCTGGCCATAAGGGGGATATCGTCGTGTTCGCTTCCCCCGAAAGCGATCCAGACTTCATCGATGATTCTTCCCAGGAGCGGTTGAAGAATTTGAATCTCCCGTTCCAGGGTCAGGAGCTCTTCGTCTCCCCGGGCCGGGAAGACCACCAGGGCCGGAATGTTCTCTTCTCTTTTGATCTCTTCAATTTTTTCCCGGTCCATGGAATGCATGAGAAGAAGGGCAAGGGGAGGAAGCTCCGTCCATCTGCCCGCTCCTTCCGGGTCGATCGCCTCCATGGCCTCGATGCGCGGGGTGGCCACCGGCTCTTCTTCCTTTCCCACCTTTGAATCCCCGGGCCAGGGGATAACCTTTTTGCCCTCCGCCAATTTCATGGCTCCTTAACCATACAGAGCACTGTAGGGGCGGTTCGCGAACCGCCCCTACGGCTATGATCTATGAGCTGTCAGCTATCAGCTATTTTCTTCCCATAATTCCCTGAGCTTATCCCGGCTAAACAGCAGATACCTTCGGTCCGGGGAAAAGACCTCCAGGGTGATGGTCCCGTCATAGCCCGACTTCTTCAATCGGGAGATGATCTTTTTCCAAGGGATCGTCCCTGCTCCCAGGGGCAGGTGGAGGTCTTCTTTCTTCCCAAAATTATCGGAGACATGGACATGGACCAACCGGTCCCGGAAAGAATCCAGAAATTCTTCCGTCCGGTTCTTCTCCACGTTCAGGTTGGCATGGCCCACATCCAGGTGAAAACCGAGACCGGGCATTCGCTCCAGCACTTCCCGGATCTGCTCGGTGGTGTTGAAAAAGCGGTCCATGTTCTCCACCAGGATTTGAATCCCCAGGGGTTTGGCCATCTTCTCCATCCTCTTCAGGGATTCCATATTTCTTTCCAAGACGGCCTTGGAGTTCAAGGCGAAGGGAATGGATCGATCCGGATGGACACTGACCTTGGAGGCCCCGAGTTCGGAAAAGACCTCCAGGGTCCATCTCATTTCGGTCAATGCCGCCTCGCGGATCGTTTCGAAGGGCGAGGCCCAGGGAAGGTAGTATGCCGTGTGGCCGATGATTTTCAGGCCGGCATCCTCCAGGGCCTGCCGGGCCGGTTTCACTTGGATCTGCTTGGGGTGCGCCGCACTGGGCTCCAGGGTCAAATCCAGAAAGTCGAACCGATTTCTTTCCGCCCAGGCGATTTCTTCCAGCAGATCCATCTGGGGATTATTCATCATCCCGATCTTCAATACCCTTTTCCCCCTATCCTGGTCCCCTTCCCCTTCTGATCCCCGCGTAGCGTACCAGCACCCGCTGAAAGTGTCAAGATGTTTGGTTCCGAACTATTCGTAATCTAACCGTCCCCCGGGGCCCCAAACTTGCTATGTCGCGAGAAAGTGCAAAAGTTGCTCTTCTCCCAATCGAGTGGGTGAAAAGGGTACCGAAAG
>SMTZ1_10007741_pt1 | contig 10834 bp, 13 predicted proteins | sample DeeMarSWOR136_30_FD_25667 | JGI IMG/M metagenome (IMG submission 25667) | reverse complement strand
TACCTCTTTTTCTAGTAATTCTCTTACGTTCTGTGGAAACCGATTTCCGACTATCCAAATATTTTCAAATAAAAGATTTACTTCTTTTGACAAGATCAGTCACGTTTCTGCCTGTTTTTCGAGAGAAGTATTCCAATCCCGCAGGGGCATCGATGAGCACAAAGTCATAATTCTTGGATAAGATGTCAATAATGCGCTTCAGATAATTATTAATACTACAATAGCACCCTTCTCCTTCTCCCCGCCCCATTTCCAAAATATCAAAACTATCCATCTCAATTAGAGCATCAAATACCTCAGATTCGACAATTTGATCTTTTGAGACGTCGAGAGGGATTAGTCTTTTTTGAATTTTATGTTTAAACTCAGCCATTTTTCCCCCGACTGTTTCTTTAAAATGTATTTCTTTACCGATGATATCACCGATATTTGCATCAGGATCGGCATCAATGACTAGAATGTCGAGGTTTTTATTTTTTTCAAGGAGATATTTAAGCATTAAGACAAGGAGAGTCGATTTACCCACTCCCCCCTTTCCAGAAAATGAGATAATTTTTTTCATATTAGTTCTCTCAAAATTAGTTTTTAATTTCTAATTAAAGATAATAGATTTAAGATTAAAAATTTAATATAAATAATTAAAAAGACTAAAATGCTTTCTTATAAGAAAAATTAACTGGTTTAGCATAGAAATTAATAATAAATAGAAAATACTATTGAGACCATGGCAATTCGTTATATAAAGAAAAATGAAATGGATGAGTTGTTGAATCTTTATACTCATCTTCACCGTCGCGATGTACCTTTGCCAGAGAAATCAAAATTAGAATCTATTTGGGAAGAAATCATCTCTAATCCACGATTGCATTATTTTGTGGTTGAATATAATAACAAAATAGTTTCCTCTTGCACGCTTGCTGTCATTCCTAATTTAACGAGGGGAGGAAGACCCTATGGATTGATTGAGAACGTGGTAACTCATGCAGATTATCGTAAAAGGGGATTTAGTACATCAATTCTTCAATATGCTCTTGATACCGCCTGGAAAAATAAGTGTTATAAAGTAATGCTATTAACAGGTTCAAAGGATCCAGCCATTTATAGATTTTATGAAAATGCAGGTTTTAAACTAGGAGTAAAAGAAGGTTTTGTTGCTAATGCACCTGATTATTTGTAGGAAGAGGGGATCAATTTAGGGATAGAGAAATGGAAGAATAGAAGTTAGAGGAGGATGATTATGGCTAAAAATTCTGATGAAAATAATAAAAAAGAAGAATTCTTGAATTATTTTAAGAAACTAAATGAATATTATAAACTGTTTGTTAAAATATTAGATCAATCCATAACAAAAGAAGAAAGAGAGAAAATTTTAAGGGAATTAATTCCTATCCACAAAGAATTAAAAATAAAAGATAATGAAAGAATAGCTAGAGGAGAAAAACAATTTACCCCTAAAATGATATTGGAGGATTTGAAGAGAAAGGGGATAGTAAACTTAAAAATGCCTTATAATGAAATAGTTATTAAATTGAAAGATGATTCATTGACAAAAGAAGAGAGAAGACTGTATAGTAATCAATTATTTTATACAATTGCAGAACAAACTGAGAAAATCAGAAAATATAAGAAAAAAAAAGGCAAAAAAAAAGTTGGAAAGCCACCTATACCAGATCTATCACAAATTGGGGATATACTATCAAGAACCAGAACGATAATTAGTAGTAGGAAAATCAATTTAAATGAAAAGGATGATCTTGAGTTGCAATGTCCGAATTGTAATGTTCCATTAACATTAATCCCTTATGATGAAAAGATTGGTAAATTAATTTGTCGTAAGTGTGGGTATGAAAAAATTACTAAAAATCCTACGTTTTTAACTTAGATATTTAGATTTTTCATAATAGGGGTGATATTATTCTGGAAAATATAAATGTAAATAAAGAAATTAAAGCAATTATATTTGATTTTGACTTTACATTAGCAGATTCATCTAGAGGTGTTCTAGAATGTGTAAATTATGCTTTACAGGAGCTTGGTTTTAAATCATTACCAGAAAAAGAGATAAACAAAACGATTGGACTTACACTTGAACATACGTTAGTCAAACTAGTAGGAGAGCAACATTTTGATAAGGCTGAAAAATTTAAGCATTTTTTCATTAAAAAAGCAGATGAAGTTATGGCAGATCTTACGATGTTATTTACTGAGACTCCAAGGGTAGTTCAGGTATTATATGAGAAAGGAATTAAATTAGGAATTGTATCAACGAAATTTCGGTATAGAATTGAAACCATTTTACGGAGAGAAAGACTTTTAAATTATTTTGAAGTTATTATTGGGGGAGAAGATGTATCAACTCTCAAACCAAATCCATTCGGTTTGTTGTTGGCTGTGAAAAAATTAAAATTGGACCGTTCGGAAGTCATTTATATAGGAGATAGTGTTACTGATGCAGAAACAGCTAAAAGAGCAGGGATATCTTTTATTGCAGTCCTTTCAGGAGTCACTCCCCGAAATGCTTTCAATCAGTCCCAATTAAGAGATTTTCTTAGTAATATCTCTGAACTTCCTAATATATTGGGTATCAAATAAGGAATGAAAATAAGATTTGATAGATTTTTATTGTTCTTGTCTATATATAGGCACTATTTTTGAGGTGAACTCTTCGAGTGTATAAGGGAATTCCTCTTCACTTGCGATTTTCCCTAATTCCAACATTATTTGTCGAGCTAAGAGCCAAAAGGCTAATCCTAGTGCTTTTTTACCCCGATTGTTTGCTGGAATCGCAAGATCTATACCATTGAGAGTATCATCAGTATCAAAAATAGAGACAACAGGAATTCGAGCTAATTTTGCTTCTCTTAAAATTACTTTATCTGCATGGGGATCGACGATTACCACAACACTAGCGTCTTTAATATACGTATCAATAAGTGGATTGGTTAAGCTTCCAGGTATAAATCGGTTTATCACAGCTTTACACCCTAATACTTCGCAAAACTTTTTGACAGGTTCTTTACCATATCTTCTAATAGAAGTAACAATTACTCTATCACTCCCTTCTTCAATGTACTTACTTAAAAACTTCGCAGCTATATTTAATCTTTCATCTGTTTTAGTTAAGTCAATAACGTATAATCCATAGTTTGTCTGTCTATAAATAAATCTTTTTGCATCACCGGTTAATAATTTTGTACCAATATGTATACCGCAACTTAAATAAAGTTGTTTTCTTTCCTCATCTTTATCAATTAATTCTTCTCTTAATTCAATTCCCGCTTCGACGTCTTCGGTATCTAATAGTTCGAGTTCTTCTTCGAGATCTAAATCTTCTTCAAAGTCAATTTCTAATTCTTCTAAAGGTTCTTCTACCTTTTTTTCTTCAATCTTTTTCTTCTTTTTAGCCAAGATAGTAGCCTTATTTATTTTATATTTTTATTGATTCTATCGATCGATACCAAAATTTTCAAAAAGTTATGTATGTTTAATTGAATACATTATAACTTTAATATTTTATTAAGAGATACTTTCTAAATAATTCAGAACTAAAATATTAATATAGTTTAAAATTTAAATTATTGTACTACTTTATTATTTTATACTCTAGGATAAATTTAAAACTGTAATTCGGTTTGAACTATGGCAACTTACCGACTAGTACTTGGAATCATTGCTGGCATCATCCTTAGTTTTTTTACAGTTTTTTTCTTTAACATGACAGGTATCGCTGCTCTTATCAAGCAAAATATCGGAACTAATCCTATAAAAGCTGCTTCTTTATTAGTAGGGGCAAATTTTGATTTTGACATGATTTCATTCTTCACTAGTAGCCCTACAGTTCTTGGTTTCTTTGCCAAAGAACTGTTAGCATGGATTTTTATAGGATTATTAGCTGGAATTATCTCTAAAGGTTTTAAAAGAGGAATTACAGCAGCATTGTTAGTCGTAGTTATTGATATATTATTATGGATAATTTTTAGTATAATTTCTGGTGAGGATTTAATGGCACTATTCCAAGGAACACAATTATCTGAAACTTTAGGTGGAATTATTAGTGCTCTGGTAGGTGCATTTATAGGAGGGTCGATCGGGGGATTAATTACTGGTCCTTATGAGGAATTCTATTAGGGGTTACTTATTTGAAAATCAATATTACTCTTTTATAAACTGTTCTGGAGGAAATTTTTATTCTCTATTTGTATATGATCACAGATTATCAATTAGGGACAGTATTTATTGAAATGTTAATATTTGTTACTACCTAAAATTTAAAGTTGTTTAATTAATTATAAAAAATAATGGCTAAGAAAGAAGAAATTTTACCAGATCGTGAATTCGCAATCGATCTACTAAAAGAGTTAAAAATACCGCTTTCAGTTAGACGCCATTCTGAAAAGGTAGCAGATAAAGCTATGGAAATAGCAAACAAAATAACAAAGGTTAAAGTAGATAAAAATCTAATTGAAATTGGCGCACTTCTGCATGATATTGGAAGAACAAAAACACATGGTTTCAGTCATGCTTTAATTGGGGGAAAAATTTTAAGAGAAAGAGGGTTTTCTGATAAACTAGCAAAAATTTGTGAAACTCATATTTTGGGAGGTTTAGATATAGAAGATGCAAAGAGACTTGGTCTGCCAGAAAAAAATTATTTACCAGTTTCATTAGAAGAAAAGATAATATGTTTAGCAGATAAACATATGGCTGGAACTAGGGAGGTTACAATAAAAGAGAGATTTAATCGGTGGTTTCAAAAGTATGGGAGAAGTCAGATTTTATTGAAGTCCAGGGAACGTATTAGAAAAATCCAAAAAGAAATAGAAAGTTACATGTAAATATATTATTTGAATAATTTCTTCTTTAACTGATTTAAAATACCTTCATCTTCTAATATTTTTGTAAGGAAATCAGGTAATTTCTTAAAACTTACTTCCTTATTTTTCGTCTTGTTGAAAATAATACCTTTATTCAAGGCAATCTCCAAATGATCCCCATGAGAGAAATCTGTTTCATTCCAATTTAATTGAATTCCTGGGATTCCTAGGTTAATCAAATTTCTAAAATAAATTCGAGCAAAAGTTTTTGCAATAATCGCTTTTACTCCAAGGATCTTAAATACATTGACAGCTTCTTCCCTGGAACTACCTGTACCAAAATTTTCACCCGCAATAATTATATTATGCTTTTTTACCATTTCTACAAAGTTTGGATGAAGGTATCTGAGCGTATGTTTAGCCATTTCAGAAGTATCTCTTAGGGTTAATGCATTACTTGGAACGATATCATCTGTGTTGATATCATTTACTAAAATATATGTATAACCTTCGATTTTATTAATCAATTACAATAACCCCCTTGGATCTGTAATTTTTCCATTTATAGAAGAAGCTGCGACCGTCGCTGGAGAAGCCAAGTATATTTGAGCGCTAGGTGCCCCCATTCTCCCCACAAAATTACGATTTGAACTACTTATACAAATTTCATCAGGTCCTAAGACACCCATATGACCACCTACACAAGGACCGCATGTAGAATTGCCAACTATCGCTCCAGCGTTTAAAAAAATTTCAATCAATCCTTCCTTTAAAGCTTCTCTGTAGATCTCCATAGAAGCGGGAATTATAATTAGTCGTGTTTTGGAATTAATCTTATTTCCTTTGAGAATTTTAGCAGCCATACGGAAATCTTCCATTCTTCCATTAGTACAACTACCTATAAATGCTTGATCAATTTCAACTCCTTCTACTTCCTCTACTTGGGCTATATTGCCTGGACTTGAAGGTTTTGCTACAACAGGAGTAATTTCTGATAGATGATAGTTGAATTCCTTTTCATAAACCGCCCCCTCATCAGGATATACATATTTATAGGGAGTGCTTGTTCTTTCTTTTAACCACTTTGTTAATCTATCATCAGGTAAAAATACTCCAAATTTTGCTCCCGCTTCAACTACCATATTAGTGATGGTCATCCTTCCATCAATAGAAAGGCCCTTTATACCATCACCATGAAACTCTAATGATTTATAAATTGCACCTTTAGTTGTTAAATCACCGATTAATTGTAATATAAAATCTTTCGACATTGTACCTTTATTTAATAGACCTTCAAGGATTATTTTAAAAGATTCTGGTACTTTAAACCATAGATTTCCTGTTGCGAAGACGACTGATACATCAGTAGCTCCAATGCCAGTAGATAAACAATTAAATGCCCCATATGTGGTTGTATGGCTATCGGAACCCACTATTAGCATTCCAGGTCTAGAAAAACCCATTTCTGGTAGAACTTGGTGACAAATTCCTTTATTCATCCCAATATTATGTATGAATTTATATTTTTTAGCAAATGTCCTACAGTCTTGATGCATTTCTGCCGCAGAAATAGTAGGAGCAGGAACCCAATGGTCCAGGATAAAAAAAATTTTATTTGGATCCCATACATAATCTATCTCTAATTTTTCATACTCCTTGTGAATTCTTCCTCCTAATTGCTCATGAACCATTATCAAATCGATTTCACATTCAATAAATTGACCTGGAATCACATCTTTAAGATTTGAATGGTCTAACAATATTTTTTCAGCAATAGTATTTGACATCATACCTCACAAAATAATTCTTTTTTTTCACATAATAGTTCATAATCATTATCAATCATTAATATAGATTGCCGGGTTATTAAAGCAGCTTCTAATAAAACTTTCGAGTCTACTTTATCTAAAGTATCATTTTTATTGTGGGTATATTTTCCGGCAGCTCTGGTTACGATATCAACAGAATCATATCCTCTTAGATGAAACGGAACAGAATCCGTATGTGCTCCAACAGACAAATGAAATCCTTTAACATTAACCCCCTCTTCAATTGCCGAATTTTCTAAATATTTACTAAGTAAAGGAGCAATTTTTTTTCTTGGCAAGACGCCGTATGACTCTAAATATTCTACTCTATTTCTCGAATTTCCTGCGCATGATATCATATCTAAATTAAAATGAAAGGTCCTACCTTTTATAAATTGTTCTTCATGATTATTTACAAATATCCGGGATCCCATGGTTCCTAATTCTTCTGCCGAAAATTGACAGAACCACAAATTAAAGTTTTCAAGAGGATTATCTTTAAAGTAATTACTTAAGACAAAAACAATTGCCATACCAGAAGCATTATCTAAAGCACCTGGAGATTCATTTTGTGTATTTTGGAACAATAAAAAGATGTTGGACATAGAAATTAAAATCGTAGATATCCATATTCCTGTCCCAACCACAATTAAATTTAATTTCAGAGGTGAATATGTCCTAATAAATAAGGCAATTAAAAAACTCCCAAGAAATATCCCACTATAAAGCCAAATTCGATATAAGACTACTCTCCAGGATGTTTTAAATGTTTGTGATTTAGAATCTAAATGAGCAGATATAATAATATTCCCTGCTTTCGTAGTAGGTAATTTATTTGCGGGAATTTTTACAAATACATTTGTAGCTGAGTGCATATTACCATAATACTCCCCCCAGAAACCCGGAGTTTCCGGATGTCTCAGTCCTTTAACAATTAGTAGAATTAAAACAATTCCAGTTCCAATAACAAATAGTGATAGAAATAAATCAACATAAACAAACATTAGAATAAATAACGAGAAAGTTAAGTTAATCACCATAATAAGTTTTATCAATGTAGTTGAGTAAAAATCAGAGAATTCAAAATGTTCTTTTTTTATTTGAGAATTTTCAAAACCAACTTCTCTAAATAAATTAACAGTAAGATCTACTGCTGCTTTTTCTCCCTCAGTACCCGCTAAACGAGGAAAATTAAACATCTTAACATAGTCATATAGCCTATTTACGTTAATCGACAGTTTATTAGTAAACCTCTTCTTCTATATTCATTGAAATAAAAATACAAATTCTGTTAAAATTCAGCCAATTTTTTAAAATAACAAGAATAATTTATGTTTTATCATTTTAAATTTTAATTTTACGAGTTTAACATATCTAAAACTGTTTTCTGTATCTTTTCTTGAACATATTCGATAATATCATCAGAGCTAATTACATGATATCCTTCGTTTATGGCTCGAGATAGATAAAGCTTTCTCACCTTATCTAAAAAAGAAGTGTCTTCAAATTTCTCTAAATACTTTTCATTTTTTCTAGCTAAGGCAATTTTAGGTTCAATATCTAAGATTATTGTTAAATCAGGATAACCTATGAACTTATTCAACTCTTTTATCCATTCAATGGAGATCTTATCAGATTGAATAGATTGATATATGATAGATGATTCTATATAACGATCAGATATGACAATGAATCCATCATCAAGTTTTTTCTTTATTTCGTTATGATAATGGAGATCTCTATCTGCAGCAAATAATAACGCATCAGTAGTTGGGGGGATTTCTTTATTTTTCAAAAATTTCCTCAATATTTTACCTATTTCACTTTTAGAAGGTTCATAGGTGAGGTGAACCTTAAAATGCTTCTTGTGCTCCAAAAAAGCTGCAAGTAATTGACTATGGGTGGTACTACCACACCCATCAATCCCATCTAAAACAATAAAAAGAGATTTATGTGTCAAAATAATCTCAAATAACTAGTTTTTATTGATATTTTATATGAATCTAGTAATTAAATAATCAATAAGGACTTATTGGTTATAATCTTAATCAACTTAAATTATTAAATTTTTAACAAAATAAGACATTGTACAATCATTAGATTATAGTCTAGTTCCAAAAAGATTAAAAAGATTAAATATTATCTAAGGAAAAAAATTTAACATTTTAAAATGCACGCTAGTAATCCCACAGGATTTTGTCCAAGATGTAACCAGAATGTTCTTTTAATGCGTAAAGATTTTGATACGTGTTTAGCAATAATGTTATTGATTTTTACAGCAGGAATCGGTTTAATTATCTACCTCGCAGTGTATTATGGTAGAAAAGAAGATAGGTGTGTACATTGCGGTACTCAGATTTCAATCCCACCATCTCAGCAATCATATACATATCAACCTCGAATGCAGACTCAATCTACAGTATCTCCTAGACCAGGAAACATATCTGAGGAAATTCAAGGAGAACTTCCAAATTTTTGCGCATTATGTGGAGAAAAATTAGAACCTGGCATAAAATTCTGTCCAAATTGTGGTAGCAAAATTACAGGAGAATGAAATAGTCATAACTATACATTGATTCTCCTATAGAGTTTTATTTTATTCCTATCAATTATTGGTCTAATGATCATTTAATTTCACTATTTCATATCTTCAAATTAAAGAATTAAAAATAAATTTTGGAGATAAGATAAATGATGTATTGTACTCAATGTAATAGAAATGTAGAGACAAAAAAAATGGAGTTTAACGTTGCACTAGCAATTTTCTTAGCAATATTTACAGGCGGTATTGGTTTATTAATATATGTTGCGGTATATATAGATAGAGATAAGAGACCTCGGTGTATTCATTGTAATTCTGTCTGTTATACGCAAAATATTACTCAACCAAGTTCAAATTATCAATTAATTACTACTCCTAGCCAGAACCAAAATCAGAAAATGGTTTTAGTAAGTCAGCGAGTTGAGGAAAAACCTAAATTTTGTTATAATTGTGGTGTTGAGTTGAGTCAAAGCGAAGCTGCTCGATTTTGTCCTCTATGTGGAACTAATACCGAATAATTTAAATTTTCTTTTTCTTATTTTAATATTTTAGTGTTCTATAATCAGATTATTTAGAATTTAACGTTAATTTTTCTTTGATCGTTTTCAATATAGTTGACTCAACAGGGGTACATCCCTGTATAAATGTTCCATTTTCTTTTTGATGAAAAGTACAATTTCCGATAAGATATGTGTCTGAGTAAAGATCTGATTTTTTAATTCCCTTTCCTATTGCTAAGTTCAAAGGTTTTTCAGAAGTGTAATGCTTATCTATGAACTCTTTATTATTTTTCAATAAGTTGAAAATTGTTGATAAACAAGCAGAACAAGAATCAATATCTATGAGGCTAACATTTTGATATTTTATAGTTATAGATTTTGGAGGGGGTTCTAAACGTTTGACAAACTTATTAATATTCTCTGGTATCGTTTTAATATCTTTAAGCGTTTTAATTGATGGTAAGATGGTTTCTGAAATTAATTTTAAATGAGGAACATCTTCGAGAGACCATTCTGGTTGAGTTAATGTGAGAGCAATTATATCCGCTGCTAAAAAATTAGTAGAAGCTATAATAGTGTCTAATTTTACTGCATTTCCCGAAGAGGGCCCCATTCCTTCATGAGCGTAAGAAGCATCTATTACTACTAAATCTGGAACAAATATGTTTGCAAGATCAGCTATAGCTATATCTAATTCTTTTATTTTTCTCATAGATTTTTTTAATTCTTCAATCAATTTTGGAGATTGAAGGTGGTGCAATGCGATTTTATCTCTTTTATATATCAACCCTTTCATATTTTTAAAACTTAATGAAGCCCCACAATGCATATGCATTTTCAAGACTGGAATGGAAATGATGTAATCGATATCATGAAAATAACCGGTTATCCTTATATTTTTTAGAATTTTTCCATTTGGAATCTCTTTCTTCACTGGAGTTAACTTATCTAAATCAATGAATTGAAGATCTTTATTATTTAATAAATCAGTGAAACCAGATTGTTCAAAAGCTTTTTTTGTATCCGTGTTAATTATCGGTGAATCACCAATTAAAAAATTTGCTTCATAACGATCTCTCAGGTAATTAAACGTTGCTTCTACGACGTCTGGATTAGTATTAATCCCTAGCTTAGGATCCACTTCTCTACCGACATTTGGTTTTAATAAGA
>SMTZ1_10031238_pt1 | contig 10835 bp, 9 predicted proteins | sample DeeMarSWOR136_30_FD_25667 | JGI IMG/M metagenome (IMG submission 25667) | reverse complement strand
TTTTGGTGTGGCTAAGAATTCGAGGTCTACGCCCCTGAACTCCTGGGAATCTCCCATGAATTTGTTAGACCTCGAATTCTTAGCCACCGGCTCTGAGCCCTATAGATATGCCCTTGAGAAAAATGGCCATGGCCGGAACCGGGGGCGCTGCAAAGGAGAAAGGGTCCATGCCAACACTTTTGAACGATACTAATGAATGAGAAAGAAAGAATTTGCACGGACGTTAGTATTTTTTGCCTATGAAGGTGGCTAGCGTAAAGGAAAAAGGCGTAAAAATTCTTGGTTTGACTTTATGGGAAGGGGTTTGAAGATGGATTGCAGGAAAGTGTTTGTTATGGGAAGCGGAACCATGGGTCACGGTATTGCCCAAGTGTGCGCTCAGAATGGGATCTCGGTTGTCATGTGCGATGTGAGCAAGGAGATCATCGATGGAGCGCTGAAAAAAGTGCAGTGGTCGGTCTCGAAGCTTGCGGAAAAGGGGAAACTGTCGGAAGGGGTAGACGACGTCATGAAGCGGATTGAGGCGACGACTGATTATGGTGCAGCAAGAGACGCTGATTTGGTTATCGAGGCGGTTTTTGAGAAAATCGAGGTGAAACACGAAGTATTCAAAAAAATAGATGGTGTTGTGGGTGAGACGACGATTCTGGCTACAAATACCTCGGCCATACCCATAACAAGTATTGCGTCGGTGACAAGAAGGCCGAAAAGTTTCTTGGGTCTTCATTTTTTCAATCCTGTTCCTATGATGGTTGCAGTTGAGGTGATAAAAGGGATCGACACGTCGGATGAGACATTCGAGTACGGTGCAGAGTTTGTTCGCTTTATTGGAAAGGAACCGATATTGGTAAGGCGTGATATAGCGGGGTTTATTCTGAATAGAATCAACATGCTGTCTAATATGGAGGCTTACCGGCTTGTGGAACAGGGCGTTGCTTCTCCTGAGGATATCGATAAAGGTATGCGGCTGGCATTCGGAAGGAGAATGGGCCCCTTCGAGACTTCTGATCTTGTGGGGCTGGATGTTCAACTCGCCGCATACACAAACACTTACGAGGAAGAGAAAGATCCGAGGTTTTATCCTCCTTCCATCTTAAGAAGGAAAGTGTCTGCAGGGCATCTTGGAAGGAAGACGGGTAAAGGATGGTATGAATATAATTCAGACGGTTCACGGAAACAATAAATGAGATTACGGAAATGAGTAATTAAATGTAAGTATTATCTTGGTTTTAATGGACAGGCCCTTATGTAAAATCGAGCGAGAGGGTAACCGGAGCATTGTGTCTCATTCTTCAAAGCTTCGCTTGGTTTGCAGGCCAAAGGTGCCTTGTAGGTTTCTCACCAAAAACTGAGGGTGCCCGTAGGAGGTTCACCCGCATGTATACAGCAAGCGATTATTTCCTCCTTTATTCTCTCAGGAATAGATTCTAATTCTATTGTTCCGCCTAACCAACCTCAAGCTTGAGCAATTGAAGGAATTTAATACAACTCAATACAAATCACTATATGTTGTAAGCTAGCCGCTGAGGGATCCACAGGAAGTAGAAGATGAGTTTACGGTATGGGAAGGGTTTAAGGTCTTAATAGAGGGCCAAGGAGAAAGAATCGGGAGAACAGGTTCTGGAAGCTGAAAGCGTCGTGCTGGCTGTCGGCGCGAGGCCCAATTTGGAGCTCTATGGTCAGATATTGGGTCAGGTACCGACAGTTTGCTTAGTCGGGGACTGCATCCAGCCACGAGGCATAGTGGAAGCCATAACCAAAGCCTATGACGTAGGCCGAGAAATATGAAGTGGAGGTAATCATGATCAAAAGAGTTTCCATCGTAACGCTGCCGCAGACAACCGACCCTGATGCTTTCTGGAGGTACTGGCTTGAGGTTCATGCCGATGATGTAAAAAAGCTACCTGGCTTGAGGAAGTATGTGATCAGCCGTGCTGTTAGCCAGCCCATTGGGGAAATAAAGTTCTGGGGCATGGTTGAGACTTGGTGGGACAGCGAGGAGGACTTTCAACGGGCTTTTTCAACTCTTGAGGGTAAGAAGGCCGCGGATGACTTCTGGCCGAGGGTGGCCAATAGGGGCTCTGTTTTCATGGAGGAACATGAGGTGGAACTTTAGTAAGCCTTCGGGGCCAAAGGGTTTTACAAGAACAGCAGTTGGTAGGAAAACATGGATAAAGAAGCAGCTCAGTGTGCAAAATGTAAGATATTGAGATGCAAAACAAAAGAAAAATCACAAAAAGTTCCGCCATCTTGTCCCACCCGGAAATATCCAGAGTTGATTGAAGATTCCATAAAGAAGCACAAACTTCCGGAGAATCACGCTATAAATTTGGCCTGGCGGCAGATGATGGACAAGGTTATGGATCCACTTAAGCCAAAGGAGCGGTATGCTTGGACAAGGGTGGACGAGATAGTGGAATATGCCAAGATACGTGGGATGAAGAGACTGGGCATCGCCACCTGCTACGCCCTCATGTTTGAGACAAAGCTTTTGTCTGATATTCTTGAAAGAAATGGATTTGATGTCATTTCTGTATCCTGTCTATGCGGAGAGCTCGATCCGGAGGATGCAGAAATTACGGGAGGAGAGATATTCTGCAATCCCATCATGCAAGCAGAGGTGCTGAACACCGAAAATACAGAGCTGAATATTATGGTGGGGCTTTGTCTCGGGCATGACATTCTCTTTCTTAAATACTCTAACGCAGAAACGACACCTTTGGTTGTTAAAGACCGCGCTACAGGTCACAACCCCGCGGTTGCCTTATATCTTAGCCAGGGTTACTATGGAGAAAGATTCTTAAAGTGAACGAACCCATCCTCTGCATACGTGCTGTATGAAAACCATCGCCGCAGAAGATCGTCACGAGATTTTCTGGGCCCATCGATCCCATTGAAATGAAGTCCTGAAAAAGCCGCCTCCATGAATCAAGGCATTTGCATATGCCAAGTTTCGGTGAAGCTGGAAGGGCTCCTCGCTTTAAGACTGTATCTGTATTCCTATGTGTCGTAAGGATTATCCTTGACTGGTTAAGCGACCTGAGACTCTGTCGGGATGCCGGATTTTGCGAGAGAGCTCGAAAGCAAGCTCTCAAATATCAGGTTTTTTCGGAATGCCATGTTTCGGAAGAAGGTGTTTCTTAAAACCGCTCATCCATTTGAAGTCAAGGCCCACCAAAAGCGAAATGAAATAACATCAAAGCTCAGTCGAATGAGCGCTGAAAACAACCTATGTTGTCGAATTCAAGTTCCACTGCGGAGCTTGCTGAAAAATATGGTAAAGGACTGCTAGTGTCGTGTCCCAGAAGTTCCTTTAATAATTCCCACACAGGGAATGGCCCAAATTCGATTTTAATGGGGCCGTCGGGGGGTGGTCTTCCAGCCCGCAACCATACCTCCCGTGCCTTTGGAACGGCCCCATATTCTGAATAGCTGTCGCCGGGAAGCCCCAGAAGATGATGCTTCGAAACACCTTACAAATTCTGGGCCTGCGCGGTGCCCTTATTGACATTTTGGGGGCGTCCAACATGCTTCGAGGGAATTTGGGTTGCGGGTCTGTAAGACCACCCCTCGACTGCCCCTCGAGCGAGCGAAAACTTCTTCAAGTTATTTCTGGGACACGACACTAGCAGAAGAATTGCCTTGACATTCCAGAATTAATTTAATATTTCATTAAAAATTCAACCAAGGCCAATTCGCCTAAAAGAAAGAGCGATGAAAATTAACGGGCCTCACTATGGGTGGATAATTGTCTCCATTTCATTCCTCATCTTAACGACTTATGGGCTGTTTTTCTCCTACGGCGTATTTTTCAAACCGATTATAAATGCTTTTGGGTGGAGTCGAGCTCATACTTCTTTGGCTTTTTCCTTCTTTATGGCAACCTACGCCATTACGGCCATACCAATGGGTTCTCTCTTTGACCGTTACGGACCCCGAATTCCGCTGTGTCTATCTGCTGTCTTGATTGGTATTGGTTTTTTGTTTTGCAGTTACACAAAGCATCTTTGGCATCTTTGGGTTTTTTTCGGCCTCATTGCTGCCGCAGGCCATGGGGCTGTATATGTGGTACCGGTGTCCACGATAGTCAGGTGGTTCGTTACGAGAAGGGGCCTGGCCGTTGGCATCGCAGTGGCTGGGCTGGGGGCCGGCGTATCCGCAGTGCCTCCAATTGCAGAAAGGCTTATCTCTATTTACGATTGGAGAAAAGCTTTTGTTATCCTTGGCTTCAGCTATGCGATCATCCATTTGATAGGAGCAATCCTGCTGAGAAAAAGCCCAGAGGAAGTGGGAACGAAACCTTACGGCGCATTTGATATTGGTATAAACGGCTCTTCAACGAAATCTGCTTCTGTGCATGCCGGACTCACCGGTGTTACCGTATGGGAGGCGCTGAAATCTTTCTCCTTTTGGATGGTCTATTTTAGCATTTTGCTGGCCTTCGCCTCGGAGACTCTGGTGATGGTGCATATCGTTCCGTATGCCCTAGACCTGGGCGTGACATCCGCTGTAGCAGCGGGGGCGATGACCGCTATGGGCGTGGGCAGTATGGTCGGTAGGATACTGATGGGTGCGGTTTCCGACCGGACAGGAAGGAAAAAAGCCCTGAGCGCCGCCTACCTTCTACAGGGCTTAATGATGCTGTGCCTTTTGGGAGCAAGGAGTGGCGCTAGTCTTTATGTGGTGATGGCTGTAATGGGCCTGTCTTTCGGCGGATGGGCAGGCGTTTTCGCCCTTTTGACTGGCGAATATTTCGGATTTAAGCATATGGGGAAGATTCTGGCGATAATCCTTCCTGGGTCCATTGCTTGCGGGTTACATCTTTGATGTGGCTGGAAGTTATCACTGGGCTTTCATTGTTGGTGGTTCGAGCTGCTTTTTAGCTGTTATCATGGCACTTCTAATCAGGCCCAAGGTGGAAGTGCCGGCTTGAACACCCGGAGGAAGGGATCGGGCTATTTTTAGGGTTCCAGACTCGCGAGAGCCACGCAGAGTTAAAGATCTATCCAGCTAGAATTTTCTATGGCTGCGGAGGAATGAGATGAGGCACCAATTTGCTAATCTTTTTACCGAGCAAAAAGTAGGCCCACTTACACTGAGAAATCGAATTTACTGTCCTCCTCACGGCACCGGCTTCGTCGACTACATTGATCAGCAATATGCCTTTCCAAACGAGAGATTAGGTTATTACTTGGCAGAAAGAGCAAAAGGAGGTGCCAGCCTTGTCTTCTTGGACATGCAGGCTTACCATCCCACGTCCTGCTATGGTGCAGGTAATCATTTCTCATTCGCCTGGATGGAAGAAATAGTAGCGAGGTACCAGATGATTGCAGAGATGGTTCACGCACAAGGTGCTTATATCTTCGCCCAGCTTATACATGTCGGTGGGAATGCTCCGCCCCATGGACCTGATGAACCTACCGAAGTGTGGGTTCCATCGGTCATTCCGGGCATTATGATGTATACCAGATATGGAGGCAATTATGGAATGCCCAAGGAGATGGAAAAAGAAGATGTGCAGAAACTCCTTTCGGGTTTGAGGCAAACGGCTCTAAATGTGAAAAAAGGCGGTATAGACGGCATAGAAATCCACGCCTGTCATGGCTATTTATTGGGGGAATTTTTATCGCCATTAACGAACAAGCGCACTGATGAATACGGAGGGAGCCTGGATAATCGCATGCGGCTTTTGATGGATTGTATAGACTGCGTGCGGGACGCGGTTAGTCAAGATATCGTTGTCGGTGTGAGGATTTCCGGGGATGAATTTGCGCCGGGCGGATTAACCATGTTCAAATTGGACAGTGGAAGGCACCGCGGGCATAGCCGCCCCCAGCTTTGTGCCCGCGGGATTCCTGGTGCCATTGGCAGCAGAAATAAAGAGGACAGTCACTGTGCCTGTGTTTTGCGCTGGCCGGATTAATGATCCAGCAATCGCCGAGAAGATACTGGCCGAAGGACAGGCTGACTTGATAGGGATGGCTAGACCTCTTTTGGCTGACCCTGAGTTGCCCAGGAAAGCCTGGGAGGGAAAAACCGAGGATACAAGACCGTGTGTGGGGTGTATGCAGGGATGCATGGGAAGGTTTCTCAGAGGTTTCCCGATAACGTGCGTTCATAACCCGGCTGCAGGAAGGGAGAAGAAATTCGGCTTAGGCACGCTGAAACCGGCTGAAAAAGCAAAGAAGGTCATGGTTATTGGTGGAGGACCCTCCGGGCTGAAGGCGGCTGAGATCAGTGCTCGTCGGGGTCACGAGGTCGTTGTCTACGAAAAGGAGGCTGAACTTGGGGGCCAGGTCAGACTTGCCGCACTGACGCCAAGCCGGCAGGAATTTGCGGATATCACAAATTACTTGACAAAACAGGTGCGCAAACTGGGTGTAAGAACAAATTTGGGTCAGGAAGCCACAATAGAAACAGTGGAGGCGGAAAAACCGGATGTTGTCATTGTAGCTACCGGGTGCGAGCCTTTACGGACTTTCTTCAACCCCAAAAAGCTAATCGAAGAACCGGTAGAGGGCATTGATCAGGACAATGTTCTCAGTATTTGGGACATATTACTCCAAAAACGGGATGTTGGTAAGAACGTAATCATTGTAGATGGGGAGGGTCACTATCGGACGCTGGCTGTAGCGGAATATCTGGCAGCTCAAGGCAAGAAAGTTCGAATTCTAGTGCCTACGCGGACCCTGGTATCTGAGGTGATGAATACTGTAGATGCTCCTATGATGTTCCGCCGGCTTAGGGAAGAAAAGGTGGTGTTTAGTCCTTCAGTTGTGGTGAGAGCGATATCGGGGGATAAGGTCGTTACGTCTAACGAAACGATTGAAGGCGTAGATACGGTAGTATGGGCAATTGGTTGCAAAGCAAATGATCGGCTTTACTTTGCTTTGAAAGGTAAGGTCAAGGAGTTACACCGGGTGGGCGACTGCGTTGCGCCCAGACTCATCGATTCTGCGATATGGGAGGGTGAGCTAGTCGGCAGGAGCGTATAGGCCTATGTCCAGATCAGTCAGGCTCAACCATCCAGAATGATCCGCTTTTCTTGAGGGTAATGGGGAAGAGCAAATCGGTCAATAATGCAGTTGATCCTGGGTAAAGTATTGATCGTGAGATTTGACAATTTTTTATTGGCTCTGGTTCGTGAGTCATTTGAAAAAACTGGTAAATCAGAAAGGGAAGGAAGGTGTCGGATTTTAAGTATTTGTTTGCTCCGTTACAAATCAGATCAGTTGAAATAAGAAACAGGATATATCAACCATCCCACTCGCACGGGTATGATGATCACATTGAAAACTTCTCAATTCCTGGCGAAAAGGAGTTCTACTATCAGATTGAACGAGCAAAGGGTGGGGCTGGACTGCTCATCTTGGGAGAACAAATGGTTCACCCGACTTCAGGCGACACCGGTGGACTACGTGAAGTGCCCCACGGGTATAGGGAGGAGATAATTTTTCGCTATAAGAGAATAGCTGAGGGAGTTCATGCCCATGGAGCAAAGATATTTTCCCAAGTGTCTCATGTGGGGGTTCAGGCTTCAGGAGACCATCAGGATGACCTTCAACAAGTTTGGGCGCCATCAAATATACCAGGGTTTTTGTCTTTTGCCAATGCGAAGGAGATGGAGATTGAAGATATTCAGGAGGTGATAAAAGGGTTTGGCAAAGCAGCAAGAAACGCCAAAGAGGGGGGGCTTGACGGTGTTGAAATTCACGGTGCCCATGGTTATCTGCCACATCAGTTTCTTTCACCTGTGACCAATAAACGGCGTGATCGATATGGGGGTGATCTTGAGGGCCGCATGACCTTCCTTATGGAGATTATTGAGGATGTACGGAGTGCAGTGGGAGAGGATTTTGTCGTTGGAGCTAGGATAAATGCTGATGATTTTATGTTGGGCGGACTTACGATAGATGACGCCAAAGAAGCAGCTAGGATCCTTGAGGAATCCGGAAAAGTGGATTATATCAGCGTGAGTGCTGGAACTCTTTATACCGCGAGGTCTGCGGGCCCCATGATATCAACCTATTTGTATCCTCCCGGGTTCTTGGCTCCCTATGCAGGGGCAATAAAGCAGGTGTTGAACAAAACGCTTCTATTTGCTGTTGGGGCAATTAACACCCCAGAATTAGCGGAGAAAATATTGGCAGACGGTCAAGCAGACATGGTAGGTATGACGCGGGCCTTGATCGCGGATGCTGAACTGCCAAACAAAGCCCGAGAGGGACGGACGGATGATATTCGAGGTTGTATCCGCTGTTTGCAGGGCTGCCTTTTAAGGGCCGCCTCTTCACTTCCAATGGGCTGCGTGCACAACCCCGCGGTCGGCAGGGAAATGAGACTAGGAATCGGGACTATTAAACCTGCGGAGAAGAGAAAAAAGATACTGGTCATAGGCGGAGGGCCTGCTGGACTTAAGGTTGCCGAGACCGCTGCGCTCAGGAATCATAAGGTGGTTTTGTACGAAAAGGAAGATTACCTGGGAGGCCAAGTCAAGATGGCCAGTATCGCGCCATTGAGACAAGAATTCGGTGAGGTCATAAGGTATCTGGAGGTTCAGATAAAGAAACTGGGGGTTGAGGTCAAGCTATCTCAGGAAGCCGATGAGGAGACTGTCAAGTCTGAAAACCCAGATGCCGTGGTGCTCGCCACTGGTTGTTTGCCTGTTCGGAGCCTATTTGTCACGGACCAACTTGCAGAGATCATGATTCCGGGTATTGAGCAGGGGAACGTAATCAGCCTCTGGGATGTTCTTACGTCAAAAGAAAAGGCAGGCGAAAAAGTGATTATTGTGACAAATACTGATATGCACGCCCGGAACGTTGTGGTTGCGGATTACTTGGCGGATGACAAAGACAGAAGAGTCGAGATGATCACGAGTGCTCGCAGCGTCTTCCCAAAAAGAGTACACCCATTTGAGATGTCCGGCATGGCAAGGAGAATAAAAGAAAAAAGTATTATCACTCATTTGTCCACACAGATCAAGGAAATAAGAGGTGAGGACGTCGTTATCAGAACTGCGGAAGGGAGAGAGGATGTAATTTCAGGAGTAGATACCATAGTTTGGGCGACGGGTGCCAAGGCGAATGATCAACTCTATTTCAGGTTGAAAGGCAGTGTGAGAGAATTGCAAAGGATCGGAGACTGCGTTTCCCCGCGATGGGTGGACTTCGCCATATGGGAAGGAGAGATGGCGGGAAGGGCTCTATAGATCTGCAGATTGGTGGAGGTATAATTTTAAGTACTGAATAGTTGGGAAGGTTCAAAGAAGCCGATGGCGGACGAAATTTGGGTTATCGCTGAACATAGCGCTGGCGAAGTTGACGAGATCACCTTTGAAGCCCTGGGCGAAGCACGCGAATTGGCTAAGAGACTTCCGGGTGTGGTCGGTGCAGTTCTCTTGGGCTACAACGTGAAAGGGATTTCTGCGGTTCTAGCGGAATATGGGGCTGAAAGAGTCTATGTCGGTGAACATGAACTCATGGCTTCCTATGTGACGGATATCTATAATGCGGTAATGTCCGACCTTATTCGGGAAAGGAAGCCATCAATCATAGTTTTTGGCGCGACAGCAAATGGCACGGACCTGGGGATAAGACTAGCAGCGCATTTAGGAGTTCCGATAGCAACCGATTGCATTAAGCTTGAGTTCACCGAGAAGAATCAGTTGGTCGCGACCAGGCCATCTTATGAAGATCAGGTCTATATGACTTTGGCTTTCACTGGGAGCAAACCGTACATGGCAACCATGAGACCGGGGGTTATCGGGGTTGAAGAGGCAGATCTTTCCCGGAAAGCAGAAGTTGTAATGTTCGAACCCGCTGTTGACAGTGCCGCATCGCGTACGATGGTCAAACGAAGATTCAAACCAGATCCAGCAATGCTGCCTTTGACTGAAGCGGAAATAATAGTGGCTGGCGGCGGAGGGGCAAGCACGATAGAAGATTGGTCCCTGATTGAAGAACTGGCTCGGTATCTGGGCGCTTCCATAGGTTGCTCTAGGCTAGCTGCAGATCTCGGCTTCGTGTCGAGAGAGAGGGTGATTGGGCAAAGCGGCGTTTATGTTTCTCCAAGATTATATGTTGGGGTTGGAATTTCTGGGGCCACTCACCATGTCCAGGGAATGAGGGACGCAAAGTCCGTTATCGCTATCAATAAGGACCGTGGTGCTCCAATTTTCAAACATGCCGACCTCAGGGTGCTGGCTGACTTACATCAACTGCTACCTGAGCTCAATGGGGAGATTCGTCGCGCTATAGGAGACCCTGTCAAAGGGTAGAGGGGATTATCGCAACAGGACAAATGGAATAGAAGATGCGTACGATCGTGTGTGTCAAACAAATCCTAGATACTCGGGGAATGATCAAGGTTCAAGAGGGGCGTATAATCCAAGAGGAACCGGCAGCGGTGAAAATTGCCAACCCTAGGGATCTTGCCGCGCTAGAGGAGGCTATGCGGCTTAAGGCAAGATTTGGCGGTGAGGTCACTGTGATAAGCGTGGGGGACGAGGAGGTACACAGTGTTTTGCAGCAATGCTTAGCTCGAGGAGCAGACAGGGCAATACATGTGTCTTGCATCGATACAGGCGGTTTTCCGGTATACAGTCTGATAGGAGGAGTCTTGAAGAAGCTCCATTATGATCTGATTCTGTGTGGCAATAGAAGCAGTAACGAAGGGCGGGGCTGCGTAGTGCCTTACCTTGCCGACCTGTTAGGGCTTCCTCAAGCAACAAAGGTGGTACGGCTGGTAGACTTCGACCGAGAAAAATATGTGGCTGTCGTCTGGCGGCAGTTGGAAAGAGGGTGGCGTGAAGAAGTGGAATGCCGCCTACCGGC
>SMTZ1_10037933_pt1 | contig 10837 bp, 13 predicted proteins | sample DeeMarSWOR136_30_FD_25667 | JGI IMG/M metagenome (IMG submission 25667) | reverse complement strand
GCGCAGTTCTACAGGGAGACCCTTGAGACGCTCGTAGAGAGGGCGGAGGCCGAGGTGGAAGGCTTGATGAATGTCTTCTCGGAGTACCAGGTGCCGGAAAGAAGCAAGGTCTTGGACTTGGCCTGCGGGATCGGGCGCCACTCAGTGCTGCTAGCCGAGAAGGGCTTCAGAGTGGTCGGGGTCGACCTCTCCCCCACATTCATCTCTCGGGCTGAGGAGCTGGCGAAGGAGAGAGGGGTCGCCGATCGCGTCGAGTTCGTGGTCGGGGACATGAGGGAGATCGGTGAGCTGCTGAAGCACCTCGGGAGCTCATTCAACGCCGTAGTCAACCTGTTTACATCGATGGGTTACTGGGACAGGGAGACGGACAGGAAGATCTTCACGCAGCTCCTGGGGCTCGCGGCCCCCGGGTGCGTCCTCGTCGTCGGCACCGTGAACAGGGACTATTTGGTCCGTCACTTCCAGGCGAGGGATTTCTTCCGGTGGCCGGACAGGAGGGTCCAGATCTCCGAAAGAAGGCTGGACCTGGAGTCGTCCCGGATGTTCAACGTCTGGAAATGGTACCAGGAGAGGGACGGCGACCTGGAGCACCTGGACACGATCGACCTGGACCACATAGTTTATTCCCTCCACGAGCTGAAGGGGCTCGTCGAGGGCTGTGGATGGGCTTACCGAGCGAGCTACGGGGGCTACGACCTCAAGCCCCTTACCACCGATACGAACGGAATGATCCTCGTTGCGAAAAAACCCGAATCCTAGTCCTTCCTCGATGCGTGGTCGATGACGTCCTCCACTTTCAGGAAATCCAGGGCGCGGGCTAGACCTCGCGGCAGGAGTGAGCCAAAGATTCCCTGTACGCTTCGAGTATTTTTTCGACGTCTTCATTGGTGTGCGCCAGGCACGTGAACGAGAAGTGCCCGGGTAGCTTGAAGACTCCCCTGTTAATCAACTCCAGGTCGTTTCTCCGCAGCCTCTCCCTGTCGGCCCTCAAGAACTCCCTCAGGTTCCTGTACGGCCTATCTACGAACTGTGCCTCCCATACTGAGAACTTGCCGACGACCTGCACCGGGATTCTCAGATCTTCCACTATGTCCCTCAATCCTCCCCTTATGTCGTCTCCGATGCGATTGATGTGGCTGTACAATTCGTCCTCGTGCTCGTCTATGTATTTCATTGTCGCATAACCCACGGAAGCCGTGAATGGGTTACCGCTGAAAGTGCCGCTCTGGTAGACTCGCTCCCGGGCGCTGCCGCCGTGTAGCGGGGACACCAGCTCCATTATGTCCTCCCTGCCCCCGTAGGCTCCGACAGGGGCCCCGCCCCCTACGACCTTCCCGAGTATTGTTATGTCCGGCTTGATCCCTAGGTAGCCCTGTGCGCAGCCCGTGTTGCCCCAGCGAAAGCCGACCATCACCTCGTCGAATATCAGGGGGATGTCGTTTTCGGCGGTGACTTCCCTAATCGCCCTCATGAACTCCCTTTCCGGCTCGGCGAATCCGAGCCCGGAGCCGGAGACGGGCTCGAGCAGCACACAGGCGAGTTCGTCTGAATGTTTTTCGATTTCCTTGACCGCGTTTTCGGCATCGTTCCAGGGTATTATCACGAAGTCGTCCATGACGTGGCCCAGCCCCAACGAGTGGGGGACCGGCACTGGCTCCTCGGGGGGTCCGCCGTACTCCGACACGCTAGCCAGAGACCAATCTGACGTCCCGTGGTAGGAACCTTCGGGCTTGCACACCTTGGTCCTCCCGGTGTACCCCCTTGCAAGCCTCACCGCGTAGGTGACCGCCTCAGAGCCCGTGTTGACGAAGCGGATTTTTTCGATAGATGAAACATGTTTGACTATTATTTTCGCCCATTTGACCAGGGTTTCAGGAGGCGCACCATACTGTATTCCTCTCTCTTTGGCATCCTCGAGAGCCTCAAGTATTGTCGGGTGACCGTGGCCCAGGATCATGGGTCCGTAGCCGCAGTGGGTGTCGATGTACTCGTGCCCGTCAACGTCCCACAACCTGGCCCCTTTGGCCCTCACAAAGTATAGCGGGAACGGCTTCCTGTATTGGCCGTAAGCCGACGTTCCTCCCGGGAGATATTTGGAACTGTCTAGCCACATCCGATGAGATGTTGGATGTAACTGCCTGTATCTCTCATCCGGATCGTATGTCGACATTCAATCACCAACGGGCACTCATGCTCGATTCTTGCTTAGGGTCTTTCGCCCCTTCTCAACCTCTCCTCGATCTCCAGTACGACCTGGGGTAACTGAGATGCCCCACGAGGGTCCCCGTCTTCGAGACCCCGACGGCCCAGGTCCCCGCGTTGAGCCCCTCCTCCACGCCAACGACCGTGTCGTCCACCTTCACGACGGCTGCTGGAGGAAACACGTTCGTCTCCATCATGTTCCTCATGACCATCCAGGGGCTGGGTCTGCCAGTCGGCACGTCGTCCGAGCAGAAGGCCGCATCCGGCACGTATCCCTGCTTCGCGGCCTCTTCAAGGTTGATCTGGGCAGCCTCCTTGAAGTATCCAGTCGTCGATCCGATCTTGATCACCCTTTCCCGGAGCCAGTTCACGGTTTCGAGCGTCCCTGGAATCAGTTTTGAGTAGTCCCGGATGACCTCAAGCTGTATCGGCTTGAAGAGGTTCACGAACATGTGATGACCTCAAGCTGTATCGGCTTGAAGAGGTTCACGAACATGTCGTCGACATCCTCCTCCGTCCAGTCTCGGCCATGTTCTTCCCTCCATTTCGCCGACACGTCGGGGTACCATTCGAAGATGCATTTTATGTGGTCCCTCTTGTACCTCCCCATCGGCCCCCGAGCCTGCTCCATGGAGATGTCGATGCCCTTCCTCCTGAAGACCTCGATGAACACCACCGCCGGCGCAAAACACCCGTAGTCAACCGTCAGACCCGCCCAGTCGAGGACGACCAGCTTGATCGGACCCTTGTACATCCTGTTGTATTCCAGATATCGGGATATTTCCATTTCTCAACCCTCTTTGATTGAGCGTCTCTTTTGGATTCATTTAACCTTTTTTCAACGGGTAGTGCGGGAGAAAGGTTCCGGTCGTTGATGGGGTTTCTAACCCTGCAGGGAGGAGTGTGACAGTATCTCCCCCACGTTGAGGATCTCCAAGGTGCTAGTCCTGCCTGGAGCCTCTAAGCCCGAGCCTGAGACGACCATGACGACGTCCTGCTCCTCGACGAACCCCCTATCGAGGCTCTTCTTCACGGCGTCTACAATCAGCTCGTCCCTGTCATCGGTCCAGGCCACGTCGAGGGGCTCGACGCCCCAGTAGAGGCGTATCCGCCTGCCCACCCTCGGGCTCTCTGTCACAGCTAGTATCCGGGTCCTGGGCCTGTACTTAGAGACCATGCGAGCGCTGAATCCGCTCCTAGTGACCACGATGATGGCGGCTGGGTTCGTGGCCCCCGCCGCCTGGGATGCGAGGTTGCTGATCACTTCGGCGATCGAGCCCTCGACCCGAGTAGAGCCCTCCCTGAGGGGAGCAGGGCCTCGCTCCGCTGTTTGGCTGATACTGTTCATCGCCCTCACTACCTCGATGGGGAACAGCCCGACCGCCGTCTCCTCCGAGAGCATCACCGCGTCAGCGCCGTCAAGGATCGCGTTGGCGACGTCGCTCGCCTCAGCCCTGGTGGGCCTCGGGTTCACCACCATCGACTCAAGCATCTGGGTAGCTACGATCACCGGCTTCCCTGAGGCCCTACACTTCCTGATGATCCTCTTCTGGAGGAGGGGCACTTCCCAGGGCGGCACCTCTATGCCCAGGTCCCCCCTGGCCACCATGACTCCGTCGCTGGCGTCGATGATCTCGTCGATGTTCTCGACGGCTTCCTGGTGCTCGATCTTTGACACGATGGGCTGGTCTCCCCCGACCCGTTCTATGGCCCTCCTCGTGTTCTCCACGTCCCGTCGGTCCCTGACGAAGGAGACGGCGAACCAGTCGCAAGAGCCGATCCCGAACTCGATCCCCCTGACATCGGCATCGGTCGGCGGCCTCACCGAGAGGTCGGCTCCTGGCGCGTTGATCCCCTTCCGGCTGACGACCTCGCCGCCAGAGATCACCCTCCCCGTGAAGCCCCGGAGGTCCCCGTCCACGGAAGTGACCCTCACCTCGATTATCCCGTCGTTGATGAATATGCTGCCACCGACCCTGACCTCCCGGGGGAGGCCTTCGTAGGTGACTGAGAGCTCCCTGCCGTCACCGAGGACAGGCCTTGTAGTGAAATGGACCTCGTCGCCTGGCCTGAGGCTGACGCTCCCGTCCACCTCGCCCACTCGGATCTTCGGGCCGGGAAGGTCGATGAGGGTGGAGACCCCCTCAACCCCGGCGAGGTCATCCAGAACCCTCCGGTGGTACCCGAGATCCCCGTGGGAGAGGTTGACGCGCGCCATGTCCATGCCCGCCTCGGCCATCGCAGGTATGTCCGAGGAGGGCCCTATGGTGCAGACGATCTTCGCCCTGACGAACTGGCCCACGCCCTCATCACCCCGCACTGGAATCTGGCGCGCCTGCTTTTTAAGCGCCTCGCAGCCGTCTCCATGGATCATGGGTGTGCAAAGACCTTATCTGTCTGTGATATGGTTCAGCCGAGGCTTGGGCCGCGCCGAAGGGAAGAAGGGATGACCTGCCTTAACCAACATCCCAGAAGCCTATGGATACTAGACTAGGAGCGCTTCCAAGAAGTGGTAGTCGTCGTCTGCCGGAACTGCGGCAAGGTTCTGGAGAAAAGGTTCAACTCCCAGTCCGGGAAGATCCCGGAGGGGCCAGAGGGGGAGCCTGAGGAGGCCAAACTGGAAACAATTTATTAATCTCACCCCATCCATAACACCCTTAGTGGTCGGTCTTGGTCTACTGCACGAAATGCGGTGAGCAGAACGAGGAGGGCACGGAGTTCTGCAAGAAGTGCGGAGCCCCCCTCGGCGCCAGAACGGCGCGCAGGGTCTACAGGCGCGATAGGGAGCAGTGCTTCGGCGTCCCCATGGCGGGGTACACGTGGGGCCTCCTAATCGGCCTCGTCATCGTGATCTGGGGCGCCTCCGAGCTCCTCAACCTTAACTTCGAGTTCTTCGCCGTTTTCGCCGTCATCTTCGGCGCCCTCATCCTCTGGAACGCCCTTAGGAAGACCCAGAGCGAATAGCCGAGGGCGGCCTACACCTTTCTGAGGACCTTGCCAGCCATCGCTCCCGTGTGCTCCCCCTTCCTGAGGGTGACAACGCCGTTCACCACTAGGTGCTCTATTCCCTCAGGGTACCTCATCGTCGCCTCGGCCGGAACAAAATCCGATCTGTCCCTCACGGTCTCCGGGTCGAAGACGGCGATGTCGGCCCACATCCCCGGGGAAATCAGCCCCCTGTCGTGGAACCCCAGGATCCGGGCGGGAAGGCCGGTCATCTTCCTCACGGCCTCCTCCATCCTCAGGACCCCCCTCTCCCTCGCGTAGAGCCCGAGGACCCGGGGGAACGTGCCGGTACTTGGCTATCGGCCCGTAGGGCGCGTGGACGCTCCCGTCGGAGCCGACGGCGACCCAGGGGCGCCTCATGATCATGTCCACGTTCTCCTCCGTCTGGTTGAAGTTGACGAAGCTGAAGCCCCCCCTCACCTCGCCTGCGACCGACTTCAGAACGTGGTCCTTGAAGAGGTCGAAGATGGTGTCCTCGCCCTTCTCCCCCCTCATCTCCGCTACCTCGGCGATCGTTTTACCGACGAGCGCCGGGTCCGTGGCGTAAACGGAGATCAGTGCCGCCTCGGGCCCGCCGCGATCGTCCATCGCCTGGACGAGGCCCTCCTTTATCCTCGGGGCGATCTCAGAGTCTTGAAGCCTCCTCGCCAGGGCCTCCCTGCCCCCCTCGTTCGCCCAAGCGGGTATCCAGGCGCCGGGCCCCGTGCCACTGGCCCTGTAGGGGTACTGATCTGCGGTCACGTCGACGCCCCGGGCCCTCGCCTCCTCCACCATCTCCACGAGCCTGGGGCAGACGTCCCAGAACCGCCTCGAGAGGACCTTGAAGTGTGAGATGTTGACGGGGAGCCCAGCCTCCTCGCCGATGCGGATGATCTCCTCCACGGCGCCAACCGGGTCGCCCCGGTCCCCCTCGTCCCTTATGTGGCTCGTGTAGTAGCCGCCGTACTCTGCGACGACCTTCGCCAGCTCTATCACTTCCCCAGTCTCGGCGTAGCTCTGGGGGTCGTACCTGAGCCCCGTGGTTATCCCTCGGCAGCCGGCCTCCATCGCCTTCGCCACCTCCGCTTTCATGGCCTCCAGCTCACCGGCGGTGGGTGCCCTCATCTCCATACCCATCACGTACCTGCGGACCGTGCCGAACCCGATCTGGGGAGCCACGTTCACCGAGATGCCGCCCTCCTTGAGCATCGTCAAGTACTCGTCGACAGTGGACCAGTCGACCTCTACGCCCGCCTCCTTGAGGACCGGGCTGCTGTCATCTATCTCCTCCCTCATCTCGTCGTTGAGGGGGGCCGCCCCGTTCCCGCAGCTCGGGAAGGCGATGGTCGAGACCCCCATGCGGACCTTGTTCTCGGCCAGCCTGTTCACCAGGATGGGCCAGTCGGAGTGGTCGTGGGGGTCGATGAATCCGGGGCAGACGACCATGCCGGAGGCGTCCAGCTCCTCCCGGGCCCCCCCGGAGACCCTCCCAACCTCGACGATGCGGCCGCCCTCGACGGCGACGTCGGCCCTGAACCAGGGGTTGCCGGCCCCCGTGACCACCCTTCCGCCCTTGATCAGAAGATCGAACATACAGATAATGGGAGACACCTTTGACTGATATATCTTACATCCCGTGGCCGCCCCTGCAACAGAAGATCGGTTGACCTCGGAACCAGCCTGTCCTCTCGGGGCCCTCGAAGATGGCTCTGATGGTCCAACGAGGCTCCATGTCGGAGGCCCACTGTGATGGAGGATACGCTATGTTGATCCCACCAATCGTAGGCCAGGAGGGGGGAGGCTTTGACATCATCTGGATACTCCTCCCGCTGCTGTGCTGCCTCATGGCCATGGGCCAGCGCGGCGGCGAGAGGCCCCAAGCGGGCGGTACCGTCAATGAGTCATGGTACACCATTCAGGATATGGAGTCCACCTACTCGGCGATAGAGGAGGAGACAGTTGAGTGGAGGAGACAGGCCGAGGAGAGAGATAAGGAGACCTCCGGATCGATCACGGCTAGAGGAGACAGTTCCGCCGAGGCTCTACAGCATGACGGACAGGACTGGGCCCATCTACTTCGAGCTCATCGAGGTCGAGGGGGGAGGGACGGTCGTACAGGCCACCTACGACCAGGCCATCAAGAGCCGGATGGCCAGGTTAAAGGCGAAACTACCACTCAAGATCCCCGCAGTACCTATAGGCAAGCGCTGCCCCACGTGCGGAAAAGCCGTGCTCCCGGAGTTCAGCCTGTGCCCCTACTGCGGAGAGAAGCTGATCACGGAGTAGACCCGAGATATGGAGTTGTGGAGGCTCCTCGCCCACAACCACTGGTTCACCATCAGGGTCCTGGGCAGGGAGGTGAGGCTGTGCGCCCGCTGCTCAGGGTACATAATGGGGTTCCTCGCCGCGATCGCCCTCCACAGCCTGATGGGCTCCCAACTGTTCCGCTCGCTCCCGGTCAACCTCCAGTTCACGGTGTGCCTGCTGACGCTGCTGCCGCTGGCGGTCGACTGGCTCACTCAGTCCTGGGGGTGGAGGAAGAGCAGCAACGGTCTCAGGCTCTTGACCGGGGCAGCCCTGGGCACCGGCGTGTTCCTGTTCTCGCTCGTAGATTCGGCGCACTCGCTGAAGAACTCTTTTTTCGTCTCAACAGCTGTCGCAATTGTCTTCTTTGGGTTAGCAGGGGATATCCTGGATAGACCATTTTCCAGTTTAAAATGAGCTTGAAAGGCATCATCCCAGAACGCCAGTGTCCTGACCGCTATCACATGATTTAAAAGGAGACCATTAGGCCAGGACACCCTCGGATTGAATCATTTTATAGCCTATCGGACCCAATGTGAGTGGTGAGAGTTTTGGCAGATTTGACGAAAGAGAAGGAGACAGCCTTCGGCTGGATCGACGGGAACTCGGAGAGGATCGCCGTCGTCAGGCTCCCCTCATGAGTCCACTACGCCCTCGGCGGCATGCGGGTGTCATCGACAGGACGACATACACAGCCGGAAAGGTGATCTCCGGCACGATGCTGGACCTGGTCACGGACCCGGCTAAGCTTGAAAGATGCCAGGAGGAGTTCAGGAGGCGCACGGCGGAGTACAGGGAGGAGCCGCTTCTTTCGCCCGACCTCGAGCCCGCCATCGACCTGCGGTGGCCGGAGTATGTCACAACAATCCGCGGCCGCGAGTGGTGGATACCCCATATGAGGGAGGCATGAGGACCTCTACAACCGCGTTCAAGGGCGGGCAGAAACCCAGCAAGCATTTTTCTTGATTTATTTCGTCCTGATCAGTCTCTGGGTTATTATACCATTGGAATCCCACTTTGATCGCCGTGTCCTCGGGGAAAAAGTTAAGGGGGCTCGTCGCTTGGGCCTCCGTGATCGCAGCAACGGCGGTCGTCCTGATTCTATTCTTCGGCGACAATCTCCTCTCGGGCCCCTCGATCAGGGTGCTCGGGAACGTCGTCATCCCGGCGTTCATGGCCTTCGGGTGGAAGTACGTCCTCGGGGACTTCGAGGACCAGGCCAAGTTCCTCGCCCGGTGGAGCGCGATGGCTCAGACCGCCTGCCTCTGCATCAACCTTGCGACCGTGAGGGCCTCCGCCTGGGGCCTCACCGGCCCGGCTGTCTTGGTGCTCACTTCAGCCCTGGTGCTAATCTACGTAGGGGGGTTCTACGAGGGCTGGCTCAGCGGGCTACTGAACGTGGCCTTCATGATACTGAACACAGGGCTCTCCTACCTGCTCATCCTTTCGAACCTGGACAACCTCAGCCCCTGGCTGGTGGACCCCTCATCGCCCGACGGGAAGAACCTGCTCGGGTACCTCCTCTCCGACATCGGTCAGATCGGCACGATGGCTGTGCTGACTCCCCAGATCTTCCTGAGGGACTATGTCGGCAGGATCCGGGAGCAGAGGGCGATGGAGCGCCTCATGGAGCTCCTGGACGAGGAGCGGGAATAGCCCCGGTACCGGCAGCCGCAAACGCCAAAAAAAATGGATATGTTCTAGGGCCTTCAGGCGTAGGGGTCCCTGGGGGCGCCGTGTGTCGGCACGTCCCTCCAGATCATCTTCCAAATGTCATCCGCGAATATGGCGTCCCTCTTGACGACGGCCTCCAGGAGGTTCGAGAGGAACCTGTGGTGCCTCACCTCGTCGGCGTAGATCTCCTCGAGCAGGAACCTGACCCTGTCGTCCCCCTCGCCCTCCATGAGGGCCTTCGCCTCTGCCACTCGATGTGCCTCCTCAGGGACGCCTCCAGCGCGTCGTACTCGACGTCAGTGACGGCGAGGGGCCCCCTCAGGATGTCCGCCACGGCCCTGTACAGGCCCGCGTGCTTCTCCGAGTCGAGGGCGACCCCCCTGATAAGCCCGCCTATGGCGACGTTCCCCAGGCCGGCGACGTCCTCTTCATATCGGAGGGCGTACTCCTCCTCCATCTCAGCCATCCGCTCCATCTTCCTGACCCTTTCATCCATATCGGTCAGCTCCAACACAGTTTGTGCTGAGAAACGGGGCTCTATAAAGATTCGTTCGACCTCCAGTCGACCACCCGGAGAGCGGCGCGCCTCTCCGTTCTAAACTTTAGAACGTGCCTCTGGCCCGGCAAGGGCGGCTGTTCTAAAGCATGGGTTAATTATCCTCGGCCCCCCCTGTAATGCAGACGAGAAATGAACTCGAAGCAGCAATACATCTCGGTGTTCGCGATCTGCTTGACCGTCATAGTCGCAGCCGCCATAATTACTTACAAGCCGCTAGCGCCGCAGGAGGAGGAGGATGACACCTTCAAATTCCCCGTCGGCATCCCCCCGTCCCTCGGGACGGTGGCCTCGATTTCGCAGGGCGGTGAACAGATAAGTGCCATTTATGTCTCGGGTTCAGGTAGTGCATCGGAGAAGGCAAATCAGGCTACTGTAACGTTGGGTGTTATGACTGAAGATCCATATGCCTCTGTAGCGGTCGAGGACAATGCTGAACGCATGACAGCAGTAATCAATGCCATCAAAGCTCTCAACATCCCTGAAGACAAGATTAAGACCGTCCAATACAGTGTCTACCCCGATTATGATTGGGAGTTGAGGAGAACAACAGGCTACAGAGTCACTAACATGGTTGAGGTCGAGATTGAGAACCTCGAAATTATCGGCAACGTCATCGACGAGACGCAAAAGGAAAAGCTGATCTCATAGCTGAAACTCTTGGGCTCAGAATCACAGGTGTACTATCAGTTAGTGAGAGCGTCTACTATCCTTACACACCGTACAGGGCCGTTGCAGAATCCGCCGCTTATGATAAAGCTCCGACACCCATTATCGAGGGCACGCTGAGCGTTTCAGTAAGCGTACAAGTCTCCTTTACCTTTGAGCAGATCGCTTAGAAATCTCTTTTTTTCTTTTTTTGGCTTTAGGAGATGGGCGAAATAATCCGAGCTATGCGTGCAGGCCAAACAATTCTGTTGCGATTTAAAAAAAAATATTTGGGGAATGTTGTGAAGCGCTATTCCTCGATTATCTCGACATTCGCTCTAGGTACCGTGACGACTGTGCCGTCCTCGAGCTCGACGTCCAGCACCCTGACGTAGGACTCGGACTCCAGCTGCTGCAGCTCCACGGGGAGCCGGACCACCGTCCCGATGGCCCCGAAGTAGGGCTGCC
>SMTZ1_10007618_pt1 | contig 10837 bp, 11 predicted proteins | sample DeeMarSWOR136_30_FD_25667 | JGI IMG/M metagenome (IMG submission 25667) | reverse complement strand
AAGGGTTCTAAAATATCTGTTTCATCGACGATATAGAATTTTTCACGTGAATCATACAATTTTGTCAGATTTGGCATTCCCCAGCCTTGATGCATACGGGTTTTATCATGGGACGTTCCTGAGAAAGCATATTGCTCTGCAGTGTTTATTAGCATTGCTTTTGCAGTTGAAAAATGGGCTTTATTTTCAAAAACGCTGCCATATGGATCAACTGGATTTCCAAATATTCCGTCATCCCACATTTCAAAAAACAGTCCAACATGACCAGCAATCATTGGAGTTGCTCCACTTGTACCACCAAATTCATATGTATAATCATTATTTCCGGGATAACCAACTGTTAAAATATCATCGTAAAAGAAGCAAAATGTTGGTTTGATTCTACCGTCAGATGCAGGACCAATACTTGCTCCATAATCCCACATATCATCTGATTTATCAAGAGTATCATAATGATATACTGCACCACCTGAAACCATATTTTTAGCCCATGCTTGTGGTCGAGACATTTGATCACCTGCATTACTTTGTGATTGACAGTGAACCAGGTCAAAATCAAATATTGCAGCATCAGAATCTGCAGAAACTGTTGTATATTCAGTTGTTCTTGGACTACCAACACTTGAAGTTTGGAAGACTGCGTAATATGGGTCCTCAACAAGTTCACCACTATGTAAATAACGGTTTGTTCCCTCAAGACCAATTACGTTATAATCTGCAACGATTCCTTGGCCGTCTGGAAGAAGGCCACGTGCATCAGGATTTCCAGCACCTGTTCCAAAACAAATTCCAGCACATGCTGTTCCATGAGAATCACTTCCACAAAAAGAACCGTGGACAATTAATGGATTTTGTTGAAAATCAACATGATTTCGATTAAATCCTGTATCAAAAGATTCAGCTCTGACCTCTTTACCTGTATAATTTCCAACTGTTTCAATGTAGTTTGCACCACCTATTTCTCTACCAATATCCATATCAACTTCATATTCGCCCCATCTATCGATGAAGTTTACCTCATCAAGTCTTGCAACTTCAAATAATTGATCTGGTGTAAGAGTTGCCTCAACAAGAATCTTTCCAGCATCAGCCTTATTTACAATCCCACCAAGATTTTCAATTTTATTTGCAAGAATTTCTTTTTTATCTACCTTATGGACTTGAACATTATAACGTTGAAGTGGATACATCTGTTGTGAATTTTCATAATTATCAATCATGAACTCCTCAAGTCTATATGCAGGATGATATGGACCGATCCATCTTACATATGGTAATGATTCAACTATTGATTTAACATTTTCATCCATTTCTACAACATAAGCAAATTGAGCAATATATTGATAAACAAAGCCACCTAAAGACTCAATTGCATTTTTGAATTCTTCAAGAGGTTGAGTTAAAAATTGAACAATATATAGATTAGTATCAATCCCTGCTGAAAGACCTGATTCAACTGTTGGTGTTTCAACCAAAGGATCAAAATGTTCATATCTAAGTCCAAGTTCATAAGAAGGTTGATGTGTTCTAACTACTGTTTCCCCTCCATCCAAACTAATTGAATAATAGGGTAAAGTCGTTCTACTATCAGTTTTTTGTTCCCATAATGTAATGACTATGCCTGAGTTAGGAACAAAAATTAACTGCTCATTTATGTTATTTTTCTCTTCTTTTATATAAGAAGTTCCAGCTGCGTTAAATGCACTTGCAAAAAGCAATGTAAAAATAACTAGCACTAATTCTACTTTAATTATTTTCTTCAACTTATTACCTCTACCAAATATCTATTTAACAGATGTTAATTAATATCTTAATAAAAGCCTTTTGTTAAATTATTCTAATATTATAATATTTTTTCTATTAACTACATTTAAGGATAAATTTAAGTGGATATATTATATACAATATTAGAGAAATTAGAAAAGGGAGGCGATATTAAATATGAAATTATATAGAAAATGTTTGATATTAGGACTATTTTTTGTTCTAATTGGAGCTAGTGTATCAATAACTGCAACAACCCAGAAAAACACGACAATAAAAAGTCCATCATCTTCTGGAAGAAGCTGGTCTGATGATTTTAGTTCATATACACTTGGACAATTTCTAGATGGAGACCCAACTGATGGTGGATGGAAAGGCTGGGGAAATGATCCGACATATGGAGCATTTATAGTTGACACCCAAGAGCTGAGTGTACCACATTCAGTAGAAATTGTTGATGAATCAGATCTCGTGCATGAATTTTTCGGTTATACAACAGGCCAATGGACATTTATTGCCTGGCAATATATACCATCTGATCTTGTTGGAGAAACAGCATTTATTTTGCTAAACACTTATGATGATGCTGGTTCAACAAACAGCTGGTCAACACAGCTAAGATTCAATGCAGACACAGGAGTTGTTCATTCAGATTTTGATGGAAATGAGATGTGGTTAGTTTATGATCAATGGGTAGAAATACGCGTAGAAATTGATCTTGATGCTGATATCCAGGATATATATTATGACGGTGGTTTGCTAGTTTCAAAGAGTTGGAAGGATGGAGTCACAGGCGGCGGTGCTGCAAACATTGGAGCTGTTGATTTGTTTGCAAACTATGCGACCGCAGTATATTATGATGATATCTCACTATCAGGTGATATGCCTATTGAAAATATTTGCTGCCAGGGAGACATTCACTTTGAAAATGTAGGAGCAGGTAAACAACTCACTGGAACATTTCAAGTATCAAACTGTGGTGATGACGGCTCTGAACTTGACTGGAGTGTAGATGAATGGCCAACTTGGGGAACAGGATGGACATTTAATCCAGCAAGTGGAACAGGTTTAACACCAGCACAAAGCTGGATTGATGTTGTTGTAACATTTAATGCACCAAATGAACAAAATGAATTTACTGGAGTAATTAAAGTAATAAATACAAACAATCCAGCAGACTACTGTGAAATTGATGTATATGTATTAACACCAAAAACAAAACAATACATGAACAATCCATTCATAAACTTCTTAAAAAACCACGAAAACATGTTTCCAATATTACAAAAGCTACTACAGAGATTAGGGCTTTATTAAACCACTAATCTCACTCTTTTTTTTCTTCAGCTCTATCCATACATCTTATTCTTTTTGTCATCATCTTCATCTCTTGTGAAGCAAAAAATGTGATATAATGCTAAATATATTTAAATAAAATGTAGATATTGCTTTATAAAAGGGAGGAAAATCTAAATGGAATTAATTAAAGATGAAATAGAGGAGTATTTAACCAAAAGAAAGTTTTTAACTCTTGGTACTTCATCAAAAAATGGAAAGCCTTTAACCCATCCTCTTGCATATATAAATATAGGTCATGATGTCTTTTTTTCAACAAGTAAAACATCTCGTAAGATGAAAAATATTATTGAAAATCCTAATGTAGCATATTCAATTTATGATAATACCGATCATCTTGACGAGGTTAGATTACTTCAAATGGAGGGTAAAGCTTCAGAAATTGTTGATAAAAAAGAGTTTGAAAATATCATTGAAATGCTTAAAACAAAATTTCCATTTTCAAAATTTATTCCAATCGATTCAGATACCGTTGTTGTAAAAATAAGTCCAAAATCTTGCTATTTTAGTGATTATATCAAAAGATTTGGACAAATAGAAAAAGTAGAATTTTAAAAAATATCTCTTAATTCCCCATTATCTATTTATTTAATTAATTGTTATTGATTTTTTGAGGAGGTGAATATGGAGATTAATTGGAAAAAACTTCTAATTGCTGGAGTTATTGGAGGAATTATAAACATAATTTATTCAGTTGCTGTTTGTACTAATCTGATACTACCTTTTTTAGAAACTATTACAGGACCAGAATATTGGAGTGCAAATACACCAGAACATATCGCTGTTATGGCATTATTTAGCATTTTTGCTTGTATTATTTGGGCTTTTGGATTTGCATTATTTTTCAAATCTATTCCTGGTTCAGGAATAATAAAAGGATTATCATATGGGTTTTTACTATGGTTCATTGGAATACTACCTCAAACTGTAGCTTTGCATCTTCATACACAAATGTGGGTAGAATTTAATTGGTTGTTCTTATCAGTAAATAGTCTTATCAGATGGACAATTTTGGGAATTGTATTTTCTCTAATATATAAAGAAAAATAAAAGAGAGGTATTAAACGATGATACTGAAGATAATAAAGATATTCATACTGTTAATTATAATTGCTGGAGCAATTGCTTCTGCTGTGTCAGTAATTTGGACAATTGTGCCTGATTGTTCTGCAAGTAAAGAATGCATGTTAGGATACAAAGCACATTGTTCTTTTACACCTATTAGTACAATAATTTTAGTATTTATTGCAGTTGTATTTAGCTATATATTATTAAGAACGAAATTTCTAAAATTATAAATAATAATATTCTAGGATTTATCCTACTGGGATAATAACCATTGGATCAAATTTTTCTGGATCTAATTTAAGTACTGAACAAATAGCTTTTTTATCATCAATTTTTAATATGTTACCATTAAGGTTTCTTGATGTTGCCTGCAATAGTATATTATGTCCAGCTGCTCCAGCTTCATAATACCATATCCAACGCAGATCTGGAGCAGATAAATTATCCCATTGATTTGTTTTAGCAATATCTAAAACCATCAAAATAATTAAGGGTGCATCAGAAATAAATGACTCTGTTGCTTGAGCAATATCAGTTCTTTTATCTCCAAGAGAAACAGGTAATAAATATGAAACAACAGGAAGTCCGAATAAATCAACATCTACCAACCCATAATTATAACGATAAACTCCAAATTGAGTTGCTGCATATATTCTGAAAGGATAATAACCGTGTGCACTAGGAACAGTATGATGTCTTTTTACTCTATTTGAGCTTCTATCAAGATAATAGGAATACCCATATGATGACCATACAAGATGACTAAGGTCTCTTCTTGAAATAGAATTACTTTCCCAAGAAGTTACTTCATTTCGCTGGTTAAGCGCCTTTGTCAACGATGTTTTTGATAATTTAATACGAGGCAGAAAGGAAAATAAAAATGGTCTATATCTAAATTTATAATCTTCTGCTAAATGGCCAAGCGGCATTATTCCCATGCCATGCTCATTTTCTGGTAGACCAACTGGATTGATTGCAGGTGGTATTTCTGCAGTAATTACAGTTCCTAAATTAATTACGTTTGCTGCAAAATATATATTCTGACCAACAGCTCCAAGCTCGATATTTGATAAATTTATATCTGCAATATCTGTATTCCAGCATAAACCTAACTGAATAGGTGCTTCATATTGTCCTATATATCTATAGTCTCCTTCTTTGTATAAAACCAATGAATGATTTTTTGGATTATATTTATAAACATCTTCCATAAGAACATAAATAACAGTTGCGTAGGTTCCATTAAATTCTGGTATAGTCATCTTTCCATCATCTCTCAGACCAAATGCTGCCCAAAGAATTGTTCCAAGTTCCTCATCAGTTACTGGTTCATCACTGAAACTTCTTACAGAAGACCTTCTCATAATTGACTTTTCAAAAGACATAGTCATATTTTTTGGTGGTGGTAGAAGATATTCTTGACCAAAAAAAGAATTCCTTTCTTCAAATTTTGATATATTATTTTTTCCAAAAGCAGGTGTAATTGAGATACTTACTAAGAAAAAAACTAACCAAATAATAAATACTTTTTTATAAATATTTTTTCTTAACATTTCTTTCCCCCATTAATTAAATTTCTTAGTTAAATATAAATTTTTCTGTAAAAAGGTTTAAACAAATATAAACTATCTAAAAATATTTAGAATTATTAGTTGTGATTTACTAAAATTTTAATAATAATAAAATTAATAATCTATAATAATTAGGCTGTGAGAAAATGAATAAAAAAATTATATCATTAATAATACTTGCATTTATTGTCGGAGTTTTATTTATCCCGTCTTGTGAAGCACCAAAAAAAATGGATAACAAGATTGGGTTTAATGTTAATGAAGGCATAAAAAATGAAGTTTTATTTGATAGTTTCATTGAAATACTAATGAAATTTGCTCATAAACCATCGGTTTCTGCATGTATTATAAAAGGTGACGAACTTGTTTGGTCAAAAGGGTATGGTAATTATAATATTGAAAAAGATAAACGAGCACAGCCAGATACAATATATCTAACTGCATCTATTTCAAAAACTGTTACTGCAACTGCTCTAATGCAGCTCTATGATCAAGGCCTTTTCGAACTTGACGAAGATGTAAACAATTTTTTACCTTTTAGTTTAAGAAATCCAAATCATCCTGATAAACCTATTACATTTCGTATGCTTCTTTCACACAGGTCAAGTCTTGCAAATGACAATAATAATAGGATTAGTTTATCATATCTTCCGGGAGATCCAGATATTCATGATTTTCCATATCCCTGGCTTGAGGATTATTTGACACCAAATGGAAATGCATATTCAACAAGTGTATGGTCAGAAAATGTTCCTGGCGAAGAATTTGCATATACAAATGTTGGTTTTTCATTAATTGGATATCTTGTCGAACTTATATCTGGAGAAAATTTCAATCAATACTGTAAAAATCATATATTTGAACCATTAAAGATGTTTAATACAAGCTATAGACTAAAAGATGTAAATATTAGTAACCTAGCAATACCATATGAATATACAAAAGGAAATTACTTTCCCCATCCACACTATGGTATGTTGATTTTACACTCTGCAGGTTCAATGAGAACAAGTACAGAAGATCTATCCCATTTTTTAATTGCACATATGAATGGAGGAACATGGGAAGGAGTAGAAATTTTAAAAAATTCTACTGTTGAGCTAATGCACAAAGACCATTATTTAAGTGATGGAAATGAAAGATATGGCCTAGGCTTCAGTGTGAAAATAAATAAATATGGAAAAAAGGAAATTGGTCACAGTGGTGGTTGGCCAGGTGTCCATACAATAATGAAATATAGACCTGAAGATAAAACTGCTGTAATTGCTCTCACAAATTCAATGACTCCTGATCATGAAGTTACTCTTATTGAAAGCTTGGCAACTAGAATTATTTTTAATCTATTTTTCTTAAAAAAGATTTGAGAAAAATAAGATGAATAAATTAATATTATTTTATCATTTTAATAAACTCTAGAATACTTCTTCTATTATGTTTTAATAAACCAATCAAATTTAACTCATTACAATTAATAAAAATCTTTTTAATCTCGTTGGAGTATTTTTTTAACACATCTTTGTTTAATTTAAAATCTCCCCAAGAATTATTTTTAATATACTCTGTTAAAATATCTCTAAATAGGTCAAATTCCCCAGGGATAGAAACCTTATTTAATATAAGATTTTTAATCCACTCTCCATTAAAAATAAACATTTTAGTTTCAGGAGGATCTATTATTTGGCTGTAATTATTTAAACAAAATTCACTGCTATTTAACCTATTAAATGGATAAGTTACATTCCTAAAAATAATTTGATTTTTAATTTCATCTCCATTAATATAAAAATATGTGTCTAATATGTAATAATAGGTTAAAAAGACTCTAATAAAAAAATCATTTTTGGCTTTATAGTTGAAAAGTTCAGCTCTACACGGTCCTTTACCAAAAATTCCGCCATTATTTTTAAAACAGTAGTCAAATATTGAAAATTTATCTCTAAAAGGCTCCATGAATCTTCTTATATGAACCTTATGGATATCAAAATTATATTTTTCATCATAAATAGTATTATAATTAACCATCAATTTTAGATCTCTACATTTTCCAAAAAAACATATATCTATAATATAGAAAGGAGCATCAAGACTTGCACTTATTAACCATATCTTATTTGAAAAAATATTATATTTTGCATTACTATTAATTTTTAATAGATGGTTTTTTTCTAAAAACAATTTTTTTACAAATTTTGGATTGATGTAAACATCTGGTCTAGTTTTTAATACATAAAAATCATCTGAAATCTTGTTTAATGCCTCATCTAATGTTTTCATCTGGCACCATATATGGGAAGGACCATGTATTTTAGGTTCATCAGTTTCAATCATTTCTACATTATGAGATGTTAAAAAATCCCTGAGACCTTTATATTTATCTATTTCATCTTTCCAGGTTGAAATTGCTATTTTTTCTAACAGACCTTCCTTTTTTAAATTGTAAAAATCAATAATTGATTTTTTAAACAATTCTTCTTCACGGACTAATCCTGTGAAAACAACTGCGATATTGTTTTCAACATTTTGTTTCATTATTTTCTCCTAAAAAATATAATGGATCCTAATTTAATTTTTTGTTTTTTCCACCTTATTTTTCAATAATGTATTTATCGGAAGGATCAGAAGGAACTCTAACACAAATAATACTACAATCCTCGATAAAAACCGGATCAGATATTTCATTTGGATAAACAATAAAAATATCACCAGAATTCAGTTCCTTTCCACACATTGTCATTTTCCCTTTGATAAGCAGATTTATTTCAGTTGTTACCTTGTGAACATGAGTTTCCCAGTTAGAGTTTTTTGGATGCGTTCTGTAGGAAACCTCAAAATCCTTGGTCTTAAATACCGTTGGTTCGAAGTTTCCTATAAACCATCCCTTTTTCATGTCTTTTAACTTTAATACTTTCACAATCCTATTTCCTCCCATCTCTCATCAAGAAATCCACCATCGGTAACAATATTTACAGCAATTGCTCTGTTACTTGCTCCCTTTTTTAATTTATCATTTATTAGCACTCTTGTTCCATTACTAATATTCATTATTAATTTATCATATGGTAGTCCTGCCTCATTTAATTGTTTTTCAGTTATTTCTCTAGCGTTTTCTTTTCTTCCAGTTAAGATAATAATAGTATGACCTGCAGAATCCCATTCATCAAATTTTTCTCTTACACCCTCTGTTAGTGATCCTCCTTCCTCTTTAATTGAGGAAAACCTATGAGGATGCTTGAATATTGTTCCATCCAAATCACATAGTATTGTTTTTGGTTTAATGTAATTAAATTCGTTTTGTTTGCCTAGATATATCTTCACATCTTCAGGAGATCCTAAAGATTGATATTGACCTTTTTCCAAGTGATAATTCCTTATTGTTTTTCCCTCTTTTATTAACGGATTGTAGGTTGGTGCAATGAAATACTCGTTTTTTTCTTTTATTTTATGACGCATTAAATATTCTGCCGATTTTACAAAATCTATTCCTTTTTTCCAATAATGAATACCAACAAGTGCAATATCGCTAATTGGTTTTTTTTCTGCAACCTCAATTCCTTTTCCATTTTTTAGTTTTATAAAACTGTTTTTCGGATTTGTAGAATCATAAGTAACAACAATTCCATCATCGCTTTCTTTAATTGAATTTATAAATTTTTTACCTGACCAATCCATTACTTGATCACAATTTGTAATTATCAGTGGATTGTCGTTGTTGATGTGTTTTTTTGCTAACAAACAAGTTGCAGTTGCACCTTCAGTTAAATAATCCACAGTAATAATTATCGGTTTTTCAACGACTTTTTTTAATATTTTCTTTAATTCTTGATTAAATTCTTCTTTCTCATACTTTCTAACAAGAAATATGTACCGACCTTCAAGGTCTAGTGTCTCGATTGAAAGCTCTATCATCGTCTTTCCTTTTATTTTTATCAGCGGTTTAGGTTTTTTATATCCTCTAATCTTAAATCTACTTCCCTCTCCAGCCATAGGAATTAATATATTCATTTTTTTATTTTTTTCCATTTTTGTACACTCCAATATTATCACTACAAATACCCTTACAAAAGTCATAATTTTCATTTTTTCTTTCTTCAGGAAATAAACAAATAGAAAGCGGGGTTAATTCTTGACCCGGAAATGTCCACATATAACCCTTTGAAGTTAATGTTACTGCATCGTTCTGATGCCAAAAACAATGAATATTGTTTTTTAAAAGGAAATATAGTGCAGAAATATTTTTAGCATGGCACCATAATTTTTCATTTTTTAAAAAATCTAAACTAATTGAAAATTCTGGTTTATCATGACCTAAAAACAATTTATTATCAATTTTCCATACATCAATTTCGACATCAAATCCTTTTTTAAGTGCTTCACTTACATATGAAGGATTATTTTCCATTTCTGGAAATCTACCTTTAATATTTCCCCGATGTGCAATAAGTTTCATGAAAAATATACCTTCCCAAATTTTTTCTTAATTAAAAATATATAAATAGAAAAATCAATCAATTTCATCTTTATAAACTACCCACCTTATCATTTATTAAATCCTATTTTTTTATATGCTAAGCATATATCTTATAGCTTATAAAAGAATTTTGGCAAATATTTAAAAAAATTATATACCAAATGCGTTTTACATTTTTTTATAAAAGCATCTAATACTATGATTCTTGTAAATTCTCAAAAAATTATATAATAAAATTATCTAATTGTTCAAATTATTGATAGAAACTTTATTATCATTTTTCAAAGTTTTAATTATGGGGGAAGCTGTGGAAAAAAAATATCTCGTAAATAGAAAAAATTTTTATAAAAAAAATATGCTCTTTATTGATAAGGTTTCAAATCCAGCTATTTCTAAAAAAAATATGCCCTCAGTTGAAAAATATATTTTTATCTCTACTAAAAACATAAGAGCATAATCTACTCCCTCCCACCTCCCCTCTAATCTTATATAATCCTTATATTGAGTTATACACCTTGATACTGTCAAAATAAACATCTCCATATCTTAGATAGTGCTAAATAAGATAAACACCAACCCAGGATAGATTGTTTTGTACTATGAAATGGAA
>SMTZ1_10007613_pt1 | contig 10840 bp, 10 predicted proteins | sample DeeMarSWOR136_30_FD_25667 | JGI IMG/M metagenome (IMG submission 25667) | reverse complement strand
CCATACTTACGTTCCAGAATTGTCCGAACAATCTTTCTGGCAAGATTCCTCGATAGTTTGTTTTCCTGTCCCAAATCGTCATACACCAGATATGGTGGATTATCATCATCGGGACTTAGCGGTGTCTCGTAGGCGGTGTTAATAATCGGTCGGGCGCCATATCTTTCGTAGAATCTTAACCGTGCAATATTTTCTTTCAAAATAACAGGATCACGAGAAAGTTTCGGATCGTCAGGGAAACATTCGAAAAAAAGTCCAGTCCTTTTCAACGCCAATGCTCCCTGACGAACCCGGTCGTAAAGCACGCCACCAATCCCGCGACCCGTCAGTTGTTTTGATGTCGAAATGAAATCAAGGTAACAGAAATTTAAATCAGGCTCGTGAAAAACAAAAGCGAATCCTTTCACATTCCCTTTGAAATCATCGGCAACATAGAGGATTGATCGGAACCCATGCTTTATGGGATTGCGAAGTTTTTCTGGCAATTTTTCAATTTCTTCTTCATGAAGAAAAGAAAACTGAATTCTCAATATGCCCTGCACTTGAGCAATTGCCAATTTATTAATGGGAATTACATCATCATAGATTCGTCGAATTCGAAACATGGTGAACTTTCTTGATTTTCTTTAATATGTCTTACTAATTTTTCTGGCTTATGATGTTTACCATTCCCATCTTTGGTTTGTGTATATCGGAAAATTTTTCCCTGATAGTTGCGCAATACCACTTCTTCATCAGCTATTTTCACGACATACTCTGGCAGTAGCGGAATTTTTCCACCGCCGTCCGGAGAATCTATCACGAAATGAGGCACGGCTAAACCAGAAGTCCATCCCCGAATGGCTTTGATGATCTCAAGCCCTTTTTCAACGCGAGTTCGGAAATGTTCCGTTCCGAAAACATAATCTGCCTGGTAAATATAGTACGGTCGAACTCGTGCTTGCAATAGCTTCTGCATCAGTTTCTTCATGACCTCGGGATCGTCATTCACGCCTTTTAATAGAACGGTTTGACAGCCAAGCGGAATACCAGCATCCGCTAACCTTCCTAATCCATTCACGGCAATTCGGGTCAATTCATCCGGGTGATTGAAGTGAACATTTATGTATAGCGGGTGAAATTTCTTCAGTGTGTTGGCTAATTTTGTAGTAATCCTTTGTGGGAGGAAACAAGGGACACGTGTCCCAATGCGGATAATCTCAACATGTGGGATACGCCTCAGCTTTTGAAGGATATATTTTAGCCAGTCGTCACTTAACAATAATGGATCGCCCCCGGACATAATTACATCCCTGATTTCAGGATGCTGTTCAATGTAATCGATACCTTCATCAATAAATTTTGAATTGATCTGTGTGGGATCGCCCACCTTTCGCTTTCGAGTGCAAAAACGACAGAACGATGCACAATCGTGTGAAACTAAAAACAAACAACGATCGGGATAGCGATGAACAATGCTTTTAACAGGGGAATCCCGATCCTCTGCCAATGGATCAAAGAACAGCCCATTATCCTCCAATTCTTTTAAATCCGGGACGACCTGCTTATAAATCGGATCGTCCTTTTCCTTAATTAACGATAAATAATATGGATTGATTTTTATATCAAATTCATTTTGGATCTTTTTAACATCGGCTAAAGGAATATCGAATTTCTCAGAGATTTCTTTAGCACCGGTCAAACTTTTTTGCAGAATCTTCTGCCAGGTGTCCATGATAGAAACATACCTCCTATTTAAATTTTCTTGTATTATCTTATAAACGTTTTACAAAAATTAGTCGATCATCACCGATCCGGTAGAAGTCTTTAATTCGAGCTTCTACTTTATAGTGATTTCGGATATAAAAATCTTGTGTTGGTTTGTACTTCGGTTGAGACGAAGTTTCAATAATTATCATGCGACCATTGTGGTGTATGACTTCTTGCTCCGTAAAACTCAGTAACTGTTTTCCAACCCCTTGTTGCTGCATCACCGGGGATACCGCGATCCAATACAAATCAAAAGTTCCTTCAGTGGCAGGTGTGGGGCCGTAACATACGTATCCAACAACCTCCTTCCGTTCATCCTCTGCAATATAAATTATATAATCTTTTTGACCTTTATGAGTTAAAAATATATCAATTAATTCCATTGCCACACTTGCTTCGGCTTCGGTAAACATTTGTGTTCGGGTTATGATTTGATTAACAGTCTCTCTATCATTAGATAACATTTTTCTAATTTTTATCATGCATTTTCCTTTTTAACGCTTCATCAATCAAGAGCTCGATAAACTCTTTATACTTTATTCCAGCAGCCTTCAACGCTTTTACAAAACCTGCATCAGGCGAAATATCAGGATTAGGATTGTATTCTAGAACAAAAATATTTCCTTCTGCATCGACCCGAGTATCCACGCGTCCGTAATCCCTGCCGTTCAAAGCATCATAGACTTGTAAAGCCACTTCATCGAGTCGCTTCTGGAGATCATTGCTGATCTTGGCTGGACAGATTGCTGGCGTTTTCTGATACAAGATATGATCTGGTAGCCATTTGGCTTCATAACTTGTAATGTGTGGGGTCTTATCGTCCAATTCCGAGAAACTAATCTCTGAAATTGCAATCACATGGGGTGGATTATTCCCCAAAATACTCATATTAAATTCCCTGCCCTGAATGAATTCTTCCACAAGAATCGGTTGTTTATATTTTTTCAATAACTTATCAACTCGCTTTTTTAAGCTATTAAGATCGTGAATAATGGCATTCCCATGGGTAATTCCCAGGCTGGCATCTTCCCGGGATGGTTTCACGATCAAGGGATATGTCAGAATCGTATCCTGAGGCGTTTCAGCATAAACCTGAAACTTAGGGGTCGATATATTCATTCCTTCAAACAGGTGTTTTGACAGAATCTTGTCCTGCGCCAATCCCAGAGTTAATGGTGAATTCCCAGTGTAAGGAATTTCTAATAGTTCCCATAATCCTGCAATAAACATCTCATGATTGGTTTTTCCCCTGAAACCTTCACATAAATTGAAAATCAGATCAGGCTGAACCTGATCAATCTTGCTCAAAATTTGATCCAGATTTTTGACCGCAAAATAAATCGGGACGTGGCCGGACTTTAGAATGACTTGATAGACAACATCAGCTTCATCCTTAACTGCTGCCTCAGAAATATAATCCACATCATTCTTTTTCTTCTGTTGTGGCTCATTATAAGCAATTAGAATGTGTAATTTTTGTTTAGTTAAATTCATCTAATTATTTTCTTCCCCCTATTTCATTTACTTTCAGAAACATATTTGCAATATAAAATCTAAACTATTTTTGATATCAAATTCTAAATCCTAAAATCAAGAGTCAAATACCGTATCTTTTTCTGGCAAATTCGATGACTTTATTGATCATCGCTTCATAACTATACCCTTTTGTCCGAGTTGCTTTAGGAAAACAGGAATTATCTTCAGGATTTGGTAGAACGCCTGGTAACGGATTTAATTCCAGCACATGAGGGATCCCCTGCTCATCCATTCGAATGTCGATGCGACACCAATCCTTGATGTTCATCACCCGATATGCGTCCCGAATGACATCTTCAATATTTCGCTGCTGCAAATAAGTCAGCGGTGCAGGGCATTTAAAGATTTCGAGGGGCTTTTTTGGCGTATCCCAGATCCACTTCGCTTCATAAGAATAAATACGTCTGGCACCTTCTGGAAGATCGTCATAGTTGATTGCCACAATTGGCAATACTTCAACATCTTTCCCGTTTCCCCAGACAGCAACCGTAAATTCATCCCCATCCAAAAATTTTTCAATTATGAGAGGTTCATTATACCTTGCTATACTTTCTTCAACTTTATTTTTGGCTTGTTCAGCATCGTCCACCACCGAACTATCAAAAATTCCTTTGCTGCTTCCTTCAGCAATCGGTTTAATAATTGCTGGAAATGAAAAATCTCGTAACTCATAATTTTGATAAGGATAAACCACCCTGAAAATAGGAGTGGGGATTGAGTGATAATTCAAAATTTCCTTGGTACGGGCTTTGTTCAAACAAATCGCCAATGTTAATGGGTCCGAGCCAGTGTAGGGCAGTCCCTGCCGCTCACATATCAAAGGAATATAAGACTCGCGAAAATCACCAAATAATCCTTCAGCAATGTTAAAAACGAGGTCAGGTCGAATTTGATCCAAAATTTCAGGTGCTGAATCATCAGCTTCTATACCAAAAACTTTATGTCCGCCTGATCGAATGGCATTCATTATTGAATTTATGGTCTCCATGCTGTCCCCTTCAGCAAAAAAGTCTGGTGGAATTTCCTCAGATTTTTGATGTCGTTTTTCAAATTCTTTGAGCAAACCATTTTTACTGCTATATGCAACAGCAATCTTCATTGCAAATGTCTCTTTTACTTCAGATAATGAGCTGACATAAAAAAATCTCTTATTAAAAGAGATGGTGATTAAAATTCAGACAAATGTGTTCCGCTTAAAAAAACAATTACATATTTAAAAATTGAACATCTTTTCAGCAATAATTATGCCAAAAGCCTTAAGTAATATATTATCAAGGAAGTATGAAAGCGTGAAAAGTAACCTATTTTTGAAATGAGAACTTTGAGTTCCGATTTTTGAGGATAAACTAAAATGAGTTTGTAGAAAAGTAGAACTGGTAATTCTGATTATTTAAATTTTTCTTTCAAAATTCCATATTTATGCATTAATTTATTCAGTTGCCGCTCACCAATCCCGGCATCTTTGGCTGTCTGTTTAATCCTTCCATGATTTTTCAACAATAGTTCATTTAAATATTGCCGCTCTATCCGCTCTATTTCTCGTTGTCGAACCTCCTGAAGAGTTGACGTAGGATCTAACAATAAATTTTTATTTTTCTTTATCCCATTTTTAAATAGTTCAGCAGGAAAACTTTTTGAGGTAAGAATTGACGAGGATTCCAGAATATATGCACGTTCGATTAAATTTTCCAGTTCACGAATATTGCCGGGCCAGGAATAGTTTTGAAACGCTTCCAGTACGTCAGGATGAATATCATTAATATGCTTGGCATTTACTTTGTTCAATCTTTTCAAAAAATTTTCTACTAAAATGGGGATATCCTCAATGCGATCTTCGAGACGAGGTAATTCAATTGGAAACACATTAAGCCGATAATAGAGATCACTTCGAAATGCGCCCTCTTCGACCATTTTCATTAATTGGGTATTCGTTGCAGCGATAATTCGCACATCAGCTTTGATTACATTTTCCCCACCAACACGCTCAAAAGTCCGATCCTGCAATACCTGCAGCAGACTGATTTGCATGGAACTCGAGATGGTGCCGATTTCATCCAGAAAAATAGTACCACCATGGGCGATTTCAAATTTACCTAATTTTCGCCGAATAGCCCCGGTAAAAGCACCTTTTTCATGGCCAAATAATTCGCTTTCTAATAAAGATTCGGTAATACCACCACAGTGAACACTGATAAACTGTTTTTCTCTCCGATTGCTGTGTTGATGGAGCAGCCGTGCAATAACGCTTTTTCCTGTTCCTGTTTCTCCTGTAATCAAGACCGTGCTATCTGTCTGGGCAACGGCACGAATTTTAGAGAAAACTTCCTTCATTAGAGGGCTATTCGAACGAAGCATGGATAAGGATTCGCTTCGCCAAAAACGATCTCGAAGATAATTTAATTCGGAATGCATTCGCGAATATTCCTGAAGGCTATCTACAATATATTTGATCTCTTCTGGGTTTAACGGATAAGTCAGGTAATTGCTGGCACCCGCCTTCACTGCATTTACCGCTTCCCGAATCATTTCCGGTGAAGAGATCACAATGATGTCGACATCAGGAGTAACTCTCCAGAATGGTAAAAACTGGGATTTGTAATCCACATCATTTATTGAATTTTTTAGAATTTCAATATCAATAAAAAGAAACTCATATCTTTTTTTAGAGAATAATTCCTCACTAGCTTTGAGAGAGTTAGCTCTCTCGATTTTATATCCCGATTCAAAACAACTCTGAATAGGGACTAAAGCATCTGGAGTTATCGTGGTGACAAGTATATTTTTCATATCAGCCTTTTTTATTTTGTTTTACATAATCAACGATATAGTTCACTATTTTATGAACAACTTCATCAGGCACACCGTCATGATGGCTTGATTTTAGGCGCATATCACAAATTTCATTGACATAATCAATCACGACAAATTTTCCATTCTGGCCCAAGGCAATTTCTGTAGAAAAAAAATTTAATTTAATTATCCTGGAAATCATCTCGACAATTTTAAATAGCTCTTCTAACTGAAAGGTTTGCACAGATTCCGAGCTCAATGTTTTATAAATATGGGTTGTATCATCCCACCAACAGCATTCGATAAATCCGCAACAGTAGAAGCCCCGGAACCAAAAACGCTTTCCATTCTTTTCGATTGGAGTAACCTTTTCCTGTAACAAATATTTATCAGTTTGATAAACCTTCCTGGCATTTAATATATCTTGAAGCGTTTCAGCTCCTTCAACAACGCCAATTCCACCGCCTGTCGTATTAGCTGGCTTAATGATAAACGGACGGCCAAGCTTCGCCAGATCCGCCACAGATAACATAATTTTCTCAGTAGTTTTAAAGGGCGGAATGATAATCGTATAAGGCGTAATTAAACCGTTAGCAATAAACTCCAGGTGCATGGTGGCTTTATCCGATGCCCATTTCAATTGTTCCCAGGAATCTAATACTGGCAAATTGTTTTGTAACATCAAATTGTGAAGTTCGAGAAATTCTGGAGACGAATCGGATCCCCGATCATAAAAGAAATGAAAACATACTTCTCCATTACCAATTCGATCAATGGTTTCATTAAGGTTAAAAAGCTCAACCAGGTAAGTTGTCATGTTATATTTTTCTTTAGCAACTCGTTCAATCAGTTTTACAAAATCTTTATCATATTCCCAATCGGTTGCCACACAAAAATCAAAATGCTGAGTCATTTTCCAATTAGGTCTTCCTCCCTGTAACAATAACAACGTAACGGTCATTTTTTTTGTGTTGCTCTAATAAAGCAACCAGTCCTGCTATTGATGCTGAAAGCACATTGAACCCTTCACGCCTTCTAATCATATTTGAATCAAACAACAGACTTTTGTCACTGGCGTCTTCTGCCCATCCATTAGTGGCTCGAATGTCCTCCAGAGCATGATCGCCATCGATTGAGTGCCAATTAATCAACGGCCTATTCGCTAAAGCTTCTCGAATTTTTTTCTGCGTTTTTAGTTCGGGATTGATAGTGGGTATCTGAGAAGTCGCACCATCCAGCAAAGTGAGTGATAATCCATTGTCTTGACCATTTTGAATATCTGGGACTACCAGCCCCGATTCCTCTGATGGTGGAAGCGATTGGGAAGGAGGTTCTGTGGATGAATTACCTGCCTCTTGAGATTGTTTTTCCATGACTGCACCAAATTTTTCAATATATTAATGATTCTGTTGAAAAACACCTTTCCTAAACCTTTAAGAAAGGTCAGACCAAATAAATCAACAAGATCATTAATGGATTAAGATAAAATAAGTTACACACTCTATTTTAATAAATAATTATTGTTTGGAGATCTTTAAAAATCATTGGGAAAATTATTTAATTTCATTTTCTAAAAACACTGAAAACCAAAAGAATTTAACTATTTTGAAAATTAAAAACAAGAGAATTTTAAATTTATTATGCAACTATTCAGCCGCAACAGCGCTGAGGCATCAAAAAAATTAGAAAAAAAATCTGAAATCAAAAATCTGTTTTGTATAGTTCATTTAGAATAATATTATTAAGCTTCAACTTATTAATACTTTGTATCTTTACAGTATTCTTTCCACTTGTTAATTTTGCTTGTGAAAATGTTAATTACATTACAAAACTCTTCAAAAACAATCAAGCGAAATTTTAAAAAAGAAAACGCCGCAAATCTATTTGCGGCGTTTCTCTCACCGTGTCAATTGGTTGCTAAGCCAACACCCAATATTAGTTATTGACTAAATTATAATCAGCAGCCTGCAAGAAGCTGCGGTCAATGCACAAACGATCCTTTAAAGCCTCAATTGCTGAATCTCCATCTTCAACAGCAACTGACAGTAGGAAATCTTCGAAGATGAATCTTAATTCAGGATCTTTTTTAATTCCAGATGCAGAAACAATAATTCTTTTCTGACTTTGACCATCAGGCATAACCTGCTTTTCAACTTTGTATCCTTCAGAAGGAATGACTTCACTGTCTTTCAAAATAGCAACAGCCTCTGACAAAGTAAAATTACCAAATGTTTTGTTCTCCATTGCCTCCTGAATCATACCTTCGGTAATCAAGGGATCACGATTGCATTTTTCATCGTTATGAGCTTTTATAAATTTAGCAATACAATCTTTGATTTTACAAATAGGTGTATAGATTAAGTAAGAAATGAATATTGTTCCGATTATTTCAAAAGCTGCAAACATCATTTATATCCTTATTAGGCTTATTATTCAATTCACAATTATTTTGTCGCTGGAAGAACTTGCATCTTCTTCAGCTTATCATGTGTCAAAACGGCGGTGGCCTGGCGTACAGGCTTGATGATTTCGTCAACGATTCCGTACGCCAGTGCTTCCTCCGCATCAAACCATTTTTCCTTGATGGTGTCTTTTGCAATCTGTTCTGCAGATTGACCGGTGTGGTACACCTGAATTTCCAGAAGTTGTTTTTCCTGACGTTCCATCATACTGGCACGAGAAACAGTGGTGTCCTTATCACCCCAAACGACGCCAGATGTCTGGTGCAACATAATCCAGCAGTGGGGAAAGATGAACCTCTTCTGTCCGGACATGAGCAATATCGCAGCCATGCTGGCGCAATTTCCCATACCAACGGTGTACACCGGGGCTGGAATCCACTGGATCAAGTCATAGATTGCCATTCCAGCGTCCACTTCACCGCCACCGCTGCAGATAAACAGATTGATGGGTTCTGTCTCAGATACACCGTTTAACATCAACATCGACTCTAAAAGATCTCTGTAGTCACGGTCATTAACTTCGCCATAGAGTAGCAGATTTCTATTTTTCATCATATTTCTTTTGATGTCGAAAAATCTGTCGGCTTCATCAAATGAAAGTAAGCTCATTTTTAGACCCTTTCTCGTTTTATGATAAAATAAAAAAGCCCGCTACCGAGAACGATAGCGGGCTAAGTTTCTTTGATAAATAGAGATAATACCAAATTTATATCGGTACTTTACTATTTTCCACTATTCTCGAATAGCTAAAAATATTATATGTATTTCTTCCTGAATAAAAATCTTTGTAATTATTACCAATCAATCCTGGTAAAGACATAATGTTCAGACAAGATATAATAAAATTGAGGACATAATCCACCCATGTCCATCGCAACTCAGCACTGCATGGATAATGGTTTATTGAACGTTGTTGTAGTAAAAATAGACGCATTGATTTACCCCTATAATATGATAAATGAACTCCTGCAATTTTTTGCAAAAAATGTGTGATAACAATATATCATTATTTTTTATGCTATACATGAAATGTGAAAAATCAAACGTCAAACGAAGAGAGTCTTTCAATTTACAATTTTTTCGTCTCACATCTCACGTCTGCCATCTTACTTGCACATTAGCGCGCTAAAATTTTTCAATTTGAATGATTTCAACATACTTAACGATTTTAAAATAAGAGTAATAATTTTTTTACTTTTTCCTATGACATAAATAAAAAACCCACTATCGAAAGCCAATAGTGGGTGCTATGCAAAAATACATACCAAATGTTTCAATTCGGAGGCGTTTTTCTAGCACCCTCGACTTTCATTCTATTGCTCACAAGCCAAAAATGGCGATCATATAGTTCTGATGTTTTTCCAATGATGGGCAAGATAATTCCTCAAATATCATTTCAAATTATTATTTTAAATTTAGTAAAAGATACGAATTTAAAAACTTATTGTCAAGTATTTTTTTTGAAAATTTAAAATAAAGTCATAATTTTACACTGGCAAAAATTAGTTGCGCAATTAATCCAGCGATTGGTGGGAAGAAAAACGTACAAACAAGTCGAATTATTGTTAGTTTCCACCCAAGAATACCCAGCTCCAGGGGAATCCTTCCAATTGCCCAAAGCGACCAACCTGTTAAGTAGGCGACCATGGTTCCTACTCCTGCACCAGCGCGCAGCAATCCAATTGCAATAGGTAAGCTGACATAAGGTCCCCCGGGAGAAAACCCGCCAGCAACCGTCCCAATTAGAATCCCTCGAAATCCCGACTCTGCGCCGATCCATTTTGAGACCATTTCTCTTGGCAGCAGCACCTGAACCATTCCCGCAATAATAAAAGCAAAAATTAGTAAGGGCAGAACTTGAATGGTCATTTTTAGTGCGGCTTGTAAGCCTGAGATGTGCTGTCCCTCTCCTTTATAGTAAGCGAGAACAGAAAGTATTAAAGCCAGTAATGCCATTACGATAGTTGGTCCGATCATGTTGGATTTACTCCCTTTTTGGATCATTAATTTGCTCCGATTTTATTAGTACTACTGTATTTTTAAAAATCTTTAATCTTCAAAATGCCTTAGAAAAATATAATATAACTAATCAACTTTTCACCATGGCTGCTTTACATTGAACAATAAAAATATGGACACAAGAATGAAATGGAGCAATGGATTATTGGAGTATGGAAAATCTCCATTGATCCATTGCTACTTTAAAATTTACGTCAAATATTTTTACCGTTAAAAGATATATTGAACTGAGTTGTTACGACTTATTGTTTGTTAACGACAATAACATATCACTATAAGAACAA